>ULPT01045070.1_pt1 | contig 42459 bp, 38 predicted proteins | sample 1953751 | NCBI WGS metagenome assembly ULPT01 (sample SAMEA4835636, study PRJEB28245) | human gut metagenome | biome: gut microbiome; material: fecal sample | place: Denmark | collected 2008 | reverse complement strand
CCGTAGCTCTCCTCGCCGCCGCAGATGAACTCGCCGCATTTCTCTTTGCGCTTGACCACTTCAGCGATGTATTTGAAACCGGTCAGGACATTGTAGATTTTTACGCCGAAACTCTTTGCGATTTCAGAGAGAAGTTCTGTCGTGACAATGGTCTTGACAATGTATGTGTTCTCATTCAGTTTGCCGAGTTCCTTCCATCTTGTGAGGATATAGTATGTGAGCACTGCGCCCGTCTGGTTGCCGTTGAACTGAACCATCTTACCCTCATTGTCACGAACTGCGATACCCATGCGGTCTGCGTCAGGGTCGGTGGCCAAAACAATGTCGGCACCCTCGCGGTCAGCTACTTCAAGGGCCATTTTCATCGCTGCGGGTTCCTCTGGGTTAGGTGATGCCACAGTCGGGAAATTGCCGTCACTCACATCCTGCTCCGGAACGTGGTAAACGTGCTCGAATCCGAGCCTGTGAAGGCACTCCGGTACAAGCCTGACGCCGCATCCGTGAAGCGGAGTGTAAACGAACTTGAGTTCAGGATGACGCTTGCGGGCGTCCGGTGTAAGCATAAGAGAGAGAATGTCGTGCAGATACTTTTCGTCCACATCCTTGCCCATCAGCTCGATTTCACCACAATCCTCGTCCGGTGTGAACCTTACCTGTGCAGGGTCGGTAATCTTGGCGACTTCTGCCACAATGTCCTTGTCCACCGGAGAAGTGATCTGTGCGCCGTCTGACCAGAACACCTTGTATCCGTTGTATTCCTTAGGGTTATGTGAGGCCGTTACCATCACGCCGGCAATCGCGCGTTTTTCCCTGATGGAATAGCTGAGTTCAGGTGTAGGCCTGATGTTGTCGAAAAGGAACACGTGCATTCCATTGGCAGACATCACGTCAGCGGTGATTTTTGCGAACAGCTTGCTGTTGTTACGGCTGTCGAATGAGATGCAGACACGCACATCATTCGGATTGATAGGGTCGCCGTATGCGTCCTTGCACTCAGCCGCATGGGCCTTGATGTAGTTTGCAAGTCCCTGGGTGGCCATTCCGACAGTGTACTTGTTCATCCTGTTCGTGCCGACACCCATAATGCCGCGAAGTCCTCCGGTGCCGAATTCCAGGTTTCTGTAGAATGCATCCTCGAATCCTGCCGGATCATTGTTTCTCAGTTCAATGACCTTGCTTTTGGTTTCCGGATCAAAGTCACCGGTAATCCAGCTCTGTGCTACTTCCTTAAAATCTTTAGCCATAACTATATAGTTTTATTCTAATGTCCAACGCTATCCGGTCCGCCTTTGCAGACCATCCGCAAAAATAGTAATCTTTCCCCTGAAAAGAAAATGATTGTACGGCCTGTCCTGTGGAAAAATAAAAAGAGATTGCTATCTTCGCTGAAAACTTATACGAAATGAAACAGATATCTACACAGAATGCTCCTGCAGCAATCGGACCTTACAGTCAGGCAATAGAAGTCAATGGATTTGTTTATGCATCGGGACAGCTTCCGATTGATCCTGCTACCGGCGCATTCCCTGAAGGCGGAGTGAAGGAGCAGACCAGGCAGTCGATCCTGAACGTGAAGGCCATTCTCGAAGAAGCCGGACTTGCTCTGTCCAATGTCGTGAAAACCACTGTCTATCTTGCTGATATGGGCGATTTTGCGGCAATGAATGAGGTCTATTCACAGTTCTTCGCACAGCCTTTCCCTGCTCGTAGCGCGATTGCTGTAAAAGCATTGCCGAAGGGTGCGCTTGTGGAGGTAGAAGTCGTAGCTGCAAGAGGCTGACACTCAGATGACTCTCGAAGAGTTCATAATATCACATTCGGAAGATGATACATCCCGCCTCATATTGGGGCGGGACAAATGGCCTGACGTGGACGTGCCACTGGCCGTAAACATTATCGAGTGCAGAAGGAAGGTCAGTCTGAAACTCCCGGAATGGTATGCGGTTCCTGGCTTGATTTATCCGGACAGAATCTGTGCAGAACAGTCAAGTTCTTCATTTACAGCAAATTATAAGGCGTCTGTTGCTGGGCGGATATTGAGTTCCGTCGCTGCGGACGGCAGGCGTATTGCAGACCTCACCGGAGGCCTGGGAGTGGACAGCCTTGCCTTTTCATCAGTTGCCGACAAGGTGCTGTACAATGAAATGGAGCCTCCCAGGGCATCTGCCGCCAGACATAATTTCCCGCTGCTCGGTGCACAGGACATTGTCGTGACAAGTCATTGTGTATCAGCAGAGAACGATGCGGTATGGGCGGAACTGAAAAGTTTCGGTCCGTCGCTCATATACATGGATCCCGCGCGCCGATCCTCATCCGGAAGCAAGGTGTTTCTGCTGGAAGACTGCAGCCCGGATGTCTTGACATTGACCCGAAGACTCTTCTAGATAGCGCCGAATCTGCTTGTCAAGCTTTCGCCGATGGCGGATATATCAATGCTGGTGAACCGTTTGCGCTCAAGCGGAGCATTCACGAAGGAGGTGCACGTCGTGGCGCACGCGGGGGAATGCAAGGAACTGCTGCTGTGGCTTGTGCCCGACACGCGCGAAGAAGGGCTCAGCACCAGGCTCATCGTCAATGAAAATGGTTCATTGATAGAACCTTCCGGTGAAGCCTCGATTCCGCTGTTCCTGGAAAACGAGGATCACCTCAGCCGGATGAAATACGTTTTCGAGCCTGGCAAGGCATTGATAAAAGCGGGGATTTTCAATGAAATAGGCTCTTTGTTCTCTTCCGGTCCGGCATCTATGCTGAAGGCAGGGAAATCCACGCACCTGTATCTGTACGGAGAAGAAATGTCGTTTGACATTGACCCGAAAAACTTCGGCAAAGTCTATGAAATCATCGGATGGGAACATCTGGACAAGCGTGCGATAAAGACGTTTGCGTCTAAATATCCGTCAGCGGAAGTGACCGCGCGCAATATCCCTATGACGAGCGATGAGCTCCGGCGGAAACTGAAATGCCAGTCCGTCGGGGATGTGCACATTTTCGGTCTTCGGCTTGATTTTACTGCCGCTGTGACATCTTCTTATCTTTTCGCTGCACGGAGATCGTCCGCTTTGGAACTGAACAGATAAAGACCGATGAATGTCAGCAAGGCATTGATAATCAGAAGCTCATAGCTGAACTGGTATCCTCCGAACCAGCGCTCCGAGTTGAGCTGGAGCACCAGGCAGACAGCCGGAGCTGCAATTGAAATCCACGGAACGCATCTGTCTTTGGTTCTGCGTTTTGTGAGGATTCCGAAAGCGAACATTCCGAGAATCGGGCCGTAGGTGTAACTTGCCAGCTTATATACGGCGTCGATGGCGCTCGTGTTGTTTATGAAATTGAAGACCGCGATGGTCAATCCCATGCACACGGCCATGCCTATGTGAACCTTTTCCCTCATTGACTTTACCTCTTTTTCCGATTTGCCGGCGGTGCCGAGAATGTCCACGGTGAAAGATGTGGTCAATGCTGTCAATGCAGAGCCTCCGGCGGCGTAGGAGCAGGAAACCAGGCCGACCACGAATACGATTCCGACTATGGCCGGGAGAAGTCCGCTTGTGGCGACTGCCGGGAAGAGCGTGTCACCTGTCGCGTCAATGCCATTGGCCCCGGCGAAGAAATACAGAAGTACTCCGAGCGTGAGGAACAGGAAGATTACGACAGTCTGGAGCAATGCGCTGGTGATGATGTTCTTCTGGGAGTCGCGGAAATTCTTGCAGGTAAGTGAACGCTGCATCATGTCCTGGTCGAGTCCCGTCATTGCTATAAGCGTGAACATGCCTCCGAAGAACTGTTTGAAGAAGTATTGCGGATGGTCAGGGTCGTCGAAATAGAATATCCTGGACATGTCGCTGCCTGCAACCGCCTCGCACATCGAGCCGAACGTGAAGCCGAGAGACTTGCTGATGAAGATGGTGCAGAGGGCGATGGAGACTATCATACAGAAGGTTTTCAAAAAGTCAATCCAGATTACGGCCTTGACTCCGCCACGGAATGTGTATGCGATGAGAATCAGCACGGTTACAGCAACATTGACAATGAACGGCAGGCCTAACGGGCCGAACACCATCATCTGCAGGGCAATGCATACGAGGTACAGTCTGACCGATGCTCCCAACATCTTGGAAATGAAGAAGAACCAGGCTCCGGTGCGGTAGGAAGAAAGGCCGAACCGGTTTTCCAGATAACCGTAGATGGAGACGAGGTTCATCCTGTAGAACAACGGTATCAGAACGAATGCTATAACTATCTGTCCTGCAATGAATCCCAATGCCATCTGCATATAGCCGAATCCGGATGTGGCCACCATTCCCGGGACAGAGACGAATGTCACTCCGGACATGGCAGAGCCTATCATGGCGATTGCGACCACATACCAGGACTGCTTGCGGTTGCCGCTGAAGAAGCCGGCGTTGTCGGATTTCCTTCCTGTGAACCAGGAAATGAACAGGATTACCGCAAAGTATGCTGATATCACTGTGATTATGGCTGCAGGTGTCATTACTGATTATTTTTTAAGTTTCTGATTCTTAGGATTTTCAAGATGTTCTATATCCGTTACTGAGACAACGTCGCCATCAACATTGAACTTGATGTCGCAGCCGAGGAACGGCATTCCGTAGATCCTCTCCGGGTCATGGGCGTATTGCGGTATCGGTTTCTGGGCAAGCGCTTTCACTAGCATTGACAGCAAATGTGCGTCCTGTGAACCGCTAAGGCGGCGGAATTTCTCTTTCAGTTCTTCAGGGAAGAGCACGTCCGCTTCTTTCCATTCTGTCTCGTCAGTGAATCCGGATGCTGCGCCGGGATGGCTGTCAGTGTATGATACATAAGGCTTTATGTCGTAGATCGGAGTTCCGTCCATGAGGTCGGCGCCGCTTACGGTGATGACGGGACCATCGTTTTTGTCTATGTCAATGCTGATGATTCTTGCTGATGACAGTCCGAGCCCGTTCGGCCGGAAAGGGGAGCGTGATGCGAAAACGCCGATTCTCCTGTTGCCTCCGAGTCGTGGCGGGCGTACTGTCAGACCCCATTGGCCTTCATTGCCTGAAAAGCCCCAGATTATCCACAGATATCCGAATCCATCCAGTCCGCGCACCGCTTCCTCTTTGGCAAACTCCGGAGTGAAGACGATTTTCCCCTCCAATTCGTCAAGTATTCCGCTTTGGCGTGGAATTCCGAATTTGGAGGTGAATGGTGACCTGAAGTATGCGACAGGAGTGATTTGCGTCATTTTTTCCATTCGTGTCGGTTTGCAGGCCCAAATTTACGGAAAACTTTTAGTAAATTCACGTTCCAATCTTTTTTCGTCTTATGAACATTGACAAGACTTTGCTTTCGGCAGCGGTTGCCGCTTTACTGATGATGGTGACGGTTCCTTCCTGCCACAGGAAGACGGAAACGCCTGTACTTGAGGGTAATGATACCATTTATCCGCTCGGGTTCTGTACTGATTCGTTCGCCTTGGAGGAAGGTGTGCTTAAGAACGGGGAGATTTTCACGTCTCTGATGTCGAGGCTCGGAATGAAGCCTCAGGATGCGATGTCTCTTGTCAATTCGACTGACTCTGTTTTCAATCCGAGGAAGATGCGTGCCGGCAATACGTGGCAGGCTTATTACAGCGGATGCGATTCTTCTGTCAATGTTCTGGAATATGTTGTCTATCACCATGACAAGATAAATATGACGGTGCTCAAGTGCACGGCTCCTTTCTCGGCATGGAAGGTGGTGAAGCCTGTGGACCATACGCTCAAATATTCCAATGTGCTCATTTCCTCGTCGCTCTGGAATGATATGCGCCGCTGCGGTGCACCTCAGATGCTGATTCTGCATTTGGAAGATATCTATGCCTGGACAATCGACTTCTTCTCCATCCAGCCGGGCGACAGGTTCAGTGTCGTGTACAATGAGTCGTCCTGCGAGGGTGAGGTGATAGATATTGACACGGTTTATTATGCTGAGTTTGAACACGACGGTAAATGCTATCCTGCAATCCGTTTTGACCAGGGAGATGGCGGAAATCTGTATTGGAACGAGAAGGGGGAGAGTATGAGGAAGGCATTCCTCAAGGCTCCGTTGAGGTTCTCCCGAATCAGTTCCGGCTTCTCCTATCACAGAAAGCATCCTGTTACCGGTCGAGTGAGGGCCCATACGGGTGTGGATTATGCAGCTCCTACAGGTACTCCTGTCATGTCCATCGGTGACGGTACGGTGATAAGCAAAGGCTGGAGCGGCGGTGGCGGAAACACCGTGAAGATTCGTCACAATTCCGTATATACGACTTCATACATGCACTTGTCGCGTTATGCTGCCGGCCTTAAAACCGGCGACAGAGTGCGTCAGGGCGATGTTATCGGCTATGTAGGCTCGACAGGCTTGTCCACAGGCCCGCACCTGGATTTCCGCGTATGGAAAAACGGCACGCCTATCAATCCGCTCAAGATGGAGTCGCCAAGCGCCGAGCCGATCTCCCCGGCCAACATCCCTGCCCTCGACTCCGCCTACGTCTTCCAGTCCAACCGCCTCCGCACCTTGCTCGCTGAATCTGATACCACCGCTGGTGTTGCCGCCTCTGCTGGACCTGACACCTCTACAACTCTCGAACAACCGGCACTTTGACTATTTCGTTAAACTGTTTATTATCAGGAGGTTATGGGGATATGTCAATTTCAGGTTAAAGGAAAAAATGGGTAACCTGAAATTCTATAATTTGCGTAATTGATTGTTGGCCAATTACTTGCGGTGCTAAGCCGTTTTCAGGTTGTTCTAAAATGCAGAACAAGCCCGGAAAATCATCGAAGACATCTGCTATAAAGAAGAGCGTAAAGATCAGGCTGAACGAGAAGAAGCAGAACGGCTCCTTTCAGAAAAAGAGAACAAGATGACACTTGCAAAATACATCGATATGTATATCGAGCAAGTGAAAAGCGGGGCCCGGCAGACCAAACAAGGCCGCAACTACGCGCCATCGACAATAAAGTCCATAGTAACAGCCATGAACCAGTGGAAAGCATTTCAGCAATCCGTCCACAAAGTCTATGACTTCGACGACATTGATATGAAATGCTATTACGACTACACCACCTTCTTGAAGAACAAAACCAAAGTAGTTGACGGTGTACAGGTATTCGACGGCTACAGCATCAATTCTCTCGGCAAATGCATAAAAGAACTGAAAGCCATTCTTTACACGGCAGAAGTTGAAGGATCTCACAACAACAACCTCTGGAAAGACAAGAAATTCAAAGGAACCCGCGTTGAGGTAGATAATGTTTATCTGACGCGCGAAGAACTCGACAGGATGATGGCGTTGAAGTACGATGGAGTCCATTCGGGACACGGAATCGCACGCGACATATTTATGGTCGGAGTCTGGACAGCCCAGCGCGTCTCCGATTATAATAATCTGTCCAAAGATTCCATTCACACATATACCAAGCGGTGGATTGAGGATGTGCCGGATCCACTAAACCCCGGAAAAACAAAACCAGAAATCAAGGAGAAAGACATCACCTACATCGACATAAGACAGAAGAAAACCGGTGCAAAAGTGGCAATTCCTTGCTCGAGAGAGTTGCTTGAGATTCTCAAGAAATATGATTTCCAGATGCCGCATCTTGAAGACCAGGTCATCAACCGCTACCTGAAAGAAATCTGCAAGGATGCAGGCATTGACACACCTGTAGAGATAGAAGTGACCAACGGCGGCACACCGAAGAAAGTCTGGAAACCAAAATATGAGTTGGTCCACACACATACCGCCCGAAGAACAGGCGCAACCCTTATGTATCTGTCCGGTATGGACATCTATGACATAATGAAAATTACAGGCCACACCTCCCCTGCCATGCTCCGCAAATACATCAAAGCAGAGAACCTGACTGTAGTGGAAAAAATCACAGACAAATATAACTACTTCGACTGATGGACGAAAGAGGAAAAAGATGTAACTTTACGAACAAATTGAAATGGAGTTATGAAGATTGCTGGAAATAAACTTATTGTAGAGTGCTCTACGTATGATTTCAAGATAAAACTCGAGGCAAAAGAGCCGGAGAGTTGGGTCAAGAGCGTAAGTGCCTTTGCGAATGGAAACGGTGGTTCGCTTTTCTATGGCGTTTCGGATGACGGCACTGTAGTGGGAATTGAAGACCCAAAGAAAACAGCCAAGGATATCAGCCAGATTATCAAGGACCACATGGACCCAGTACCGGAGTTCACGCTAAATCCAATAGAAGGAAATGACGGCAAAGTGGTTCTGGAAGTGAAGATTTCTGCCGGAAGTCAGACACCATATTACTTTGTTTGGAAACGGAGAAGATTGGCCTTTATACGTCTTGGAGATGAGAGCGTTCCAGCCACCTCTCATCAGTTATACAACCTTGTTCTAAAGGGAAGCAATCGCAGTTGGGATTCGTTAGAAACTTCCGAATTTCGTACTGATCATTCATTTACAATATTAGCACGCGAGTATAACGAGCGAAGTGGAGCAAAATGGGAAGAAAACCTTCTGACATCATTCGGACTTGTCACTGATGATGGCCATTTGACCAATGCCGGCCTCCTGTTTGCCGACAACTGCCCAATAAAACAATCACGCGTCTATTGTACCCGCTGGGATGGTACAGACAAAGGCGATACAATCAATGATGCAGAATTCCACGGCAATCTGCTGATGCTTCTGCGTCAGGCCAAGGACTTCATCAAGGCAAATACTGCTGTACCATGGTTCAAACTTCCCGACTACCGCCTCAACCTGCCAGAATACTCAGAGCGCGCAACAGAAGAAAAATGCGTAAACCATCTCATACATCGCGACTATACTGAACTCGGCTCTGAAGTTGCTATCAACATTTACGATGACCGTATCGAAACCACCTCTCCAGGCGGCATTAAGGAAACACTGAAATTTGAGCCGGTAATTCCTGCTGAGACTTCATCCAAACGCCGCAATCCGGTGATAGCCGAAGTCTTTGCGCAACTGGACTATATGGAAAAAAGAGGAAGCGGTCTGAAGAAAATAGTAGATGCAACCTCTTTACTACCAACATATAAGGAAGATAAGATGCCGTATTTCCGTTCTAACCGTGAAGAATTTCGAACAATAATCCCAAACGTCAACTACGGAATGGACAGAGCTGCGCTTGAAGCATTCGCTGAATCAAAGGCTCCAACCCCGGAATTCCGCCCCGAGGATGAAATTATAACACGGAAAAACCGCCCAGAGGTAGCAAAAACCGCCCAGAGAAAAATCGGAAAAACCGCCCAGAGCATTATCGATATTCTCGTATCAAACCCCAATGCCACACGAACTCAGATTTGCAGCATACTTGGGAAAGCCGATGGCACCATCAAAGAACACCTTGCAAACCTTCAAGCAAGAGGAATTATCGAAAGAGTCGGAAGCGATTTCGGTGGCCACTGGAAGGTTCTAGTGAAAAAATGATTTTCCTTGGGTTTCTGCCCGGGAATACATGCTCAGCCAAGCACGGATATCCTTCTGGGAAAGCTGGTGGGCAATCTCAGACAGATGGACAACCATCCGTGGCAACGAAGCCCTTGATTTGTAACTGCGCAAACACTGCGACTTCACTGAAGCGATGCAGCAAATGATGCGCTACCGAATCGGCACCAGCAATCACTGGCCCAATGCCACCATCTTCTGGCAGATAGATCAGCAGCAAAAAGTCCATACAGGCAAGATTATGCTCTACGACTACCACACAGACCTCGCTCCCATTTTAAAATATGAAATAACGATCATCCGGTTCACCAGGGACTTCTTTAATCTCCTTATACTTGAATCCATAGAATAATTGTCCAAGCTTAGCGCAAGAGTTAAGCAATGTCGGGGTGACATTTGTAGCTTTAACCGCAACTATATTATTACTCTGCTCATCAGTGTAAAAAGTCAAGTCCTGATGTCCTAGTTTGTTATGCTGCAACAACAACTTAAATGTATTATTGAAACGGAAAGGGAACATTCGCCTAGTTCCAAACGGGAGAGCATCAAAATCTACGTGCCCGCCATCTATAGGCATATAATTGAATCCCCACATCTTGCACATCGAGATGACGGCATTAATCATATTATCTTTACTTACCATATATTTATTCCAATCAGCAGTTGAATCGATACTATCTGTTTTGTTAGCCATTGAGACTCCTCGTTTCTTCCATTAAATGAGCCAATGCCCTATCAATCATTTCGTCAGTTGTCCCTTTATTTGGCGCAACCGCATAATCAATTTCTTTGGCGATATCTTCAAGTATTGTTCGAATCCTATTGGAGAATGCTCCACATTGTTTTATCCTGTTCATGTTTTCGTCAATTCTATCCAACCATAAATTCCATACTTCTTCTGAAACTCCATAAGTTAGATTGCTGATATAACAAAGACAGCAGGCATTGAGAGGAAAAGTCTTTAAGATGAACTTATATCTTCTTCTCCATGTTCTGATTCGATTTTCACAGATTCCCGTAACATCGCTGAGTTGTTTGCAGTTATATCCCTGCTCAACATTCTGAAGGAACAACTTTGTTGCGGCGGAAATTTGTTCGTAAGTGTATGTTTCTTTCATAACGATTATGTTGCCCCATAGCTCCACAGATTGGGAATCCATATAATAACGCGAAAGTGCGGAGCTGTCCGTTTATCCGTTCCGAGGTTCTGGAATAACCCATGTGCAGATAAATGAAACAATACTCCACACCGGGTATGCGATATCTAAGGATATGGCAATGACGGTGATGAGTGTTGTTGCTCTCCCTGCACGTGTTTGAAATTTTCCAGATTTCGGAACAAGGATTAGCGAAACACTTTCACTAATGTTATGTCGCCGCCTGCTGACGGCATCACAAAGTTATAAATTGTTTTCATTCATTCAACACCCGGACATCGAATTGAACTAAATTGAACCACATTATTTTAGAGTCTTTCTCCGACCTCATTGTTCGATGCCAGAAAACAGGAAATGACAAATGCTGATTTGTGGCGTGAGTCATTAGTGGACAACCTTCAATGGCCGCACTTCTTCTCTTCGGCAAGGACCCACAAAAGTATTGCCTGAATGCCAGATTCGAAATCGGTCGTTTTGGGAATGAAGCAGGTGAATTGATCACCCAGGACTTGATTGACGGCAACTTGATTCAGATGGCTGACAGAGTGATGAATGTATTATCCTCCAAATATTTGGTCAGACCGATTCATTACGAAGGCATGGAACGTGTCGAACCTCTGGAGATTCCGGAGAACGGACTGAGAGAGATACTCTACAATAGTATCATTCACAAATCCTATGACGGACCGGATATTCAGATGAAAGTCTATGATGACCGTATCAGTCTCTGGAATTACGGAAAGATACCAGAGGGTACTACTATTTCTGAAATGTTCAAGTCTCATCGTTCGATGCCACGCAACAAACTAATAGCAAATGCTTTTTTCTTCGCTGGATTCGTTGACGCGTGGAGCCGCGGTTTCGAAATCATCGAGAAAGCATTCAAAGAGGCTGAGCTTGAAACCCCGACATTCGATGAAGAGTTCAATGGTGTTGCGGCCAATATCAAGCGCGAAGTCTTCTATGCTATCCAACACGGGGCAAGGATAGACGAAAGGACAGGCAAATTGATTAAGCCGGTCGATGATACCAAAATGACACCAAAAAGATAACTGATAGACAAAGGCTTATCCTTGATTTGTTGTCTATTGGTATCAGTGAAAATGATACCAAAAATGACACCAAAACCACCAGTGCAATAGCCGAAAGCTCGGAATGTCAATTGCCACCATAAAACGAGATTTGAAGTATTTGCAGGATATTGGCTTCATAGAACATTGCGGGCCTTCCCGTGGCGGCCACTTGAAGAAGAACAGCATGGAGAAGCTCGTGCGCAGTATGGTACTCGGTTGATTAAAACATTGGCAGAACAGCTGATGCCTAAATACGGCAGCACATTCAGCAAACGAAATCTGGATTACTTTCGCCAATTTTATCTGTGTTTCAATGATTTGGAGATTGGGAACACGCGTGTTCACAATCTGACTTGGTCGCACTTCCGCTCGATTATACAGGTTGCAGACCCTAAAGCCAGAGAGTGGTATGTGAAAGAGGCTTTGGAGCAGATGTGGAGTGTAAGGACACTCAATCGCAACATCGGCACGCAATACTATGTAAGGGAAGGATTGGCGTTACCCTCTCCTGATATTGAAGCCAGTGATCCATTGGAATATATAAAGAGTCCGGTGGTTGCCGAGTTCTTAGGATTCCGTAAAGACTGCAAATATGACGAAAGCCAGTTGGAACAAGCCTTAATAGATCATCTGCAACAATTTATCATGGAATTGGGACGTGGTTTTGCATTTGTCGATAGGCAGAAACACGTTTCAACGGACACAGGTGATTTTTACATTGATCTTGTGTTCTATAACATCAAACTCAAACGTTACGTGTCGTTTGAAAATAGGTCAGCTGAAACATCAGGACTTGGGACAGATGCAGATGTATGTGCATTATTATGATCGTTGTGTCAAGATGACTGACGAGAACAAAACCATAGGAATCATTCTCTGCCGAGACAAGAAAGATGCCCTAGTTGAAATTACGCTGCCAGACGAAACCAACCCCATTTTTGCCAGCAAGTACCAGACTGTGCTACCAAACATGGAAGAACTAAAGGCCTTGATTGAGAAGAAGTAACCTCACTTCTTCTATAAGGATATCAAACCTGGTACCACGTGCAAAGTTCGCGTGGATGATATGGACAGAGTGGTCTGGGTGATTCTTCGGCAATTCTTCGGCAATTCATCGGCAATTCATCATTTATCTGTATCTTAGTGCATTACGAACGGATTATGTGGGGATTGTCGTTTAATGTTTTCAATCTGAGCAAGCAGCGGTCAATCCCTTCAATTTCTGTGTCCGACTCATCAAAATTTCAATTTAATATCTGTTTCCAGTCGTTTTGGTCGGAATTTTGTCTGTTTTGCATGGCGAGGAGACAGTTCTTCCACCCGAACTGACGCTCTTCACTTCCGTGCCCCTCACTATCGGTCTAAAATGTGGATTGCTGAGACTCACTATCCTGTTGGGGATGCTTTCCCAGCTGTCATTGCTCCGAAGGTGGTTCTTCTGTTGGCGGTACATCCTCGTAATGATTTCCAGATCACTTTCCTCTCTGACAGCCAACAAGTCCTCTGCTATCTCGCGGAGAGGGAGCCGCTTCTTTATCCTGCCCAATTCGCTCTTTTCGAAAGTTGAATAGTAGAGTTCGTAAAAATTGAACTCCGGAAACGCAATGTTTGGAACTATTTCAGGAAAATTTCGTGCTTTTGACATGCAGAATAATTTTGCGATTCCCCCAATTTCTCACTTTCGACGGTGGTTGGGGAGATTCTTTTCCCTTTTTTTTAGTTACGAAATTTCTATCACTTTATCAATCAACTTGTTGTGTAATTATTGGACATTTTCCGACAGTCCCTATTTACCATCTCATTAGTTTTGTGAGAAGTATGTGTGCTCACTCTTCCATAGATTCAGAAGCAAAATGCAAAATTGATTAAAGAACCATTTATTGATTGTCATATGTACTGGATATTTTCCTCCCTTGTCGGTCAATGTAAAACAATCTACCATTTAATTCAACTATTGCAATATTCTTAAGAGGCGAGTCGATTAACGATCCAGAAGATACTGAATATCCAAAGGGATAAATATAATCATAGATAATGGGGATTACAACTTGGCCTAAATGATTTATAAAACCATACTTCCCGTCTTTTTTTACCATTGCGAAACCATTGTCGAAATTATAAGCAATGTCGTAACTAATAGAGATTATTACCTGCCCACTTTTGTCAATAAAGCCAGATAGATTGTCCTTCTCCACAACAGCAAGTCCCTCATGGAAATCGTTGACGCTATCGTAAATAAAAGGAATTACAACTTTACCATATTTGTTTATAAAACCATATTTCCCGTCTTTTTTTACAGAGGCGAAATCCTCATAAAAGCTAGACGCGTCATCATAGATAAATGGAATGATTACATTTCCGGCTTGGTCGATGAAGCCAAATTTATTTTCCTTAGACACAACGGCAAGCCCATCTTTAAAATGGAAGCGATTGCCGTATTCGATAGGAACTACATCGCGTCCGAATCTGTCTATATATCCGTATTTATAATTCTTTTGTACAAGAGCGCGGCCTTCCGAAAAATCATAAGCCTCTTGGTAATCAGGAGAAATTACATCTCGCCCATCTTTGTTAATATAACCCCAAGGACCTAATCTATCCTTATGTCTGACCCTTGCAAGGCCGCAATTGAAGTTATATGCCCCATAATACTTAATTGGAATAACTTCACGTCCGTCCGTATCAATATATCCATAGAATAACCCCTTTCTAACTACAGCGAGCCCATCATTAAAAGGGAACGCTGTATCGTAGATGCATGGTATAATAATAGTCCCATCCTTATTGATATAGCCGTATTTGTTTCCTTGACGTATTGTCGCAATTTTACCAGAGAATGATGTCGCACCATCGTATATAGTAGGAATAATAATCTTTCCATTCATATCAATATATCCATATTTTCCATTCTCTTTAATTGGCGTAATCCCACTTTCGTTAAAAGTGCCGGCTTCTTCAAAAATAAAAGGGATGATTGTTTCTCCTAATTTATTAATGAAACCATATTTTCCGTTTTGTTTCACAGCAGAAAGACCGAATGAAAACTGTTGGGCATCTTCGTATACAAATGGTATCTGTGTCCGGTTGCTATTATCCAAAAAACCATATTTATTATCAATACAAAGGGGATACAACTCTAGAGTTTCGAGTTCTCGTGAACGCAATCTCACATCAACAATATCAGAGTAGTCCAATGACGGGATATCCAGAGAAATCTGTTCTTTTATTTCTGGATAGCGCTTGGAAACGAATGTTATCAAGTGTTTACCTCTATTTAGATATATGATATTGTCATCTCCACTTTTTGTCTCAGTAATCTTCTCCTTGAATCGATATACCTCGCAATCGGTGTCGGTATCAATATGAATCTCAGCTTTGTTCTCGGCGTGACTGTCCGGCTCAGATGGCGATTCGACGCCTCTTGGTTTACTATTAAGAAAACTCTTCAATTTGCTATAGAACGAATCAAAATAGTCCTTGCTGTAGCTAGGACCATTCATGTACTTTACTTCACGGATGTCATCAGGCAGTCCATCAGGGAAAGAAGCACCTGCGAGTAAAATGGGGATGACGTTCTTTTGTAAAGAGAGTGCATATGATAGTTCCTGGCGGAGCCAGTCCTGGTCGGGATTAAAATTTGGATTAAGGGTCCGATCAAAAGTGTGCGGATCGACAATCAAAACAAAATCAGGACACATTTTAATTCGACTAAGAAGAGCAACGTTAAATTTACCCTCTCGCAATGTGTCAATATCGAAACTAACTGCATACCCATCATGCCTAAGCAAGTCGTATAGATGCTTAGCGGTCTCAAAACCGCCAACCCTTCGATAACTAATAAATATATCAAACTCTGCCATAACACAAATGCCGTTACACTATATCATATCCCAATTATTCACCAATTTGATGGCGTTTATCGCAGCTTCTCAATCATACTGATTCTCGCCGTCAGGGAGTTTGGAATAAGGAATGAGGTATTGATGCTTTTTCAGCATATAGTCACGTTCTGTGCCATAAGACCAGCTTTCCTTGATTCGGTCGTCTGTCCATAACTCATGCGCGTTTTCGGCGATGGCTTCACGAGGTTGCTTTAGTTGCGAGGTGAGTTCAATGCCTTCCTGGTCAACTGGATTGTGGATATAAGTTATCTGTTCCATATCTTTACGCTTTATTGTATTTCTTTGAATATTCTCAGGCATCAATGAAATGCTCAATTGATACAACGGTGGGAATAACGTCAATGGCAGGATCATAATAGATATTATTGGCTTCCCTGTCGGAAGGAAAACTCCACGATGCAATGAAACACCACACCCCTTGCAAGGACATCCTCTGCAATTTCTTTGGCAGGATTCCAATAAATTTATCTCCGTCTTGACAAAGACGTACACTAACAGAGACAAATATACAAAATAAAGCTATAATTTTTCGAACAACCTGCACTTTGACTATCTTGTTAAACTACTTATTATCAGGAGATTATGGGGATATGCCAATTTCAGGTTAAAGGAAAAAACGGGTAACCTGAAATTCTGTAATTTGCGTAATTGATTGTCGGCCAATTACTTGCGGCATTAAGCCGTTTTCAGGTTGTTCTAAAATGCTGATGCTATCGAGCGCGGCACGGTTTCCTGTGAACATTTCTGCGGTCTCCCATGCTGTGAACATTTCTCGCTCGACCACGCATGCTGGGAAACATAGCAATAAAACAGCCCCTCAGATATCTGAAGAGCTGTTTAAGAGGTGCCTAGCGGAATCGAACCGCTGTAGCAGGTTTTGCAGACCTGTGCCTAACCGCTCGGCCAAAGCACCGTTTGGGATTACAAATGTAGGCATTCTTTTTGGATTGCCCAAATATTTGTGGCAAAATCTTTACAATTTGTGCCTTTGGCTGTATTGTATGCCGTACTATTTTCTGGTCACTATGCAGTATGGGCCTACGTAAACCACTGTGCCGGAAGAATATACGAACTTTCGCAGGTCAGGGAATTCTTCCAGGTGCTTGCCTGTCACGATAAGCGTCAACGGAGAGCTGCCGAGGGCTGAAGAGTCAGCGGCATCGCGCAGGAATCCGTCCACATCCTTCTTGTAGTCCTTGATCTGCCTTCCTATATATACGTCGATGTTTTCCGGCCTGTGCACGAACAGAGTCGCCACATCAGTTCCGGAAGGGACCTCCTTGCACATGTCCTTGTAGCCGATATATGGATTAGCCTTGGGAAGAACAGCAGCGGCAGAATATACGGCGAGGAAAAGCGAGGCGCCGATCATGAACACCGGCAGGTTCCAGTGCTTTCTCTTGAAGAGGAACCAGAGCGCGAGCGCATTGCCCGACATAAGCAGCACTGCCGCCATCTTCACAGGAGACGTGAAGGCGAAAGGATAGGTGGAATACAATGACTCCAAAGCATTGACATTGACCATTTCAGCAAGAACCAGCAGGGTGGCGAGGCCGGCTACAGCCAGCAGCGCAGCAGGAATTGCGATAGCCCAGATCATCCACTTGCGGGCTCCGGTACGGTTCACGGCAAGCGGGAACAGGTACACTATGAAAGGAATCATCGGCACGAGGTAAACCGGAAGCTTGGAACTGAAGCTGGACAGCATGATGAACGTGGTCGCTATCACGCAGAGGAACAGCACTTCGGTATCGGAGCGGACAGCCTCAGCCGTAATCACTTCAGTATCATCGGCCGCAACGGTTTTAGGCCCGCGGCGTCGGAGTGCGGCTATCAGACCGCCTATCAGAAGTATGGTATAAGGAGCGATGCACCAGAGGATGGCCACTGCATAGAACCAGAACGGCCTGCTGTGAGTGAAAGCATTGACAGCGCGTCCTACAGTCTGTTTGAAAAGAAGATTGTCCAGATAGGAAACGCCACCGTCGATGAACACGCCTGTAAACCAGATGAGGCACAGGCCTGCGATAACACCCCAAGTCTTCCATCCCAGATAGCGCGGAATGTCACGCCACTCGCGCTTTACCAGCAGAAACACCAAAATGGAAACCGGCGGCACAAGCAGTCCGACAGGACCTTTCGTGAACAATGCCAGGAATATCCATACCGGCAGCAGCCAGGAGCATTTTCTGTACAGGCGCTTGGCATCCTCCCCGTCGAGCCCCTCTTTACGTAACCCGTACATCCGCCAGAACGTGAACAGGGCGAGAGCGATGAACATGCACATCAGCATATCCATACGGATGACCACCATTGTCCCGAGGAACATGACGCTGGACAGAAGCATCATTGACATTGCCATCCTGTCCTGAGACGAAGCTCCCGTCATCACCCAGCGGTCCATCAGCCAAGTCAGCACGAAGGCCGGAACCAGCGACAGCAGTGTCAATGCGAATACGCTGTGCTGTCCGAACAGGAGCCGGCAAAGCATTACTGCCCAGATATATAGAGGCGGTTTATCGGCATACGGCTGTCCATGGTTGTAGAACGCGAATACATTCCCGTTGGAGATGGCCTCGTCGGCGATGCTGAGGTATCTCAGTTCATTGGACGGAGTGAAATCCCTCATCAGCATTGCCGGAAGAAGGCAGATGAACGTGAACAGGAACACCGCCAGGAGCGGATACTTGTTCAGGAAGTTATTTTTCAGTTTCGGGGACATCAGTTTTGTTTTCTTTAAAGCCAATGACAAGGTTGCGGATATATGCGACAAATCCGAAAGACTGTCCCAAAATCAGCACCGGGTCCATACGGAAGATACCGTAGGCGATGATTACTCCTGAGCCGAACAATGATATGGCCCAGAATCCCATCGGAAGTGTGGATTGTTTGTAATGATGTGAATATATGTATTGATATACAAATCTCAGTGTGAATATGACCTGTCCTGCAGAGCCGAATACCACCAGCCAGAACGGAATGTCGTCATTCCGGAAGAAACTCTGGAAATATACGGCGGCATTCTGGAGAAGCAGCAGCACCGCTACTACTGGCGTGGCCAGAAGCACCGACTGCAGAAACAGCCCGAGACGCTTCCAGACACCTTTTGCGTTCAGATTCCACAGATATACATAATAGGAAATGAGCTGTCCGAGGATTATGGAAAAATCATCACGTAGAACACCATAGATGAACATGAGGTAGGCCCCGATAACACTCAGGACCCAGTATGCAGAAGGAGAGACCACCTTCTTCGCTTTCTCGGATTTCCACCACTGGAACAGCGTGCGCAGCGAAAAGAACAGCTGGGCGGTGAAACCGAGCGTCAGGATTCCCACCTTGGAAAGCTCAGGCAACAACAGACTACAGATCATTCTCTCCTACCTTATAGTTAATATAGCGCGGCTTCATCCATCTGTATGCGAAGCAGTCTGCAAAAGGACCGACGAGACGGTTCCAAAGATGATATTTGGAACTGCCCGCAACTCTCGGGAAATGCCTTACCGGCACCTGAGCATAAGTGCACCCGTCCTGCAGCAACACAAGCGCCGGCAGGAATCTGTGCATTCCCTTGAACATCGGAATCCTCTTGGCGACATCCGTGTGAAGTACCTTCAGAGGGCATCCCGTATCGGTAGCCCCGTCATGGGTCATCATTTTCCTGAAACCGTTTGCAATCTTGGACTGTGCGCGCTTGAAGAACGTGTCCTTGCGGTTCGCCCTGATGCCGATCACCATGCTGTGGCTTTCAATGCCGTCGAGCAGAAGATTGAAATCTTCCGGAGTGGTCTGCAGGTCAGCGTCCATATAGCCCACATAGTCGGAGAACGTGTAGTCGAAACCGGCTTTGATGGCGGCGCTCAGACCGGCATTCTTCACAAAACTTATATAGTGGAAATCATTGTTCCTGGCGCACACTTCCTGAATCCTCTCCAGACTTCCGTCAGAAGAACCGTCATTGACAAAAAGCGCGCAGGCCTTGTATTTGCTTTTCGGAAGGAACTCGGAAAGAGCCTTCTCGAGGGCATAGATGTTGTCCACCTCATTGTAAACAGGAACAACTATCGTGAATCTGTATTCTCCGGTCTTGTTCATCTTTCGTAAAATAACTTGTTGCAACGTACAAAGATAATGAAAGTCACTCAACTTTCACTATCTTTGCATATACAAAATAATCAGACGAATGGCATTAGAGATGGTTCGCGACCCGTTGCGGAAAAAGGATGTCCCGCTTACGCCCGAAGAAAGGGTGAGGCAGTGGTTCATCACGGTGCTGAAGGACACCATGCAGGTTCCGCTTCACATGATGATGAGCGAAGTCGGGATGAAATATGGCGAAGGACCGGTGAAGAAAGTGTTCAGAGCCGACATTGTCGTATATGACCGCAGGCCCGAACCGGTGATGATAGTCGAATGCAAACGGCCGGACGTGGAACTGACCAGGGAAGTGCTGGAACAGGCATTGCGTTACGATATGGTATTGAATGTCAAGTACATGGTATTGACAAACGGTACCAGGACATTCTTCTGCCGAAAAGAAGAAGATGGCAGTATGACGTTCCTCACGGCCGCCCCGACCTATCTCCAGATGATCGGGGTCAATGCTGAAGAAAACATTGAAAAGAATGACTAAAACAGAAGGATTTCTCGAACATCCGGTGTTCGGGATCGTGTCGAAGACAGCGGGAGAACTTGGCGTAAGAGCCTTTGTGATAGGCGGATACGTGCGTGATTGCTTTCTCGGAAGACCGAGCAATGACATTGACATAGTCGTGGAGGGAAGCGGCATCGCCCTTGCGGCGGCGGTGGCGGAGCGCATAAAGAAGACTGAGCGCCACGGCTGCCGCGTCTCCGTATTCAAGAATTTCGGCACCGCAATGCTGAAGTATCACGGAACCGAGGTTGAGTTTGTGGGAGCGAGAAAAGAGTCCTACCATAGGGACTCCCGCAAACCCATAGTCGAAGACGGCACACTGGAGGATGATCAGAAACGTAGGGACTTCACTATCAATGCAATGGCTTTCAGTCTCCAGCAGGATGACTTCGGAGCATTGGTGGACCCTTTCGGCGGAATCAGAGACCTTGCGGCCGGAATTATCCGCACGCCGCTCGACCCCGACACCACATATAGCGATGACCCGCTCAGAATGCTGCGTGCAGTCCGTTTCGCGGCCAAGCTGAGCCGTCCGGGTGCAGAATTCCATATTGTCGAAGAATCGCTCGAGTCAATGAAGAGAATGCGTGACCGCATGACGATATTGTCCAAGGAACGCATAGCGGAGGAGTTGAACAAGATGCTTCTGTGCAGCAGGCCGTCGATGGCGTTCAGGCTTCTGGATGAAACCGGACTGCTGGAATATGTGCTTCCGCAGCTCGCGAAACTCAAAGGTGTGGAAACCGTGGACGGAAGAGGACACAAGGACAATTTCTCGCATACCATACAGGTCGTGGACAATGTAGCGGCAGAGGAAATCCAGGGCATTGAAGAAGGTATCCTGCTGAATTACACGCCGTTGGAAGACGGCGACGGATTTGCCGAGTCAGTCAGGACGGAGCCGTATCTCTGGCTGAGGTGGGCGGCGCTGCTTCACGATATCGGCAAGCCGGCAAGCAAGCGTTATGACCCGCATATCGGCTGGACATTCCACGGTCACGAGGCCATAGGAGGCAGGATGGTGCCGAAGATATTCCAGCAACTGAAGATGCCTCTCAATGAAAAGATGAAGTATGTCCAGAAGCTCGTCACTCTGCATCATAGGCCTGTTGCCCTTGTGGATGAGGAAGTTACCGATTCAGCAGTACGCCGTCTGCTGTTCGATGCGGGCAATGAAATCCAGGATCTCATGTTGCTTTGCAATGCCGACATCACATCCAAGAACCCCGCGAAGGTAGAGCGCATCAAGAAAAACTTCCTGCTTGTCAAGGAAAAACTCGTGGAAGTGGAGGCAAAAGACCAGATCCGCAATTTCAAGAATCCGATAACAGGGGAGTACGTGATGGATGTTTACGGCATTCCACCATGCAAGGAAATCGGCGAACTGAAAGAATATGTGAAAAACGCCATCCTCGACGGGATTATCGACAATACATTCGAGGCGGCTGACAAATATATGCGCGTGCGTGCCGAGGAAATGGGACTGAAGGCGCAGAAGTAAGCGTTATGCTGTGCGATGACTTCATAAACTATGTGTCCGGAATCCGGAGATATTCGCCGAGAACCCAGGCGATATACTCAGATGTGCTCAGCCGGTATCTGGACTACTCCAGAACAGAAGACGAGCCTGCAGACGACGCATTGCTGCTCAAGTCATTGACACCTACCGCAATACGCAATTATGAGAACCATCTTTCCGAAGAGAAGAGCCTGAGCCCTCGGACTGTCAATCAGCATCTGTCAGTCCTGAGCAGTCTGTGCAAATGGCTGGTTTCCAAAGGAATGCTGAAGTCGAATCCCGTGCATCTGGTCAAACGCCCGAAGTGCGAAAAGCGTCTTCCAGTCTTCTATCGCCAGGCTTCAATGACCGAATATCTCGAAAAGACCTCGCCTGCGGCCGATGAAGAATCTTTGTCAATGTTGTCTGACGCGGCTGATTCTTACCACAGCGGCGCATCGGTGACCGGAGCGGCATACAAACTCATGTCGGAACTCTATGAGCCGAGGCTTAAACGGATGATTGTCAGCACGCTATATCTTACAGGAATCAGACGCGCGGAGCTGATTGGGCTGAGAATCCGGGACATTGACCTTTCCCGCCATACTATGAAAGTAAGGGGAAAAGGTGACAAAATGCGAGAAATTCCTCTTACACTTTCGCTATCAAAAGAAATTTCATTATATTTGAAAGCAGCGGAGTCGGTAGTGGGAAGGAAGAGGAACCTGGAAGAGCCGTTTCTGGTCACGTTGAAAGGTGCGGGACTTTATCCCGTATTCGTGGACAGGACAGTGAAAAGCGAACTCGGACAGGTGGAAGGTATTACAGGACGAAAGTCTCCCCATGTGCTCAGGCATACATTGGCGACTGAACTCCTCGACGACGGTTCGGACATTTATTCCATAAAAGAACTGCTCGGTCACTCTTCATTGGCGGCGACTCAGGTTTACACCCACAACACTATCGAGAAGCTGAAGAATGTTTATTCAAATGCCCATCCACGGGCTAAAAGAGGAGGTAAAAATGGAGATTAGAGTACAATCGCTCAAGTTCGACGCGGATCAGAAACTTTTGGAGTTCGTAGAAAAGAAAGTTTCAAAAATCGGCCGTTTCGATGACGCCATTACCGATGTCGAAGTCGTATTGTCGCTTCTGGAGAAACCGGAAAACAAGAATGTGAAACTGAAGGTTCACGTTCCGGGCGGTTCCCAGGTTATAGAGAGAAATGCACAAACATTCGAAATAGCTGTCAATGAATGTGTTGACGCTATGAAAGAAAAGTTGACGAGAAACAAGGAGCGCAAAGCCGAATAGCGGACAGCGCACATTTGGAATTATCAGATTGAGGAGGGTAGCCGTTGAGGTTATCCTCTTTCTTTATGCCCGGGAACTTTTATGGCATTGACTTGACCGGAATGAAATGGTCTTGGAGCCAGCCGCATCTATATGCAGAGCAGCATTATGACCTGAGCCGAAATCACCCGCAGGAACATTTCTACAGGGTAAACCGTGGCATAGGAAACTGACGGAGCATCATCTTCCACAGTGCTCAGGGCGTAGTTCAGGGCGATAGGATTGGCCATCGCTGCGCAGAGCATACCAACATTGGCACTGTAGTCCGTCTTGCAGAATCTGGAAGCGATATAACCGACAAGCAGAACAGGGACAATGGTCAGGGCAATGCTGATGCCTATCCATACAAGGCCTTCAGGGGTGAATACCGTCTCGAAAAAGCCCGGACCGGCGCTCAGTCCCAAGCCTGCCAGATATATGGTGAGGCCTAGCTGCCTGAGCATCAGATTCGCGCTGTGGGTGGTATAGGTCGTGAGATGCAGTCTTGTTCCGTAAGCACCCATGAGGATACCTATTATAATAGGGCCGCCGGCGATGCCGAGTTTTACGGGAACGCTCATGCCCGGGATATAGAACGGAATGCTTCCGAAAATCAGACCCAGGATAACACCGACAAAAATCGGGAACAGGTTCGGATTTCTCAGCTCTTTCTCTTGATTGCCAAGTACTTCCGCTACATTGTGGATAGCATTTTCCTGCCCCACGATAGTAAGCTTGTCACCTATCTGGAGCCTCAGTTCCCTCGAAGGCAGAATGTCGATACCTGCGCGGTTTACCCTCGTGATATTGATTCCATAGGCATTGCGCAGATGCAGGTCGCCGAGTTTGGCGCCGTTCATGTGCCTTTTCGTCACGAACACGTGTCTGGATACAAGAGTGCCGTCGATGTGGTTCCAGTCAATGTCTTTCTGGTTCCAGTCCTTCTTCACTGTCTCACCGAAAAGCTTCTCTGCAATGCCTGCTTCCCGTTCTTTGGTCATGACCAGGACATGTTCTCCATTCTCCAATATGGTGTCGCCGTTCGGTATGATCACCTTTCCCTGTTTCCCTGACTGCTCATCCGACTTGCCGTCGAACTTCCATACTCTGGAAACCACAAGATGGATGGAAACGTCCTTCATGATGTCGCGGATGCTCTTTCCGTAAATGGCAGGGTTGCTCACGCGGAATTCCGTGACATATGTCTGGTTGTCATGGGCGTCTTTCTTTTTGCCTCCGTCTTTCAGGAACAATGCCTTGAGGATGATGATGCAGACGATGACGCCGATGACGCCGAAAGGATAGCCCACTGCACAGGCCATTGCCATTTCATTTGAAGTGGCCGTGGCTGACGGATCTATCTGCAGTAGAGCCTGTTGTGCGGCTCCGAGCATAGGCGTATTGGTAGCCGCTCCGGTCAGAAGTCCTACGGAAACCGGCAGGGAAACATCAGTCAGCCTGCTTATGGCCAATGCCATGACAGAGCCGGTTACAAGTACGGCAAGACCGAGCAAGTTCAGTTTTATGCCGCCTTTCTTCAGTGAAGGGAAGAAGCTCGGACCTACCTGGAAACCAAGAGCATAGACGAAAATGATTAGGCCGAAATTCTGAGCCAGAGCCAGCATTTGCGGGTCAATGCAGAGGCCGAAATGTCCTGCGAGAATGCCTGCGAAGAAAACGAACGTGATGCCGAGTGAAACGCCCTTGAATTTTATTGTGCTGCACAGCAATCCCACTGCGCTTATCAGAGAAAGCACGAGAATCGCCTGGATGAATGTATGTTCACTGAACAGTTCTGCAAACCAACTCATAATGTTCCAAATATGATAGTATTTTGCCAAATACTCACAAAAAGTATCAGTAACCCGAAGGGAGGCCGAAGTTAGCCATTTATTTTGTAACTTTGAAAAACAAAACACAAAACTATCAGAAGAAGATGAGTATTAAAAATTTTTTGTCAGTTATGGCAATTACAAGTATTGCGCTCTCCTCGTGTGCACAGAACGGCGTGAAAGCGTCCATACCTTCCGACAAGGAGATTGAAAAGAAGGTGGACAAGCTCGTGCAGAAAATGACATTGGAAGAAAAAGTGGGACAGATGGTCCAGCTCACTGCAGAAACGTTCACTACCGACAATCTTGTGGATACGGCTAAAGTCCGCAATCTTGTGAAAACATATAAGATAGGCTCATTCCTGAATACGTTCGGCGCGACAAGCCGCGACAGGGCCATTACCGCAGAGCAGATAAAGCTGATTCAGGACATCACGATGGAAGAACTCGGGATTCCGATGGTTTACGGCCTGGATATGATACATGGCGCTACATATATTACTGGAGCGACATTCTATCCGCAGGAAGTGAACCTTGCCGCTACATTCGAGCGCTCATATGCCCGTAAAATGGGAGAAGTGATCGGCTATGAAACCAGAGCAGCCATGTGTCCGTGGGTATTCTCTCCGGTTATGGACTTGAGCCGGAATCCTTGCTGGCCACGTGTCTGGGAAAGCTGGGGCGAAGATCCGTTCGTCCAGGCAGAAATGTCAGTGGCTGAAACCGTAGGCGCTCAGGGCGAAGACCCTAACCACATTGACACTGAACATGTTGCCGTAAGCATCAAGCATTATCTCGGCTATGGCGCCACAACTACAGGAAAAGACAGAACACCTGCATATGTTGCACCTAATGATTTGAGGGACAAATATTTCCGTCCGTTCAAGGAATGCATGAGAGCAGGCGCATTGACAATAATGGCGAACTCCTCTTCCATCAACGGCGTGCCTGTCCACTCAAGCCACGAATATCTTACAGTATGGGCCAAGGAGCAGCAGAACTGGGACGGCCTCATCGTAACCGACTGGGCCGACATTGACAATCTCTATACCCGCGAACACGTTGCTGCGGACCGCAAAGAAGCTCTCGCGCTCGGAATCAATGCCGGTATCGATATGATTATGGACCCTTATCATCCGGACGTATGCACGGATATTATCGCTGCTGTCAATGAAAAGATGATTCCGATGTCCAGAATCGATGATGCAGTGCGCAGATGTCTCCGCCTCAAATACCGCCTGGGCCTCTTCGAGAACCCGGTATGGAATGTTGACGGTTATGAGAAATTCGCAGGCAAGGAGTTTTCTGACAATGCCCGTCAGGCAGCAGTGGAGTCCATGGTCCTGCTCAAGAATGACAATGACATCCTTCCTCTCAAGCAGGGGACCAAGATTCTTGTCACAGGCCCTAACGCAAATTCGATGAGGACATTGAACGGCGGATGGTCATATACCTGGCAGGGTGATGCCGACAAGTTCGCAAGCCAGTACAACACTATTCTCGAGGCTCTCCAGTCAGTATATGGAAAGTCCAATGTGATTTATGAGCCGGGTGTGACTTATGATATGACAGGCGGTTACAACAACGGCAAATGGCAGAGAGAAAACGAGCCGGATATCCGTGCCGCAGTCAAAGCCGCACGCAAGGCTGATGTAATCGTAGCCTGCATTGGTGAGAACTCATATTGCGAGACTCCTGGCAATATCAATGACTTGAATCTCTCAGTAAACCAGAAGAATCTCGTGAAGGAACTCGCCTCCACCGGCAAGCCTGTGGTTCTGGTGCTCAATGAAGGCAGGCCTCGCATCATCAGTGACATTGAACCGCTCGCTTCCGCTGTAGTGGACATTATGCTTCCGGGCAACTTCGGCGGTGATGCGCTTGCAGACCTCATTTCCGGCAAGGAGAACTTCAGCGGACGTCTTCCGTTCACTTACAGCCGTTATGTGAATTCGCTCCATACCTATGACTATAAGGTCAGCGAGAACGTGCAGACCATGTCCGGTATGTATAATTATGATGCCGTAATGGACGTGCAGTGGCCTTTCGGAGCAGGATTGAGCTATACGAAATTCGAATACAGCGACTTGAAGATAGTTTCGCCTTCTGCTGACGGCTTCACCGCCGACGACAATCTCGTGTTCGAGGTCAATGTGAAGAACATCGGTGACCGCGCAGGAAAAGAGGCCGTGATGCTGTTCTCCAGCGATGTCGTGGCAAGTGTGGTTCCTGATGTCAGAAGACTCCGTCAGTTCACCAAGATCAGTCTGGAACCTGGTGAGACCAAGACGGTCAGGCTCGAAGTTCCTGCCCATGACCTTGCATTCGTAGGCCAGGACTGCAGATGGCGTCTGGAAAAAGGTCAGTTCCGTATCGGTTGCGGCGGACAGTCCATCATGATCGAGTGTAAAGAAACCAAAGTCTGGGAAACACCTGATGTTGACTGATAGATTATTTGATTGACATGAAGAAGTTAAGTTTTGTTGTTGCAGCAGCGGTGGCTGCGGTGTTGTCCTCTTGTGGAGGAAGCGCGGTGCAAAGTGCTGCTGGTGTGGATGTTCCGTCTGAGGTCAAGGTCGCGGACGCGATGATTCCGATGGTCACTGTAGAGGGCGGTACTTTTGCCATGGGCAAGACTCCGTCAGGAGTCAGGATTTCCGGAGCGACTGTCCACCAGGTTGTCCTGAAAGGATTCTCGATCTCAAGCCAGAGAATAAGCAAGGGCGTATGGAAGGCCGTGATGGGCTCAGATGCCGGAACCGCCACGTCAGAAACTGCACCTGTGGATATGGTCTCACAGGATGACTGCATCAAGTTCCTCGGCAAATTGTCCAAGATGACAGGTATTCCGTTCTCGCTTCCGACTGAAGCACAGTGGGAATATGCATTGCTTACAGGCGCCATCGAGTCGGACGCTTCCTGCATGGAATGGTGCGCCGACGCATTTGTGGAGTCACTTGGAGATACACTTGTCATCGACCCGTTGTGTGCCGAAAAGACAGAGCAGAGGGTGACAAGATCCTATAAGTCAAGAGTCCCGGAAGGCGGATACGTAAAGAAACCGGGCTTGAGCTTCAGAGTTGTAGTGAATACCGGAACTGCCGTTCCTGAAGATATTCTTGCTGCTGTGGTTACAAGAGTGGTCGAGAGGGAGCACAGTTCTGCGTCAGAGGTTATCGAGGCAGCTGGAGTACAGTTCAGGATGATCGGCGTGAAAGGCGGAGCCTTCGATATGGGCGCTACTCAGGAGCAGGGCAAGATGGCCGGCAGCGATGAGTCTCCGGTGCACAAAGTGACATTGTCAGGATTTGAAATCGGTCAGACTGAAGTGACTGCGGGCCAATGGCTTGCAGTTATGGGCAAACTCCCGTATATGAACAGCGCTGATGAGCCGGAAAAGCCTGTGATCAACGTGTCATGGTATGATTGCCAGGAATTTATCGTGAAGCTCAACCGTATGACTGGCAGAAAGTTCAGACTGTCTACCGAGGCGGAATGGGAGTATGCGGCGAGAGGCGGAAACCTTTCCATGGGCAAGCAGTTTGCAGGTTCGAATTATGTGAGCCAGGTGGCTGCATATCTGTCCTCCGCTTCATCCAAAGTGATGAAGGTTAAACAGTTCCAGCCAAACGAGCTCGGACTTTACGATATGTCTGGCAATGCCTGGGAATGGTGTCAGGACGGGCAGTATGATTACACATCAGCCGAGCAGAACGACCCTTGCTTCAATACCGCGGGCAAGTTCCGCATGTTGAGGGGCGGCAGTGCTGCATCCAAATGGGATGCCTGCAGGGTGGCCAACCGTTCGAGCATACCTGCATGCAACGTGAAATCAACATTCGGTTTCAGACTTGCCATCTGACGGTATTGATTACACCATATAGTTATGACATACATATCTGTACCTGATAAAGAGCGTCGTCTCGTATTCTATCTCGCAATGGAGGAATACGTGGCGGCGCATCTGCATACAATCCTCGCTGACAGGGCCGACAAGGAAGCATTCTTTATGTGGCAGGTGAGTCCTACCGTGATTTTCGGACGCAACCAGGTAATGGAGGCAGAGGTGAACATCCCTTATTGCAAGGAGCATGGCGTAAATCTTTTCAGAAGAAAAAGCGGCGGCGGGTGCGTCTATTCTGACAAGGGCAACATTATGCTCTCCTATGTTACGGACACGACTGATGTGGCTGCTGCCTTCGAAAAATATCTGGATGAGTTGTCCGGCTATCTTTCCGCTACTGGCGTAAATGCTTATAAGTCAGGAAGAAATGATGTGATGATAGACGGGAAGAAAGTTTCGGGCAATGCCTTTTTCCTGAAGCCCCGGTCCAGTATCGTGCACGGGACAATGCTGTTCGACACTGATTTCGATGCTCTTGAACGGGCAATTACACCGTCAGGAGCCAAGATTCAGAGCAAAGGCGTCTCGTCAGTCCGCCAGCACGTGACCAATCTCAAGCCTTTATACGAAAAACTTGACAGTCCGTTGAGGAATATTGACCTTTTCAAACTATATTTGAAGAAATGTTTCTGTTCGGAGGGGGAAACGATAGACGAGATCGTCCTGTCTGATGCGCAGATTGCTGATATTGAGGAAATTGAGGCAGGATATCTGAATCCGGACTTCCTGATGGGCAGAAACCATAGGTATTCTGTCCGTCACAGCGGACGAATCAGCGGTGTCGGAGAAATCTGTCTGGAACTGGATGTGGAAGCGGAAACTGTGACCGGCTGCCACTTGTCAGGAGATTTCTTCCCGATAAAAGATGGATTGGAAGAATTGGTTTCAGAGAAACTGAATGGAAAGGAATACGATATCGCCAAGATCAGGGAGATGCTCGGGAACATTGATCCGAGCCCTTATGTCGCCGGTCTTGGAACAGAAGCGTTCCTGTCCATTCTGAAACAATAGTAAGCTAACACATAAAAAATCAACACTTGATAATGGAAGAAAATCTTAAGAAAACCTGTCTGTATGACAGCCACGTGGCTCTCGGAGCCAAGATGAGCCCGTTTGCCGGATTTATGATGCCGATACAGTATTCCTCCATAACCGAGGAGCACAATGCTGTACGTCATGCGGTCGGAATGTTCGACGTGTCTCACATGGGAGAAATTTTTGTGAGCGGACCGGATGCTGAGAAATTCGTCAATCATATTTTTACCAATGAAATCCGCGGTTTCGAGCCGGGCAAAGTGCTCTACGGAATGATGCTCCATCCGGACGGAGGCGTGGTGGATGACCTGCTGGTTTACAGGGAGTTCGAGCCAGACCATTTCCTGCTTGTAGTCAATGCGGCCAACATTGACAAGGATTATGAGTGGATTCTCGCTCAGACCGCAGGCTATGATGTGAAGGTGGTCAATGATTCCGACAACTGGGGACAGATTGCTGTTCAGGGACCTGGCGCAGAGAAAGTCGTAACAGAAGTTCTCGGACTTGCAGAGGCCGCTGAATTGACATTCTACACTTATTATGAGGCACAGTGGAACGGCCACAGAATGGTAGTCAGCCGTACAGGTTACACTGGTGAGGACGGTTTCGAGCTTTATACCACCTGTGAGGACATCAAGGAAATATGGAAGATACTTCTTGACAATGGAGTGGTGCCTTGCGGACTCGGATGTCGTGACACTCTGCGTTTCGAGGCAGGTCTTCCTCTTTACGGAGATGAACTTTCTGATACCATCACACCTATAGAGGCCGGTCTCGGGATGTTCTGCAAACTTGACAAGGAAGAGTTCATCGGAAAGGATGTAGTCGCAAAGCAGAAAGCAGAGGGAACTGAGCGTAAACTCGTAGGTATCGAGTTGGAGGACAAGGCGATACCTCGCGCCACATATCCGGTGGAAACCGAAGACGGGACACAAGTCGGTGTAGTCACTACCGGCTACCACTCCATCTCATTGGAAAAGAGCATCTGCTTCGCAATGGTGCAGACTGCATACTCTAAACTCGACACGCCTCTCTGGATCCGTATCCGCAAGAAAGTATTCCCGGGCAAGGTGGTCAAGAAGAGATTCTATCAGACAAATTATAAAAAATAATACTAACAACTGAAACATTTTGATTATGAGCAAAGTATTGGAAAGTCTCCGTTACAGCGAGACACACGAATGGGTGAAAGTAGAAGGCGATATCGCAATTGTCGGCGTTACTGATTTCGCACAGAGCGAGATGGGCGACATTACTTATGTGGATATGCCTGACGTTGACGATGAGGTTGTAAAGGACGAGGAATTCGGCGCTCTCGAAAGCGTGAAAGCTTCAAGTGACCTTATCTGCCCTGTCAGCGGTGTCGTTGTAGAGAACAACGAGGCTCTCGAAGATGCTCCTGAGCTGGTGAACCAGGATCCTTATGAGAACTGGATCATCAAGGTGAAGATGAGCGACCCTGAGGAGTTGAACGACCTCATCAGCGCTGAGGAGTACACCAAGTTGACTGAAAAATAATCTACTATGTCAACATTCTCATATTTTCCTCATACTGAGGATGATATAAAGTCAATGCTGGAGCGTATCGGAGTCGGGTCGCTGGATGACCTGTACTCCGATGTTCCGGATAAATTCATTTATCGCGGAGAATATGACCTGCCTGACGCAATGTCCGAACAGCAGGTACGCTCATTCTTTGAATCCTTGGACAAGAAGGATCTGCATCTGAAAGTGTTTGCCGGTGCCGGCGCTTATGACCACTATACGCCATCGGTGATACCTTATATCTGTTCCCGTTCGGAATTCCTAACTGCATACACTCCGTACCAGGCTGAAATCTCGCAGGGAACATTGCGCTATATCTTTGAGTATCAGAGTATGATATGCGCATTGACAGGAATGGACGTGTCCAACGCTTCCATGTATGACGGCCCTACGGCTGCAGCTGAGGCGATGATGATGGCAGTTGCCTGCACCAAGCGCAAGACCAGAGTGCTGCTTTCTGAGACCCTTCTGCCTCATGTCAGGAAAGTGGTGGAGACATATGCCAAGTTCCACAATGTCCAGCTCGGCTATATTCCGATGAAGGACGGCCAGACTGGACTTGAGTCGATGAAAGAGGAACTTGCAAAAGGCGATGTGGCAGGTGTGATCGTGCCGTCTCTGAACAGATTCGGCATTGTCGAGGACCTTACAGGCTTTGCTGAGGCAGTTCACGAGGCGAAAGCCATAGCCGTAGAGTATTGCGACCCGTCTGCATTGGCAGTAGTCCGGACTCCGGGCGAATGGGACTTCGATATCGCTGTCGGCGACGGTCAGTCTCTCGGTATTCCGATGTGCTTCGGCGGTCCTTACGTCGGCTTTATGGCCTGCCGCAAAGATTATGTGCGCAAGATGCCGGGACGTATTGTCGGACAGACACAGGACACTGACGGAAAGCGTTGTTTCGTGCTTACTCTGCAGGCACGCGAGCAGCATATCCGAAGGGAGAAGGCTACCAGCAACATCTGCTCGAACCAGAGCCTGATGGCCCTGTATGTGACTGTATATATGTCGCTTATGGGCAAGGAAGGTCTTGCCAAGGTGAACTCTCTTTCATATGCAGGAGCGCATTATCTTTATGGAGAACTTCTCAAGACTGGCAAGTTCGAACCTGTGTTCGACAAGCCTTTCCTGAAAGAATTCGTGCTGAAACCGCTTGTTCCTGTAGAAAAACTTCAGCAGAAACTTCTTGACGAGGGCTTTTTCGGAGCATTGGCCACGGAAGAAGGCTATGTAAGTTTCTGTGTTACGGAGAAGAGGACCAGGGCAGAAGTGGATTCATTAGTTGAAGCAGTCAAGGAGGTATAGATATGAAATATTACGACAAACTTATTTTCGAATTGTCCAAACCTGGACGAAGCGGATACTCTCTGCCGGAATGTGAGTTCCCTGTCAGTGATGTGGCTGTACCTCAGGCTCTTGCAAGAGAATCTGAACTGCCTCTGCCTCAGGTGAGTGAGGTGGATGTCGTCAGACATTATACGAATCTGTCGCAGATGAATTTCGGTGTCGATACCGGATTCTATCCGCTCGGCAGCTGTACCATGAAGTACAATCCTAAGATCAATGAAGAGGTGGCGGCAATGCCTGGCTTCCTCGGTCTGCATCCTCTCCAGCCGTCTGCATCAGTACAGGGCGCGTTGGAGGTGTATTACGATATGGAGAAATACCTGTCGGCGATTACCGGAATGTCTGCGTTCACGTTCAATCCTTGCGCAGGCGCTCACGGTGAACTTACGGGTCTGATGATCATGCGTCAGTACCATATCAGCAGGGGAGATCTGGGCAGGACCAAGATCATCGTTCCTGACAGTGCACACGGAACCAATCCTGCCAGTGCGGCAGTCTGCGGCCTGGAAGTGGTAGTCGTGAAGTCCAAGGAAAACGGCCTCGTGGACGTGGCTGACCTGGCTCCGCTTCTCGGTGACGATGTCGCCGGCATCATGATGACCAATCCTAATACTCTGGGCCTTTTCGAAAAAGAAATCGCTGAGATTGCGGAACTGGTTCACGGATGCGGAGGCCTTCTGTACTATGACGGAGCCAATATGAACCCTCTCCTGGGTGTTGTACGTCCGGGTGATATGGGATTCGACATCATGCACCTGAATCTCCACAAGACATTCTCTACTCCTCACGGAGGCGGCGGTCCGGGCTCTGGTCCGGTAGGCGTGGCTTCTCATCTGAGGGAGTATCTTCCAGTGCCTCACGTGGTCAAGAACGCTGACGGCAAGTTCGAGATGGTGAATGCGGCGGAAAATTCAGTAGGTCACGTTTCCGGATTCATGGGCAATTTCGGTGTGATTCTGAGGGCTTGCTGCTATATCCTGATGCTCGGCCGCCAGAACATCCGTCTGGCCGGCAAGTTTGCGACAATGTCGGCGAACTATATCAAGGAGAGCCTCAAGGATTGCTACAAGCTTCCGATTCCTTCGATTTGCAAGCATGAGTTCGTCTTCGACGGCCTTGTCAATGACGGCGGACGTCCTGCTACTGATTCTTCAGAAGAAGTGCCGGGCGCAACAACATTGGACATTGCCAAGAGACTGCTCGATTTCGGCTTCCATGCTCCGACGATTTATTTTCCTCTCCTGTTCCATCAGGCCATTATGATAGAGCCTACCGAGACGGAGTCCAAGGAAACAATCGACGCGTTTATCGAAGTTATGCGTAAAATCGCTGCGGAGGCCGCTGAGTCTCCTGCCATACTGAAGGGGGCGCCACACTGCACACCTATCGGAAGGCCGGATGAAACAATGGCGGCAAGACAGCCGAAGCTGAAATTCTGGGACTAACAGCATAATATCTCGATAACAGCATGATATTGACAATTATAGGCGCGGGGCCCGGCGGATATGAAACCGCTGCGGCCGCCGCTGCAAATGGCATTGAAACATATTTGATTTCAGAAGGCCCTCTCGGTGGAACTTGTCTGAATGAGGGCTGCATCCCTACCAAGGCATTGTGCCGTAACGCTGAACTGATAGAAGATGTCCGCAAGGCGGAGAAATTCGGTGTCAGTTTTGTCGGTCAGCCTGATGGCGCTCCCGCTTTTGTTTTCGATATCCATAAGGCTATGGAGAGGAAGAACGAAGTGGTGGACCAGCTTCGCGGCGGTATCGGTATGATATTGAAAAACAAACTGATACATATCGTGCAGGGCAAGGCTTCGTTCAAGGATGCCCATACGGTCGAGGTGAAATCAGCCGAAGGAGAGGTTACCGAAATCGTTTCGGATTACATCATGATTGCGACCGGTTCGGTATCTGCCTCACTTCCTATTCCCGGAGCAGACTTGGAAGGTGTCATCACGTCCAAGGAAATGCTTGAAATCGACCATGTTCCAAGCAGACTGTGCATTATCGGTGCAGGAGTCATCGGCCTGGAATTCGCATCCATTTTCAACAGCTTCGGCTCTCAGGTTACTGTCCTTGAATACTGCAAGGATGTGCTGCCGCATTTCGATACCGACCTTGCAAAGCGTCTGAAGCAGGCTCTCGGCAAGCGAGGAATCAATATAGAGACGGCCGCTCAGGTGCTTTCTGTAGAGAAATGTCCGGATGAAGGCCTGAAGGTGTCCTACAAGAAGAAGGACGCTGTGGAAGAGGTGGTTGCCGATACCGTACTGATGGCAGTCGGCAGACGTCCTAATCTCGCGTCGCTGAATCTTGCCGACATCGGCATTGACTTTACCCCTAAGGGCATTGTCACGGATGCTGATATGCGGACCAATGTCCCTCATATTTTTGCTGTGGGCGATATCCGCGGCGGTCTGATGCTTGCGCACGTGGCTACATTCGAGGGTAGAGTGGCATTGAATACGATTCTGGCAGAGAACAACTTGCTGCAGGAGCCGGAGAAGATCGATTTCGGAATCGTGCCGGCGGCGGTGTTTACGGTGCCGGAGGTTGCGACTGTCGGTCTCACTGAAGAGCAGTGCAAGGAAAAAGGCTACGCCATAAAGTGCTATAAGTCAATGTTCAGGGCCAACGGCAAGGCTATGGCTATGGACGAGACGGATGGATATTGTAAAATCATTGCCTATACTGGCGAAGACGGTACATATCCTAAGGGTACGATTTTAGGTGCCCATATACTTGGCGCACATGCTTCCGACCTGGTTCAGGAAGTGGCCGCAATGATGGCTCTCCATGGCACTGTCAATGACCTGAAATGCACGGTGCATTCTCATCCGTCACTCTCTGAAGTGGTCCTGAGTGCAGTGAGATAACGTTTTAGATGACTGATTTGCGAAATTAGTATCGTTTAAATATTGGAATGAGGGCGACAAATGAATACCTTTGCCGCCCTTATTCGTATTATGATATGACTAGTAAACTTGACTTTCATCCGAAATTTCTGACCTGTATCCGTTCCTACAGCAAATCGGCATTCCTTTCAGACCTGATGGCCGGCGTGATTGTGGGCATTGTAGCCTTGCCTCTCGCCATTGCATTTGCCATTGCATCAGGAGTCTCTCCTGAGAAAGGAATCATTACGGCAGTAATTGCAGGTTTTATCGTTTCCTTTCTCGGCGGCAGCAAAGTCCAGATCGGAGGACCTACAGGAGCGTTCATCGTCATCGTTTACGGAGTCGTCCAGCAATATGGCCTTTCCGGACTTGCTGCGGCTACTGTAATGGCCGGCGTGCTGCTGATCCTGTTGGGAGTGTTCAAATTAGGAACAGTCATCAAGTTTATTCCGTATCCGGTAGTGATAGGTTTCACCAGCGGTATCGCAGTCACGATTTTCACTACCCAGATGGCCGATGTGTTCGGTCTCACGTTCGGCGGAGAAACCGTTCCGGGAGACTTTATCGGCAAATGGATGCTGTATTTCAGACATTTCGACACAGTGAATTGGTGGGATGCTGCGGTGAGCCTTGTAAGCGTGGCTATTATCGTCATTGTCCCGAGAATAGCCAAGAGAGTGCCAGGCTCATTGGTCGCAATCGTGCTTGTGACTGTGGCTGTCTATATTATGAAAAACAGCTTCGGAATCACAGGCATTGACACTATCGGCGACAGGTTTTCGATAGATTCCCACCTGCCGAAGGCTGAAGTGCCGTCGCTCGACTGGGAGGCTGTCAAGAGCCTTTTCCCGATAGCCGTGACCATCGCCGCACTTGGAGCCATCGAGTCCCTGCTTTCTGCTACTGTGGCAGACGGTATGATCAGTGACCACCACAACTCCAATACGGAACTCATTGCCCTGGGAATCGCGAATATGGTGACTCCTGTTTTCGGCGGAATTCCTGCTACCGGTGCCATAGCTAGGACAATGACCAATATCAACAATGGCGGCCGTACTCCAGTTGCGGGCATGATCCACGCGGTGGTCCTCCTGCTTATCATGCTGTTCCTTATGCCTTTGGCCAAATATATCCCGATGGCGTGTCTTGCAGGCGTACTCGTGGTGGTCTCCTACAATATGAGCGGCTGGAGGACATTCAGGGCATTGCTCAAGAACCCGAAGTCGGATGTAACAGTATTGCTGATAACCTTCTTTCTGACAGTGATTTTCGACTTGACCGTGGCTATAGCCGTAGGACTTATGCTTGCATGTGTCCTGTTCATGAGGCGAGTAATGGAAACGACCGAGATTACCGCAGTGAAGAACGAGATCAAGGTGCAGGACGAATCCGGTATCCATACCTACGACGAAGGCTTGTCCATTCCGAAGGGAGTGGAGGTCTATGAAATCAACGGCCCTTATTTCTTCGGCGTAGCCACTCAGTTTGAGGAACTTATGACCGAATTCAGGGATCGTTCCAAGGTCAGGATCATACGCATGAGGAAGGTGCCGTTCATCGATTCGACCGGTATCCACAACCTTTCCAACCTCTGCGAGATGAGCCGCAAGAACAAGATTACGGTCGTGCTTTCAGGTGTCAATCCCAAGGTGCACAGTGCTCTCCAAAAGTCCGGGTTCTACCATCTGTTGGGTGAAAGGAATATCTGTCCGGACATCAATGTCGCTCTATCCCGCGCCCGCCAGATTCTCGAACAGAACGGTCAATGATGCTCTCAGGTAGAGGTTGTCAATGCCGTTTTCTGTGTCCGGAGAACATCCGCTGAGGCAGTTCCATGGCGAATACGATGCCAAGCGCGATGGCGAGTGCTGCCTTCATGGCAGTGAAACCGGTCATTGCAGACAGGTGGAATTGGCTGGAAATCAGATAATAAGTGAACCAGAACACGCCGGCTCCCGGCACAAGCGGGAAGATTCCGCAGAGCACGAATACTGTGCTCGGACATTTGTGTGATACCGCTGCAAATCTGGAAAGGATGCAGACCAATGCTGTGGCAATCAGTATCGCCACGAATGCAGAACTGCCCAATGCTCTGACCATCAGCAGGTAAGCCGCCCATCCGAGTGCTCCGATAAGACCGGCTGCGAAATATTGTTTCCTCGGCGAGCCGAAGAGAATGGCAAATGCGAAAGTGCCTATGAATGCAGCCAGGAACTGCCATCCCAATCCTGATGTGCTCGGATGAATGCTCATCTGATGCAGTTCGATGATGCCTCCGGCAGCCCATCCGTCGAGCATGAACGCGATACTCACACCGATTGCGATACAGAAAAATCCCAACATCGCGTCTGTAAGTCTGGTAAGGCCGGCTATGTAGTCCGAGTTCACGAGATCCCTCACGCCATTGACATAAGGAACCCCAGGAATCAGCGGCATCACTGCGCCGATGATGATGTTGCTCAGGCTCTCGCCGGCTCCAAGCCTGAATGCTACAATGCTCAGAAGCGTGGCTATCAGCGCGTTGCAGATACCTCCGACGATTTTGGACATGTATCTTTCACTGAAATACAGACAGAAAATGTACAGCAGGGCCCCGATTACGAAGTCGGCGGCGCAGTCGATGAAACTGCCACCGAACACCGCGCAGAATCCGGCTGCTCCGAAGGCGGAACCGGCAATCTGCTCCCAAGCAGGCTTGGGGCTGCCTGCTTTTATCCGTTCAAGTTCCTCCATGGCCTGCTCCAAAGTATATTTGCCCGCGGCAATGTCGAAGCTCAACTTGTTTACAGCCACCACTTTGGACAGCTGTATGGCCCTGATGGGAATGAATTCCACCTTGGCATATCTGCCCGGAGAACTTGTCGTGAAGATACCGTTGCTCAGCACGAAAAAGTTGCCTGTCTCTACACCATAATGCGCAGCGATTCTCGCCATAGTGTCTTCCACTCTGGAAATCTCCGCTCCGTTCTGAAGAAGAATGTGCCCCGCTTCAGATGCAAGCTCAAGTACATTGTCAGTGTTGTCGGTCTGATTCATGAAATTCGGTCATTCAGGACTGTTTCTTGGATGTGGACTTGAAATACAGGATGTAGAATATGATGATTGAGAGCGCGAATACTGACGCTCCGATGGCGTAGTTCCATGATGTCGGCATATTGAAACCGATTTTGGCTACACACAGGTATGTGGTGCATACGGATGTCATGAATGCGGCAGGCAGCATAGTAATCATATAGGCAAGGCCTTTCTTGTTCTTGACCAGGTAGGCTGTGGCTGTCCAGAGCATGAACACTGCCAATGTCTGGTTCGCCCAGCCGAAATACCTCCATATTACATTGAAACCGTCCTCGTCAGCGATATTGTACCAGAGTAGGAAGCCGGCGATGATGAAAAGCGGAATGCTGATCATCAGCCTGTTGCGTATCGGCTTCTGTGTCAGGTGCAGGAAGTCGGCCACGATGAGTCGCGCGCTCCTGAATGCTGTGTCTCCACTTGTTATAGGCGCTGCAACTACACCGAGAATGGCAAGAATCCCGCCGAGAATTCCAAGCCAGTTCTCTGAAACCTTGACCACAACATCGGGTGCAGATGCCGTGAGTGCGGCTCCTGTCGCTGCGGCTCCGCTGTCGAAGAAGAACCATGATGATACTGTGGCCCAGATCAATGCAACGATGCCTTCAGTTATCATTGCTCCGTAAAATACAGGTCTGCCAAGCTTTTCATCGGAAACGCACCTTGCCATCAACGGGCTTTGAGTGGCGTGGAAGCCGCTTACAGCCCCGCAGGCGATGGTGATGAACAGACAAGGGAAAATCGGCTGTCCCTTGAGCAGTCCCTCAGACTCTCCGAGGTTGCCGAGTCCGTCCCAGATTTCCGGAAGCGCAGGCCATTTGACGAAAAGGCACACCATCAGCGCCGCTGCCATAAAGATCAATGCGAATGCGAACAGAGGGTAGATTCTTCCGATTATCTTGTCGATAGGCATAAGCGTGGCCAGGAGATAATACAGGAAAATAATACCGACCCAGAGCATTATCGCCATTTTGCTGCCGTCACCTGCGATGTCACCTAAAATCAGAGCAGGGCTGAATACGAACACGGTTCCTACCAGCATAAGCACGATGATGGAGAATGCCAGAATGAAGGTTCTTGTACCCTTGCCGAGGTATTTTCCGACAAGATCCGGAAGTCCGGCGCCATTGTTCCTGATGGACAGCATTCCTGTCATATAGTCGTGCACAGCTCCTGCGAAAATACAGCCGAGCACTATCCACAGATAGGATGAAGGGCCGAATTTTGCTCCCATGATGGCGCCGAATATCGGACCGGTTCCGGCAATGTTCAGGAACTGGATCATATAGACTTTCCAGGCCGGCATAGGAATGAAATCCACTCCGTCTGCGTGAGTGATCGCCGGGGTCTTTCTGGAAGAATCGATGCCGAACACTTTTTCGATTACTTTTCCATAGATGAAGTAACCTGCCACGAGTGCCAAAAGGCTGATAAGAAAAGAATACATTGGCTTTCAGTTTATGGTGTGCAAACTTACATAAAATCTTGTGAATTTGTGTCGGTCTCGCTAAAGATATGCTATATTTGTCGTCGAAAAAAAATGTAGGACAGTGGAGAACTTTGACAAGAACGCGATAGAATCAGCCTATTGTATTTTTCATCAGAAGCTAAGGGTTTACATCTATTCCGGAAACCCTGTGCAGAAAGATGAAATCGAGACTGCCGTAGCTTCTTATGCGATGGATATGAACAGAGACCTGTATGAATACCTGGCGGCCGGGAAAGCGGACTATCTGATGGATCATCTGAGTTTCCGTGCCGACCTGGAAGATGCAGTGGACAAATTGGAAAAGATATTATAAATATGGAGCATTTGCCTGAAAACGATATGCCGATGTTGGCTTCGGCTATCAATTTTTTGTTGCGTGATGAGGAATTCGACAATCTGGACCAGATTTGCGACTATTTCCACAAGGACCGCAAGACATTGGAAGAGAAACTCTCTGCAGCCGGATTTGAATACAACGAACAGCAGAAAAGATTTATTTAGTAAGCGTTTAAAGGATTACTTAGTCATGAGAGCAGCGATTTACGGCGCAGGTTCATTGGGAACGATACTCGGCGCATATATAACCTCCAAGGGAGGAAACATTGACCTTATAAATCACAATGTCAAGCATGTCCAGGCTCTGAACGAAAAGGGAGCGAAGATTGTGGGGACTGTGGATTTCGTCCAGAAGGTCAATGCCATTACTGACAAACAGATGACCGGAAAGTACGACATCATTTTCCTGATGACCAAGCAGCAGGGAAACAGCGAGACTGTTCCGTTTCTCAAGGACTATCTTGAGGATGATGGTGTGATTGTCACGTTGCAGAACGGCCTTCCGGAGCACCAGATAGCAGATGTTGTCGGAGAAAAACGGGTTATCGGATGTACGGTGGCCTGGGGCGCGACAATGTTGGGGCCGGGGGTGTGTGAGCTGACCAGTTCCCCTGACAGTCTGACTTTTTCATTGGGAACAATCTTTTCAGAAACCCCAAACCATATGGAAGAGGTGGTTTCTCTCTTGAAAATGATGGGGAGTGTGGAAATTGACCGGAATTTTATCGGAACCAGGTGGAGCAAACTGCTGATCAATTCTGCTTTCTCCGGAATGAGTGCGGTGCTCGGATGTACTTTCGGTGAGGCTGCGGCAAAGAAAGACTCAAGAAGGGTGGTGCAATCTCTTATGAAGGAGTGTATAGATGTGTGTCATGCCTCAGGAATCAAGATTGAACCGGTGCAGGGGAAGAATATTGTGAGGCTCTTCGATTATCACAATCCTATTAAGAAGGCATTGGCCTTTATGCTGATTCCGCTTGCTATCCGCAAACACGCGAACCTCAAGGCAAGTATGCTTCAGGACCTGGAGAAAGGAAAGAAGACGGAAGTGGATTCCATCAACGGCTCCGTTTCGCAGCAAGGCCGCAGGGTAGGGGTGCCTACTCCGTGCAATGACAAGGTAGTGGAGATTGTTCACCGTATCGAGGCCGGTGAGCTCCTTCCTGGAAGGGGAAATCTCAGTCTTTTTAAGGCATAATCTCGGTTTAAAACCATTTAGGTAAAGTTTTTTGAAATTTTTTTGCCCAAATGTTTGCAAGTTCAGATTTTGTGCCTATCTTTGCAATCCCGTTTGGAAAACAAGACAACACTTGAGAGTCCAGCGATATTAAAAGTATTGAAAAACGCGGGGAATGGAGAGATTCGTTAGCTCAGTTGGTAGAGCACAACACTTTTAATGTTGGGGTCTCGGGTTCGAGCCCCGAACGGATCACAAAGAAGGTTTGCTTCCTTAGCTCAGTTGGTAGAGCACGACACTCTTAATGTTGGGGTCTAGGGTTCGAGCCCCTAAGGGAGCACAGAGAACGGAGATCAGAAATGGTCTCCGTTTTTCGTATATATTATCCAGCGCGTTGCCCTCTATTGCTGTTGGCAGCGTAGTTCTTTTTTTACACCCATGAGGTCATGTTGGGCAGGGGAAGAGCGCATGGTCTGACAATACTAAAACGTATTTATAAAAATTATAAAGAAAAATTGTCTTTTTTGTTTGCTTTTAATATATATATATCTTTGCAGGCTCAAAAAGAAAGTGACGAATTCAGTTCACAGCATGGACTGAATTGAAGGCTGATATATATACTGATATGTATAATGATTTTGGTAAACGTTCTATGAAAAGTTTCATAGCACTTATAGTCTGTCTGCTTGCGTTTTCCATTTGCCCGGTCAAGGGCCAGAACGTAGCGCTCAAGACAAATGTCCTCTA
>ULPT01035681.1_pt1 | contig 43234 bp, 29 predicted proteins | sample 1953751 | NCBI WGS metagenome assembly ULPT01 (sample SAMEA4835636, study PRJEB28245) | human gut metagenome | biome: gut microbiome; material: fecal sample | place: Denmark | collected 2008 | reverse complement strand
AATGACAAGAAGCTTTTTCTAATGACCGATTTGGGATAAAGCTACCTAATATAACTGACACACTTTTCGACCAATATTTTCTTTTGGAAGAATATATACAAGTTGTACCTCATGGCATAAAATGGAGAGGTCAATATTATAAAAAGTTTTAGCGAACTACTATGCAAATAATAATCCATTAATATTCATAGATTTTAATGGTAAAGATGGAGTTCGTATCGTAGATGAAGACAATAAAGATTGACAGATCTAATTTAAAAGCATTTATTAAAAGCATCTACGATTTCAATGGTTGATTATTGTCCTGTTAATCAAAACTATAACAATAAGGATGGAGATGGTGACGGCTGGTAGATAAAAATGCTATCTACCAGCCTTCCGTTTCCATTATTGTTTTATAATATCCTCAATTTCATAGTACAGTTCTCTACACCTTTGCTCTTGCATTTTATTCTTTACACCGACAGCAATCATATCTTCTATAGATGGATGAGCCGAATTGTTTACTGAAGTAGCGTGTTCGCCATTATATCCCTCTGTGCTATGAGTAAGGTCGTATGCGGGAGCCAAATGCCATTGCCATTTGTTTTCGTTGTCTTTGTTAACTATAAAGCTGAAATTCTTGCAATGATCGTCTTTGTTTTCGGCAATATAATTGAACACCATTCTACGACGGCGGAATTCGGCAGCTATCTCCTTGGCAATCTCTTCTGGATTGTCGTGTAGATAGTTGTCCAATATTGCCAATATCTTATTTGTTTCTGCCATAATAAATAGTTTATTGATAATATATTATCGATTGCGAAGTTACATTTTTTTTATTGAAATGGCAAAGACTCTTCAAGATAAAAATAGGCGCGCCAATTTTGTAATTGGTAGTCATATCACGTGTTTTTGTAAAAAAAATGATGTTCGTCCATAAAGGTACAAAAAGGTTTGTGAGGCTACCAACTTTTTTATGAACTATTCTTATCCCGAACTGGGGTAAGAATAGTTGCAATAAAACAGTATACAGCGGTTTTGTTTATCCCCAAACCTTCTCAGCTATGCGCTTCACAAGCTGGAGTTTTGCCCACTGCTGCTCCTCGGTTAGCTTGTTGCCGATGGCACAAGAGGCGAAGCCGCACTGCGGTGAGAGCGAGAGACGCTCAAGCGGAATGTACTTAGCAGCCTCGTGAATACGGGCAATAACGGTATCCTCGTCCTCGAGTTCGGGACGCTTCGTAGTGATAAGTCCGAGCACCACATGCTTGTCGGGACTCACCTTAACCAACGGCTCGAAGCCGCCAGAGCGCTCGTCGTCGTATTCGAGATAGAGCACATCGACATTCTCGCGGGCGAACACCCAATCGGCAACAGAGTCGTAGGCGCCGCTGTTGAACCATGTGGAATGGTAATTGCCGCGACAAATGTGTGTAGCCACAACAAGGTCGGCAGGACGGCCTTCGAGGGCGAGGTTATTGACACGGAGGAGTTGGTCTTTTACAAAGTCGAGATTGCAGTTGAGGTTCTGGTAGCGCTGTGAAGCAGCGTCGCCGACAACGGCTCCCCATGTACAGTCGTCGAACTGCAGATAGCGTCCGCCGGCTGCATAGAACTGGCGGATGAAGTCCTGATATAGGGCGGCAATGTCGCGTATAAGGTCGTCGGTGCTGGGATAGATGGCCTTTGTGCCAAGGAAGTTCTGGGGAATGGTGAGCTGCTGGAAGAACTGTGCCGGCGAAGGGACAGTGAGCTTGGCGATATGGCTGGCATCCTCCAACTGCTTCAGACGCTTGTAAGCCTCGATGAAGGGATGGGGCTGCGCTGTGAGTTGGCCTTTGAGGTAGACGCGGTCGAGGCGCGCTGTCTCGCCGTTGAAGGCTACGTCGCCGCCAGTCTCATGAGTTACGCCGCCGAAGCCCCAGAAGAAGTCGAGATGCCAGAATGTGCGGTTGAACTCGCCGTCGGTGAGAAGCGTGTAGCCAAGCTCTTTCTGCTTCAGCACAAGACGCGCTACATACTCGTCGCGATTGGCGTCGGAGAGGTCTGCCGGACGAAGGAAACTGCCTACTAAATCGGCTCGCTGCGGAACCTGAATACCGTTGATTGTCTTTGTCATAATCGTTGTTTTTTATTGTCTTTACTTGTTTTGTTCTGCTTGATTCGATTGCAAAGGTATGAAGACGGCGTTTACCGGCAAAGAATATTTTGCAAATTCGGGAAATTATACTACTTTTGTGCTCGGTTTACCACTTATCACAGAATATTATTCGGCGAATTATGAAATTTTCGGAACTTGACGACACCGACCGCAAGATATTGCGCATACTACAAGAGGACAGTACGCTCACAGTAAAAGAACTGGCAATGAGGGTGAATCTCTCCACTTCGCCCACCTTCGACCGCCAGAAACGACTGGAGCGAGAGGGATTCATTCAGGGCTATCACGCCATAGTGGACGCAAAGAAGACAGACAACGGCATCACCGTGCTGTGCAACATGCGCCTGAAACGCCACTCGCAGATGCTCATGGACGACTTCATGCAGGCCATACAGAGCATCGACGAGATTACGGAGTGCTACAACACGAGCGGCGAATACGACTTCACGCTAAAGATTCAGACGCGCGACATGGACACGTATCAGGAGTTCATGCGCACAAAGCTCGGAAACATCGACAGCGTGGGCTACTTCCACAGCGTGTTCGTTATGAAGGAGGTGAAAAACACGCACGGCGTACCGATCAAGTGAGCGAAAAACAAGCCAGCTTGTTTTGAATTGTCTTCGATTTGCACTATCTTTGCACACAGAAACTAAAACTCAGCAGAATTACTGATACATTTAAATAATGGAAAACTTGAAAACATACACTTTCGACGAGGCTTACAAGGCTTCGCTGAACTACTTCGCCGGCGACGAACTGGCTGCTCGCGTATGGGTGAACAAGTACGCGATGAAGGACAGCTACGGCAATATCTACGAGTGTTCGCCAGAGGATATGCACCATCGTCTGGCTAACGAGATAGCTCGCATAGAGAAGAAATACGAGAACCCGATGTCGGCAGAGGAGATTTTCGATCTGCTCGACCACTTCCGCTATATCATTCCGGCAGGCAGCCCGATGACGGGCATCGGCAACGACCACCAGGTGGCGTCGCTCAGCAACTGTTTCGTGATTGGCATCGACGGCGACGGCGATTCGTACGGCGCCATCATGCGTCTCGACGAGGAGCAGGTGCAGCTGATGAAGCGTCGCGGCGGCGTGGGTCACGACCTCTCGCAGATTCGTCCGAAGGGAACGCCGGTGAACAACTCGGCTCTCACGTCAACGGGTCTGGTGCCGTTCATGGAGCGCTACAGCAACTCTACCCGCGAGGTGGCGCAGGACGGCAGACGCGGCGCGCTCATGCTCTCGGTAAGCATCAAGCACCCGGACAGCGAGGCGTTCATCGACGCGAAGATGACAGAAGGAAAGGTGACGGGCGCCAACGTGAGCGTGAAGATTGACGACGAGTTCATGGAGGCTGCCGTAGCCGATAAGCCATACACACAGAAGTTCCCCATCGACAGCAGCAACCCGCTCGTGGAGAAGCAGATTTCGGCGAAGAAGCTGTGGGGCAAGATTGTGCACAACGCATGGAAGAGCGCCGAGCCGGGCGTGCTGTTCTGGGACACCATCATACGCGAGAGCATCCCCGACTGCTATGCCGACCTCGGTTTCAAGACCGTATCGACGAATCCGTGCGGCGAAATTCCGCTCTGTCCGTACGACTCGTGCCGTCTGCTCTCGGTGAATCTCTACTCGTACGTGGAGAATCCGTTCACGAAAGAGGCGAAGTTCAACTTCGAGCTGTTCAAGAAGCACGTAGCTAAGGCGCAGCGCATCATGGACGACATCATCGACCTTGAGCTGGAGAAGATTGACCTTATCATGTCGAAGATAGAGAACGACCCGCAGTGCGACGACATCAAGCATGCCGAGTATCACCTCTGGGAGAAGATAAAGAGCAAGAGTTCGAAGGGACGCCGCACGGGTGTAGGCATCACAGCCGAGGGCGACATGATAGCGGCAATGGGTCTGCGCTACGGTACGCAGGAGGCTACCGACTTCAGCGTGGATGTGCACCGCACACTGGCGCTGGCAGCATACCGCTCGTCGGTAGAGATGGCTAAGGAGCGCGGCGCATTCGAGATATTCAGCGCTGAACGCGAGGCTAACAACCCGTTCATCCTGCGCATAAAGGAGGCTGACCCACAGCTGTACGAGGACATGCTGAAGTACGGCAGACGCAACATCGCCTGTCTGACCATTGCGCCTACGGGAACAACGTCGCTGATGACACAAACGACAAGCGGCATCGAGCCGGTGTTCATGCCCGTATACAAGCGTCGCCGCAAGGTGAACCCGAACGATGCCGACGTGCATGTCGACTTCGTTGACGAGGTGGGCGACTCGTTCGAGGAGTATATCGTTTATCACAGGAAGTTCCTCGAATGGATGCGCGTCAACGGCATCGACACCGAGAAGCGATACACGCAGGAGGAGATTGACGCCCTCGTAGCCCAATCACCTTATTATAAAGCTACGGCTAACGATGTCGACTGGCTGATGAAGGTGCGCATGCAGGGCGCTATACAGAAGTGGGTGGACCACTCTATCAGCGTAACCGTGAACCTGCCGAACGACGTAGACGAGGCACTCGTGAACAAGCTCTACGTAGAGGCTTGGCGTTCGGGATGCAAGGGCTGCACCATCTATCGCGACGGAAGCCGTTCGGGAGTGATGATCGCCGTGTCGAAGAAGGACAAGAAGAAGGCCGACAATGAGAAGGAGGTTGCTAAGGATATGCCTGTAAAACCGCTGCACAACGTTGTGGAGGTGCGACCGAAGGAACTGGAGTGCGACGTGGTGCGCTTCCAGAACAACAAGGAGAAATGGGTGGCTTTCGTGGGTCTGCTCGACGGCTATCCGTACGAGATATTCACCGGTCTGCAAGACGACGAGGAGGGCATCGCCCTGCCTAAGACCGTGACGAAGGGCAAGATTATAAAGCAGATTGAACCGGACGGAAAGCGACGCTACGACTTCCAGTTCGAGAACAAGCGCGGATACAAGACGACGGTTGAGGGCCTCTCGGAGAAGTTCAACCCTGAGTATTGGAACTACGCGAAGCTCATCTCGGGCGTTCTGCGCTACCGCATGCCTATCGACCACGTAATAAAGCTCGTTAGCTCGCTGCAACTGAAGGACCAGAGCATCAACACATGGAAGAACGGTGTGGAACGCGCGCTGAAGAAGTATGTAGTTGACGGCACGGAGGCTAAGGGTCAGGTATGTCCGGTATGCGGACACGAGACACTTGTGTACCAAGAAGGCTGCCTCATCTGCAAGAACTGCGGTGCATCACGCTGCGGATAGTTTACTCAGTTGAAAGTAGAGAATTGAAAACAAACAGTAGGAGCCTACGGCATTCTTGCCGTAGGCACTACAATTACTTTGTTGCAACTCCACCCTTTTTACTCTTTTACTCTTTTACTTTTTTACCCTTTTACTTTTTTACTTTTAACATGCTTCTCACCGAATCATACATTTACGTCAACGACATACGCCTGCACGCTCTGCACGGCGTGCTGCCTCAGGAGCAGCTCACGGGCAACGACTATATCGTGAACATACGCATCGGCTACGACATCAAGAAGGCATTCGAAACAGACGACGTGGCAGACACGCTCAACTATGCTGAGGTGTACAACATCGTGAAAGAAGAGATGGGCGTGCCGTCGAAACTTATAGAACACGTGGCAGGACGTATAGCAAACAGGTTAATGGCAGAATACGCCAAAATCACCTCAATAGTGCTCCACATCACCAAATGCAATCCGCCGATGGGCGCCGACTGCCAAGGCGCTGGCGTAGAAATACATGTAAAGCGTTAAAAACTATTTTATTGTGCACGGTTTTTCAATTAATTTCCTACCTTTGCACGTAAAAAGATTAATCTCTTATTAGCTTAACGCACAGATATATGGCTAAAAAGATACTGCTCATATTAATACTCATCATATCGTTTGTGTCTGGAATGGCAGGCGCAAATAAAAAATTCACACTCGTTATCGACCCAGGACACGGCGGAAAGGACGCCGGAGCGCCTGGCACTTTCTCTGTAGAGAAGAACATTAACCTCAACGTGGCGCTGGCTTTCGGACGATACGTGGAGCAGAACTGCCCCGACGTGAGAGTGGTATACACACGCAAGACCGACGTGTTCATTCCGCTGTACGAGCGCGCCAACATAGCGAACAACTGCAAAGCAGACCTCTTCATATCGGTACACACAAATGCGCTGAAGGGCGTGCACACGGCGCGAGGCTTCGAGACATACACGCTGGGCGACGGACGCTCGCACGCCAAGGAGACTAACCTGGAGGTGGCGAAAAGAGAGAACTCGGTTATCTATCTCGAGAAAGACTACAAGCAGCATTACGTAGGCTTCGACCCTAACTCGCCGGAGAGCAACATCGTGTTCGAACTGATTCAGGACAAGAACCTCTCGAAGAGCATCGACTTAGCAAAGATGTTGCAGAAGCATGTCTGCCGCGATGCAAACAGACCGAACAAGGGCGTTCATCAGCAGAATCTGGCTGTGCTGCGTCTCACTTCGATGCCGGCTTGCCTCATCGAGTTGGGCTACATATCCACTCCAGACGAGGAGCGTTTCCTTAACAACAAGCAGAGCATCGACATCATGGGACGCGCCATCTACAACGCCTTCGCCGAATACAAGAACAAGTACGACAAGGGCATCACGGTGCCGTTCAAGACTATGTCGGAACAGCTGCCGGAGCCTGCAGCAGAGCCTGCTAAAGCGCCGAAGACAAGGGCCACGGACTCAACGCCAGACAATGTGGCGCAGCAGAAGCAGGAAGATAACGTAATTGTTAAGCCGTCCACAAACGAACCTCGCCCCACCCCACGCAAGCAGGTGGAGAGAAAGCCGGAGCGCGTGCAGAACAATGCGCCTATCGACAACAGCCGACCGGTCTTCAAGATTCAGATTCTCGTGAGCAAGAACAAATACAAGGCTGGCGACAAAATATTCAAGGGTCTTGAAGATATAGACTGCTACGAGGAGAACGGCTTGTACAAGTACACTTGCGGCGCATCAAACAACTACAACATTGTATACAAGCGACTCAAGGAAGTGGGCGAAGACTTCAACGGAGCCTTCATTATTGCCTTCAAGAACGGTGAGAAGATCAACGTGAACGCCGGCATACGCGAGTTCAAAAACAACAGATAAACAAGAGTTATAAACATTAGAAACAAAACAACCCAAAGATATGAAAGCACTGACAAAAGAAGTAAAGATTGCATTGGTTGCAATAGCTGGAGTGATAATACTTTTCTTCGGCATGAACTTCCTCAAAGGATTGAATCTGTTCTCGTCTACCGACGACTATTTCATAGAGTTCAAAGACATCAGCGGATTGTCTTCGTCATGCCCCATCTACGCCGACGGTTTTAAGGTGGGCACCGTGAAGTCGGTTATCTACGACTACTCTAACGAGCATCCTACACGCGTAGTGGTAGGTCTCGACAAGCAACTGCGCATACCAAAGGGCAGTACGGCAGAGATTGAGAGCGACCTCATGGGCAACGTGAAGGTGAACCTCCTGCTCGCCAACAATCCTCGTGAGCGTGTTATGCCGGGCGAGACAATCAGCGGCACCATTCAGAGCGGCGCTATGGGCAAAGTAGCGGCAATGGTGCCTACGATAGAGAAGATGCTGCCTAAGCTCGACAGCATTCTCGGCAGTCTGAACGCTCTGCTTGCAGACCCGGCTCTGGCTCAGTCGCTGCATAACGTGCAGACCATCACGGGCAATCTCACCACTTCTACAGCCGAGCTAAACACACTCATGCGCACTCTCAACAAGGGCGTGCCTACACTCATGACAAAGGCTAACGGAGTGCTCGACAACACTACAACACTCACAAGCAACCTCGCTGCGCTCGACCTCGCTTCTACTAAGCAGCAGATAGACCAAACGCTGAGCAACGTGAACGAGATAACAAACAAGATGAACAGCAAGGACGGCACAGTAGGCATGCTGCTCAACGACCCGGGCTTGTATCATCGACTCAACTCTACCGTCTCGCACGCCGATTCGCTCATGATCGACCTCAAGCAACACCCGAAGCGCTACGTTCACTTCTCTGTCTTCGGCAGAAAGGACAAGTAAAGCAGCTATAACATGGCGCAAATTGTACTATATATATAATGTATAGCAAACAGAAACAAGGTAAGTGAAGCACTTAGTATTTAGATTTTATACAAATTAAAATACATAAGTGTTTCACGCTCCTATTTAACGTACAACGTTGTTTTTCTGATATATTTAGTTGTTTCGGGCAAAATGTTTCACCAAATTGCGCAACAAACAGTATAAAAACAATTAACTTCCACGAAATCAACAAGTTAACCCGTTTGAACGTCAGCAACACACAAGTAAAACAAAAGAAACACTAACTTACAGATTACTAATTAATTACGATATATAATATAAGCAATTAAGTGAAAGTTATTTGCTCACCTCAAAAATAATGAGTACCTTTGCAAACGGAATTATAACAACATGGTCGAAAGACTTCTTTTAAAACAATATTAATAGCCGATGAATGTAAGTCCTAATGTGCTTTGGGACAAATGTCTTGCGCTCATTCGCGAGAATTTATCAGAGCAACAATACAACGCATGGTTCAAGGGAATCGTCTTTGAGTCCTTCAACGAGGAAACAAAGACGGTGCTGTTACGCGTACCGAGTCCTTTCGTGTACGAGTACCTTGAGGAGAACTATGTTGACTTGTTACGCAAGGTCCTTACACGCAACTTCGGACAAGGCATCAATCTTTCGTACCGTATTGTTACAGACAACGAAAACAAGAAGACACAAACCATCGAGAGCGACGAGCCTACCGACGAAGCACTGAAGCCGCGTCAGCGCGAAGGCGCAAACCAGGCTCCTACAATGCTTGACGCTTCGCCCGTACAGCAAATCGATTCACAGCTTAACCCGCATCTCACCTTTAACAATTATCTGGAGGGAAGTAGCAACAAGCTGACACGCTCAATCGGTTTGTCTATCTCGGAGCATCCGCAGATGACCAGCTTCAACCCGTTCTTTGTTTTCGGTCCGTCTGGTTGCGGAAAGACTCACCTCATCAACGCTATGGGTGTAGAGACAAAGCGCATGTACCCGGAAAAACGAGTGCTGTACATCAGTGCACGTCTGTTCGAGGTACAGTATACAAACGCTGTGCTCCGCAATACTATCAACGACTTCATCAACTTCTACCAGACCATCGACGTGCTTATCGTAGACGACGTGCAGGAATGGGAAGGTAAGACAGGCACTCAGAACACGTTCTTCCACATCTTCAACCACCTTTTCCGCAACGGAAAGCGCATAATCTTAGCTTGCGACCGTCCGCCGGTTGAGTTAAAGGGAATGAACGAGCGCCTTATAACACGTTTCTCAAGCGGTCTTATCGCCGAGATGGAGAAACCTAACGTGCAGCTTTGTGCAGATATCCTGCGTCGACAGATAAAGCACGACGGGCTGAACATACCGGAGGACGTTATAGAGTTCATCGCTTCGACAGCTAACGGATCGGTTCGTGAACTGCAGGGCGTTATCAACTCGCTCATGGCTTATAGCGTTGTATACAACTGCGAGATAGACATGCAACTTGCGCAGCGCATCATCAAGCGTTCGGTGAAGGTGAACGAGGAGCCGCTCACTATCGACGAGATTATCGAGAGCGTTTGTCAGCACTACAATGTAACAACAGCAAACGTAAACAGCCGAAGCCGAAAGAAGGAATACGTGATGGCCCGCCAGGTTTCGATATACCTTGCACAGAAATACACGAAGCTCTCTGCAAGTCGCATAGGCAGAATGGTTGGCGGACGAGACCACGCCACAGTGATTTACAGTTGCAACCAGGTGGAGCAACGACTAAAGATAGATCAGAAGTTCTCAAGCGAGATTTCAAGTATAGAGAATTCATTCAAAATGAAAAGCTGACAATTCGATTGCAAAAGCAATTTGAATTGCCAGTTTTTTTTATGCTTACACTTTTTGTTTATGCATTGTTAAGCAGTAGACAGCTATCTGTTTGAAAACTGTCTACTGCTTCTTATTTCTTATTCCGCAACAAGCTCCATAGTTCACGTATCCAAAGCACGAAAGAAGAACCTACGATGATTATAACCCAGTCAAGCGGTTTGAGACTTACTACGTTGAAGAAGCGCTGAACACCCGGCAATTCCACCATACAGACCTGCGTAACGAAGATAAGTGTGCTTATGAATACCAATCCCTTGCAGCCTTTCAGATGCAGGGCGCTGCGATGTGTGGCAAAGGCACGAGCATTGAAGAGGTAGAAGAAGTGAGTCATCACGAAGATGGTGAAGAGCAGTGTCAGTTCGTACGGCGTTACGGTGCTGCTCTCGCCTATCTGCACACGCACTATGTCGGTAAGCTGCTGTATGTCGGCATGCTCAAAGATATAAAGCAGTGCTACGAGCAGGGCGAAGAAGAAGCCGCCTACGCCTACAATCTCAGCAAGCATCGGTCGGTTGATAATAAATGCACGACGGTCGCGAGGGCGATCGTTCATAACCGCCTCTGACGGCGGAAGCGACGCAAGCGCCATTGCAGCGAACGTATCCATTATAAGATTTATCCACAGCATCTGCGTCACCGTGAGCGGAGCCTCCGTGCCCATCAATGCTCCACAAAGCACAAGCATACACGCCGTAACGTTCACCGTAAGCTGGAACAGCAGGAAACGTTGTATGTTCTGATAAAGCGAACGCCCCCACATCACTGCCTTGCAGATACTCTTAAAAGAGTTGTCGATGATGGTTATGTCGGACGCCTCCTTGGCCACAGATGTGCCGTCACCCATAGACAGTCCGACATGAGCCGCCTTCAGCGCAGGCGCATCGTTAGTGCCGTCACCCGTTACAGCCACAACCTGATTCTTGCGTTGCAACGCCTCAACAAGACGCTTCTTGTCCATCGGACGTGCACGTGCTATTATTTTAATATCCATAACCAAAGCATCGAGTTGCGCATCTGTAAGCGCAGCAAACTCAGGTCCGCTGATTATGTTTCTATCCGTATCCTTATCTGTCCACAACCCAACCTGGCGACCGATTTCCTTAGCCGTTTCGGCAGTATCACCAGTTACAATCTTAACGCAAATACCAGCATTCAGACACTCACCTATCGACTCCGGCACCTCGTTGCGCACAGGATCGGCTATTGCCGTGATTCCAAGAAAGCGTAGCTTGTCGGCGTGTATGGTTCCGTCTACAATCACTTTCTCGTCGCCAATCTCCTGACAAGCGAAGCCAAGCGTACGCATGGCACGCTGCTGATACTGCTTGAGCTGCACATCGACAGCAGCCTTCAACGGAATGCCGTCTGTAGAAGCACAGAGATCGTAAACAATCTCTGGCGCTCCCTTCACATAAAGCATTCGTTTGCCAGGCATAAGAGCCGACTCAACAACGGTAGCCATAAACTTGCGGTCGGTTGTGAACGGCAGTTCCTCCACCACCTTCACCTCCTCACGCAGCGCCTCATAGTCGACTCCCTTTGCGTGCAACCACAACAGCAACGCACCCTCGGTAGGATTGCCCAATACCGAAGGCGCTGCAGGATTAGAAAAGTCGAGCGACGCCGTAGAATTGACGGCGATGCCTTCCTTTATCTCGTTTGAGAAATCGGAAGAATCAAGCAATATCTTGTTGGCGTCGACAATAGACTTGCAATCTTCGCCGCCACTATAGAAACAAGCCTCCTCAACGCTCATGCGATTCTGCGTCAGTGTGCCCGTCTTGTCGGTACAAATGACGGTAGTAGCGCCCATCGTCTCACAAGCATGCATCTTACGCACAAGATTGTTGGTCTTAAGCATACGGCGCATACTGTAGGCAAGACTCAGCGTGACAGCCATCGGCAAACCTTCGGGCACTGAGACAACGACGAGCGTCATAGCAATCATTAGCGTCTGCAAGATGTAGGCAATGAAAGCGAGTGTGTCCACTTCGGCAAAGCAGAAGTCGTACTGAGCCAGATACATCACGATGCGCGCCACGACGACAGCCACACCAATGCTGCACGAAAGACGACTCACCCACAAGCCGAGCCAGTCGAGCTGCTCGCTGAGCGGCGTTTTCACGCTATTATCTATCTGCGCAGCCTTGTAAACTTTGCCGTTCTCGGTGGCATCGCCCACAGCCGTTACCTGCATGAGAGCGTGCCCCTCCATCACCTTCGTGCCACGCAGCACGCGGTTGCTGGGATAAGTGGCTTTCAAGTCGAACAGCGCAGGGTCGGTGGTCTTATGGCAGAGCGGTTCGCCGGTGAGCGTCGACTCGTCAACTGATAGTTGCGTAGCAACCGACAATTCGCCGTCAGCAGGTATCTCACATCCTATACCGATGCGTACGATATCGCCAACAACCACATCGCGCTTAGCTATCTGCGTATGGTTTCCGCTACGAATCACCTCCACCGGCTCGTCGTCGTTCACCTGATTGAGCACGCAGAACTCCTTGTCGGCTTGCGTCTCGAAGTAGAAGGAGAGTCCGGTGGCGAGGAATATAGCCACGAAGATGCCTACTGGCTCAAAGAAAACCTCAGCACCCTGATGCAGTCCGATGTACTCGTATATGGAAATGGCAACAGAGAGTACGCCGGCGATAAGAAGAATGATGATAAGCGGGTCGCGGAATTTCTCAAGAAACTGTTTCCAGAGCGGCGTAGTGGGCGGAGGCGTGAGCACGTTAATGCCGTACTTGGCACGACTGTCAGCTACTTGCTGCTCTGAAAGACCAATAAAATGATGTTGTGGGTTCATTGTTGTATTTGTTTTGCTTGAACAATCAAAATACAAAATTACAACAAATAAATAAAAAATTGAGAGTTGAGAGTTGAAAGTTTAGAGTTCTTGCTTAGGCAAGCGGCAAAGCCGAGCGATGATTACCATTAACTACTTTGTAACAAAACTGTAACAACAGTAGATATCATAACTCTAAACTCTCAATCTTCAACTCTCAATTGTCTAAAGTATTAGAATACAAGTTTTACGCTCTGCTTGCCAACCTTAACAACGTATTTGCCGTGAGCTGTAGCAGAAAGAGTAACAACCTCTGCGCAGCTGTTGTCAGAAGCAACGAGCATACCGTCGAGTGTGTAGAGAGCAACTGCAGCCTTCTGCGGGTTGTTTACAACGATGTTGTTACCAGCAAGACTTACAGTAGCGCCCGAAACGTTCAACTTAGCATCGTTCACACCGTTTGTAAGCGGACAGAAACCAACCTTCTGGAGATCAGAGAAGCGGCTCTCAAGGAAAGTAGCGCCAGAGAACTGGTCGCCTTCAGCCTTTACGCGTACCGACTGAGCCTGATGATAGATTTCGCGCTCGTAAGCCTTTGCCGGAATGGTTACTTCTACAGATGTAGTCTCGCCAGTGCCCGGAACAAGCCAGTTGAGATAGTGGAACGGATCGAGGAACGACTCGCCCTTCTTGTAGTTCTGGTAGATAGCTACATCGCTAAGATAGATGTTGCCCGGTGCCCATGTGCCATAGATGCCCACGATAGAACGTGCAGTACCGGTTGTGAAGTCGCATTCGTAGCGCTTCCAGTCGCCGTTTACATTCTTGTCACCAGCATAAATAAGCTCGCTCTGAACGTAGTCGCCCTTCTCCTCGTCGTAGTTGAAGAGAGCCACAGCAGCCTGCGGATAGGCCTCGTAAGCCGGCAGATACTCTGCACATGCTCTGAGATTTACGCGGAACTTACCGCCGTCCTTGGAGAGATCCATCTCCGGCGAGATAAGACCGGCGTCGCTCTTAGCCTCAACAGTCCAGAATGCGTCGATGGTGAGAGCGTCCTTGTAGATAGCATAATGCTTTACAGTCCAGCCTGCCTGACCAACTTCGTCGGCAAGTGCGCCACGATCCAATGTATAAGAAGTAGGATTGTCTACAGAATACTCCACCTCCATATCATCGCTGTCATACTTCATGCCAACAAGGTTGAGCTTAGAAACCTCCATAAGGCAGTCCTCTGCAGCCTCCTGCTTGAAGTAAGAGATGTAGTTGTAGCGCTCTGCGCCGCCCACGTTCTTCCATTCTGCCGTATACTTGTCGCCGTTGATAGGACTTGAGACGCTGAGTACCGGCTCAACGATACCCTTCACCTGCACCTCTACAGACGGCATAGACACATGCTCGCCCTTCTTGGCGCTTACGGTATAATAATAGATAGTGCCGGTAACAGCATTGTCAACCGTGAACTTGTTGTCCTTAACCTCTACATCCTTCTGGATATAGTTCTGCGGTTTACCGTTAGCATCCTTGTCGTAAACGTTCAGCACATAGCTTTCAGCTCCGTCAACAGCGCTCCAGCTAAGGTCGAACTTGGCTGTGTTGTCGTCTACACGAGCGTAGTTCTTGTGAGCGTTAGGTGTCGGTGTTGCCACATACTGGTCTACCTGGAATACGCGAACATTGTCGATGAGCACCGGAGCCGAGTAGTTCACGATGTTGAACAGCGTATACTCGCCGCCCTCGTAGAACTGTATGGTGTATGTCTGCCAATCGGTAGTGAGCTGCGGCAGCTGGGTATTGCCCAGGAACTTCCAAGACGGCTGCATGTTATATGTCTCGGCAGCCTCCACCACAACCTGCTCCACAACCTCGTTGTCCGCAGGCACACGAGCATCAAACTGCAGGAAGCAGATACCAGAGTTGCGCGAAACGTTGAGCATCGGAGTGTTCAGCTGACCCTGAGTCTCGTTGTCAGCCTCAAGATAGATAGCGCCGCCAGCCGAGTAAGCATTGTGCGAGCCCCAACCCGGAGTCTGAGTAAAATCGTCGAGCATATTAATCCACGCATTGTCATGCATTTCATAATCGTTCAAGTCGGTGTCGTAGTCGGGCGCATCCTGCGAACCCGTCGTCATCTTAGCAAAGTTCTCCTTCACGATGTCCACCTCCTTGCCATAGTCGGCAGGAGCTTTCTTCACGCTCACCAGACGCGGTGCTCTCTCAACAGATTTCGGTGCTTTCATCATCGAAGCTACGGTTGTAGACGGGAGAGTAGCCGCAGAGCGGTCTCTCATTTGTGCACCGGCTGATGCGGTCAGCATAGCGAGCGCACCAACGAGAAATACTTTCTTGGTAAAGTTCATCATATTTTTCAGGTTTTTGGTTGAGAAAATTAAGAACTTGTTCTGCAAAGCCGATGCTGTGCCGAGACTACATGCTTTGTGTCTTGCCCCGACACAGCACCAACCCTGCAAAATCCTTATTTCTTTATAAACTTACTTATCTAATTACTCTTTTTATTCTTTCTTTCCAAGACTTTCCTTTTCAAGCAGTCTTGCAGCTTGTTTTATGTCGTTGCGCAGAATGCTTATCGCTTGATAAGCTTCTTCGTTACGGTCTGGTTGCCGGCAGTAGCCTTCACGATGTACATACCCGGAGCGAGGTTGTTGTTAGAAACCTCAACGCCGTCGGCTGTATAGAGGCGTACCGAGCCAGCGAATCCGTCAACGTTCAGACGGTCGCCGCTGAACGAGAAGTCGGGCACTACAACCTTCTCTGCGTCGCGAATACCAGTTGTATGCTCGCCAAGAGCCACCTTCACGCCATTCTCTATTCTGCCAGTGGCAGCATCAATAACGAGGACTACGAGGTCGCAGTTGTCAGCGTTCTGAATAGTAGAAGGCATATCCAAAGTTGTCGCGTAAGTAAGAGTCTTGTCAGCCTCAACATCAGCAGGGATACTACCCTCAATACCATTATAGCTATAGTTCATGCGTGCCACATGATCCATGTCTACAGCAGCAGGATTGCCGAGCTTTTCGAAGCCGCCCATTTCTACCGAACCACCAGCATAGTTGTTAGCCTGTGTATAGCCCTTCACGCCATCCTCAAGAAGCACGAACGAGAGGCGGTAGTCAATGCCCTTATGTTCGCTAACAAACGTTGTCAATGCTTCAACCGAAATCTTCGACTTGGTAGCGTCGGTGTATTCAGCGTTAGCTTCAACCCCCATCACCGGAACCTTTTCTGATACACTGTTGACAGCCGTCTTGAATGCATCAAAAGAAGGATCGATCGACGACTTAAGGTTACGATTGATGTAACTGCTGGGATAGCCATCGAATTGTAGTTCTGCGTAAGAGTTCGTCTCCATCGCATCTTGCCTATGTACAGCAATACCGATGAAGCGGTCAGGGAAAGCCTCAGAAGCCTTATGTACAGCTACAATACCTCTCAGACAGTTCGGGCACCATGTGCCTGTGCCCTCTTCCACTATGATGCGCTGTACGGGCAGCGAGTTCTTCACGTTAAGACCAAGAACAAGCTCGCTGTTCGGAGCGTATGCGTCGTCCTTGCCGTTGATGCTTACCACGCGCATCTTCAGCGAGTGCTTGCCAGTAGTGCTGAAACCTTCGTGCTCGATAGCAAACGACTTGTCGATGTTCGAACCCATTGTTGTCTTGAAGTCGCAAACGGTCTCCTCGCCACCATCAATCGAATAGCCCACCTGCAGATTGCGCACAGCTACAGAACAGAGGTTCTTCACGCTGAACTCTAACTTGCAAGGCTCGCCCTTCACAACAGCATATTCGTGAGTGTCGGTGTAGAGCATAAGGTCGAGCGGGAGTTTGTCGCCCGTGATTCTTGCCTGGATAGCAAGCGCCTTTGCCGACTCGCCCTTCTGTGTAGCGTAGTTTTGCCAGCCATCGCCGAGGTCAGCCCAGCAGCCATTCTCAGAGAAAGTGGTAGTCATGCCTAAAGACACAGCCGAACCAGTATAGCTATAGCCGATGTAGAAGCCTTCGCCGTCAATCTCGTAAGGCGTAGTGAGCGCCACTTCGTTCCATCCCTTGTAAGCAACCGACGCCTTCTTTGTAACGATAGGGTCAGCGTTGAGATCTTTCGTCACGAACACCTCTACGTCGTCAGCCTGCGCAGCCAAGCCATATTTCACGGCAGAAACGGTGAAGCCCTTATAAAGCTGAGCCACTTCAGCCGGAATATAGATTGCGCCCTTCGCAGCAGTCTTTGTGCCGAACGCCACCGGGTCTACGCCGTTGCAATAGCCCCAATAGGTCTTAGCCGCATTGATAGGCAGACAGAACATCATCGCTAACAAAGCGACAACGGCTATGAATTGCTTTCTATTAATAGTCATAAGTCAGAATTTAAATTAGTTTTTTACAATCACTTTCTGAGTATAAACACGCTCGCCGTCGGTAGCCTTCACGATGTAAAGACCTGCGCCGAGGTTATGAGCCGACACCTTGCGACCAGCTACGTCGCAAACCCCCATAATGCGGAAGCCCTCGTTGGCAACCACTACGCCACCTATCACGAAGAACGGACGCTCAGCGCCTACGGTTGCAGAAGTGATGCCGGTAGTCTTTGTGCAAGCCAGCTGCTGTGTGTTGTATACGCGGCGCTTCAGAGCGTCGGTGTTGAAGTTGCTTACGAATGTAACGACGCGCATGTTGTCAACGTTCCATCCGTTCTGCAGCTCTACAGAGTAGTTCTGTTCGAAGTCGTACTTTGTGATATCGAGTTTGTCGCCCCAAGCCGAACTGCTGAGCACCTTGCGGAGCACGCCGTCCTGCACGTAGCTGTTGCCCGTAGCACCTTCCTGTTCCGTACTCTTGATTTTGTCCTCAACAAGCCATGTAGTGAGTCGCAGCTCGTCCTGCATCGGCATCTCGCAGACACCTGCATGTCCGCTCACCTTGATGTTGAGCATCTTGCCGTCGAGCTTGTTGTCGATGTTCAGCGAAACGAACGAAGGCTCCTGCTTCACGGCGCTGAGGATGGCATTGGTCTGCTCCTCATAGTCGACGAAGTAAGCCGGACCCGGGTCTTCCATGCCAGAGATAGGCAGACGGTCGAAGCAAACAGCCGGCACGAACGGCTTCTTAGCCTTGCCGTAAAGCTCCTCGTAGTCGTCGTCCTCGTCAATCACGAACTGGTCGTCGACGCCTTTATAGTTGCGATGATGCTTCACCCACACGAAGTCGTCCTTATCCTCGCGCTCGTCGAACACCGATGCGTACATCTCGTCGGCAGCCGGAATGCCGTCGTAGGCTTCGGACGTGAACTGCTCGAAGAGCACCTTGCGCGCTACCGCCTTAGAGCCTTCCTTGATGCAATAGCCAAGACGGCTGAGCGTGTTGTCAGAAGGATACGGGTCTTTCTCGCCGTTCACCTCGCTGATGGTGAAGTCGGTCGTCACGTTGCCCTCCACCGGAATGGCGATGCCGTCGAGTTTCAGCTTCTGCGGAACGTTGTTCGGAATGTTCAGACCCTCGAACTTCAGTTCCTTCTTCACGGTCTGCGAAGAAGTCTTCGAGTTGGTTGAGAGCGTGAACGACGTAACCGGAGTCTTGCCGTTGTTCTGCACATAAGCGTAGTAAGAACGCGGTTCGTTCTGCGTCATGTAGTCGCTGCCGTTCGCCGGTTCTATCTTTATGAACGAGATATCGTTCTCTGGCGACTTGCTGCCTTCTATCACCGCACGCACACATACATTCTTGTTAATGCCTGCCGTGTTGTCGTACCAGTTGTCCTCGCCCGTATTGTATCCGTAGAGGTTGTTGTTAGGCACCGCATACGGACTCTGGTCGAAGAGAATACAGTCGAACGGTTCGCCTTGTTCGAGCATGAGCTGATAGCCTACATAGAGGTCCATACCTTTATATATAGTGACCGGCTTGGTCAGCTTCACGGTGTTCCAGCCCTCAGCATAGTCGGTTGTAGAACCCGAGCCGAGCGTTGTTGTGCTGATATAGTTGATATGGTTGCACACGAACACCTTAGCCTCAGAACCGCGCTTCGGCTTCACGGCGAACTCTACGGCTGTAATCTTGTCGCCCTCATACTTGTCGAGCAAGTCGGAGGTGAAGTAAGCCGCAGCCTGGTAGATGCCCGGACCTTCCACGCCCTGCAGAATGAGTCCGCTACTGTATTCGGTCGTACAATATCCGAGTCGCATTGTATCGTCGGCTGATTGCGCAAACAAGTCTGCCCCGGTAAGGGGTAGACTTGTCAGTGCAAGCAGAAATAAAGAATTTCTGAATGATTTCATTGTCGAATGTTTTGTTTGGAATAGACATTTACTTTGTAACGTAAAGCTTCACGTTGCTCTGCTTTCCGTCGGCAGCTGTGAGGCGCACCACGTAGATGCCCTTAGCCAGACCGAGGTAGAGCTGTCCGCCCTTCACGTCGGCGCTCTTCACGAGCTTGCCGTCCACGCTGTACACAGCCACCTTGCTTACTGCGTCCTCGAACGAGAGCACGCCGCTATTGCCGTCGTAGCTGAACTGTGTGCCGAGCACCTTTGTAGAGGTGATGCCGGTAGAGTTCTCAACAGCGAGGTAGAGCAATGCAGCCGACTCCCACGGAGTAGCCTTGCCGATAGTATGCTCGTACGACTCAGAGAACGAGAGTGAGCGGTTCACGCCCGAGCTGCTGTTAGCGCTGAAGACGTTGAAGAGAGCGCAGAAGCGCTGCTCCTTAGGCACTTCGCCCACGCGGTCGACAACGATAACGAGGTTCTGTGTCGGGTCGTACTCGAACGGAGTGTCGAGCGTGAAGGTGAGCATGTTGTCAGTACCCGGTTCGAGCACCATTGTGCCGTCGTAAACGAGTGTGAGGTCGCTCGGCTTCATTGCGTCTTCGCCAGAAGCGAAGCCCTTCATAGAGGTGTGACCCATATAGATCTTCACTTCGCTCTCAGCTGTGCGGTCTGTGAGGTTGCTGTTGCCGCTGTATACGTAACCGATGCGCTTGATCTGGTCGCCAGCCTGACCGTTGATTTCCTTAGCATAGTAGATATGCTCGGTGTGGTCGTATGTAGACCAGTAGACAACCGGACCGTGAGTATCTACGCTCTCGTCCTTCTTGCTTGTAACCACCTTGTTCCAAACAGCGTTGTCCTTGTCGAGCACCTTCAGTTCTATAGGATCAGAAACGTTGTTGTTTGCGTTAGCGTCACCCTCGAGCACCACCTCGCCGTAGAAGTTGAAGATGCCCTCAACGGTCGGACGGAACTTAACCTGAACCTTCTTTGTAGCGTCGGGCTTGATAGCCGGAACGTCTGTAGTCTCGCCTACAACCACCTTCTCGCCGTCGACGTCGCAGAGCACTCTCACCTTATAGTTGGTCTGCTCCTTAGAGCCTACGTTGCGTACGGTTACGGTGCAGGTATTGTCGCGCTCGGCAACAGCTTCTCTCACGTCGCCAATCTCTGTAGCCTGCATATCGTTCTCCATGATTTCCTCAACCTTGAAGCCGTACAGACGGAACGAGTTGTACTCCTGATGTGTAGCGATAGAGAGACCGTAGTAGTAGATGCCGTCCTCGGGAGCGGTGAACTTATCCTCTATCCAAGAGCGCTCGTAGCCGTTGCACTCGATAGCCGGCTCGTCGGTGAGCACGGTTGCGCCGTCGAGGTTCTCGTTGGTTCTGCCCATAGTGGTCTTGAGGTCGTACGAGCAGTTCATCTCGTTCTCGTAGAAGTCGGCAGCGACGCGGTATGTCTTGCCACCCTTCAGACGGAGAGCCGGCGAGAACAATGTGCCAGAGATGTCGCTTGAGCTACCGTAAGCGGTAAGACACTTGTTCCACTCAACGAAATTGAACTGGAGTCCGCCGTACATATAGTTGGTCCAGAGGTCTGCCTTGTCCTGAGTGTCGGTGAGCAGGTCAACCGGCGGAACGAGAGCCGAACCAGCCATCACGGCGTCGGTCTTAGCCACGCCGCCTGCGCCTGCCTTTGTGCAAGCCTGAATCAGGTAAGAATACTTAGCGATGTCGCCGAGAGTATTGTCGACGAACGAGGTAGCCTTGAGGTTCTCAGCAACCACCTTGTTGTCGGGCAGACGTGTAATCTTGTATGTGAGTTCTGAAGCTACGATGAAGCCGTTGTTCAAGCCGTCGGTCGGAGCGCTCCAAGAAATCTTGAGTCCGTCGCCGCTCTTCTCGATAGCAACGTCTGCAGGAGCAGCCGGAACGTCTGAGCCTACGCAGCAGCGGATGCTGTCAGGCACGCCAAGCTCGCCCGATACGCGCGACGGAACAACATAGTATGTGTTGATGCCGTTCTTCGCCTTGCTGTCTACATACTGCATCGCCTCGCCCATCTTGCCGTCGGCAGGTACGGTGGCGACGAGTTCTGAAACGCTCGACGAGAGCAGTTCCTTAGAAGTGATGTGGTCGCTTGTAGCTACGCCGTCCTTCTTGCGGTAGATGCGCACTTCCTTAAGGGCGCTGAGTTCAGAGCCGTCCCATGCCTTCGACGGGTTGGTCCAAGAGAGCGTAGCGCTCAATGCGCCTGCAGCGTCGGGTGTGACGTTGAGGTTCTTCACCTGACCGGCTGCTGTCTGCTTGTCGGCAGCGAGGTACGGCATGTAAAGACCTGCAAACCAGTTGCCGGGCAGGAAGCTACTGTGCTGAGCGGCTGTGTAGCAGCTTTTCTTAGTAAGTTTGTCGGTGTCGATAGTGAAGATGCGTGTAGCGCCCGTCTCCAATGCCGGCAGCCAATAGACCATGCCCGTATTGTTGTCGACAGATACAGAACCGAACTGTGCCAAGATGATGGCAGAGTTGTTCTCGTCCTTTATTTCATGTGCAGAAATCTGCTGGAAGTCGCTGTCATAGATTGCGAGTTCTGTACCGCCGTTGTATTCAACTTCCTTGCCTTCTTCGTTTTTCTTCTTCATCCACTTCGGACGTATCACGTACATTCTGCCGTGTGCGTCGAAGCAGAACTCGTAGATGATGTCGTTATCGAAGTCCATCACCTTCTCGTACTGGCCGGTCTCTACATCAATGGTATAGAGAATGGAATGGCCTACCGAGCCGTCTTCGTTCCAGCCGTAGCCAATAGCGAAGAATGTGTCGCTCGACGGGTCGTAAGCCATGTCGTAGAGCGCATTGCGCAGCGTGCCGCCATAGCCGTTGCCGTACCATGCCTTTTGCTCGTCTTCGGAGAATGTGCGTATATGTATCGTGTCTCCGGTCTCAAGGTCGATCTTTGAGAAGTGCTTCACCATCTGACTGAACGTATAGTCGTACGTGAAGAAACCGTAGTATGACTTGCCGTCTGAAGCACCGCATGTCAGACCGTACTGCTGGTTGCCCACCTCATCTTTATACTGATAGTAGCGGATAGTCTCGAAGTTAGCAGGATTCTTCGACTTGAACTTGATGAGCGAACGCTTCTTGCTGGCATCCATGCGCTCGCAGGCATAGATGGTTACGCCATCCGACTTGTCATCAATTGCAGAAGGAACCAATGATGGGGTTTCTGGTGCCCATGCCGGAGCAGCAAAGGCTGTCGCTGGTGTGAACGGCTTCGGGAACTGATGCACGCCACCCTGTCCGTAAGAAGGCAGGCAGAACAAGCCAGCCATCGCGAGACCTAACATGTAGTAGTGTTTCATAATACGATGATTTTAGTTAGATAATTTGTCGCAAATATACTATTTAATCTTGAAACCAATGACATTTCGGCTAAAAAAGTTTAACATCAGGCTATAAAATGCTAAATATTTTGCATAATTAGGTGACGTAACGACACTTTTCCGCTCTGTTTGCGCACACCAAAAGCTCAACACTTATCATCGGACGGCGGACGCAATCTGATCGGACGGCGAACGCAATCCAATCGGACGGCGAACGGAATCCGATTGGACGGCGGACGGAATCCGATCGGACGGCGGACGGAATCTGATCGGACGGCGAACGGAGCACGATGACAAAACGCTGCAAACTGGGCTAAAAAAGTAGCGGAGGTCATAAAGCTTTACACACATTATATAATATAAGCACAACAAAAAAGTGGCTGCAACAAGCATATTGTCAGAAAAAAGCAGTAAATTTGCAGAATTAACAGCTACTTTTTAAAAACAGCATACAAGGCTGAAAGAATCTACACGAAGTATTAAAAATCAAAATATACAAGCAATGAACCGCAAACTTATCCTTTCGTCAGCAATAGCTCTTGCCAGCCTCACCGCGTCGGCACAGAGCTCAGTAAAGGCGCCTGCCCCTATCCTGCCGCTCCCCGAGCAGAAGCAGATCGACTGGCAGCGCATGGAGACCTACGCCTTCATCCACTTCGGTCTGAACACATTCAACGACCGCGAATGGGGCTACGGCGACTCCGACCCTGCTACGTTCAACCCCACACGCCTCGACTGCGAACAGTGGGCAAAGACGCTCGTGGCAGCGGGCATGAAGGGCGTCATCCTCACAGCAAAACACCATGACGGCTTCTGCCTCTGGCCCTTCGAGGGCAACGACTACAACGTGACACGCTCGCCCTACAAGAACGGCAAGGGCAACATCGTGCGCGAACTGTCTGACGCCTGCAAGAAGTACGGACTGAAGTTCGCGGTGTATCTCTCGCCGTGGGACCGCTCGCGTGCCGACTACGCTACGCCGGGCTATCTGCCCTACTTCTACGCTCAGCTCCACGACCTGCTCACCAACTACGGCGACGTGTTCGAGGTGTGGTTCGACGGAGCCAACGGCGGCGACGGCTACTATGGCGGAGCTAAGGACTCGCGCACTATCGACCGCAAGAACTACTACAACTACCCGCATATCTTCGCCATGCTCGACAGCATTCAGCCCAACGCCGTAGTGTTCGGCGACGGCGGACCGGGATGCCGCTGGGTGGGCAACGAGAAGGGCTTCGCAGGCGAGACCAACTGGGCGTTCCTGCGCAAGAACACGGTTTATCCGGGCTACCCCAACTACCCCGAACTGCAGTACGGACACGCCGACGGCGACCAGTGGACGGCTGCCGAGTGCGACGTGTCTATCCGTCCGGGCTGGTTCTATCACCCAGAGGAGGACGACCGTGTGAAGTCGCCCGAACAGCTTGCCGACCTCTACTACCGCTCGGTAGGACACAACGCTACGCTGCTGCTCAACTTCCCCGTCGACCGCGAAGGTCTCATCCACCCTATCGACTCGGCTAACGCCGTCAACTTCCACAAGATGATTCAGCGCGAGCTGCAGCACAACCTCGTGGCTGGCATGACACCGAAGGTGAGCAACGAGCGCGGCAAGGCGTTCGCGGCAAAGGCGATGACCGACGACTCATGGGACACCTACTGGGCTACTGCCGACGGCGTCACATCGGCTACCATCACGTTCGACTTCAAGAAGCCGCAGCTCATGAACCGCATCATGCTGCAGGAGTACATACCGCTCGGACAGCGCGTGAAGAAGTTCGCCGTAGAGTATCTCGACGGCAAGACATGGCGCAGCGTTGAGCAGGGCGAGGAGACAACCACCATCGGCTACAAGCGCCTGCTGCGCTTCCGCACCGTGGAGGCAAAGAGCGTGCGCGTGCGCATCATCGACTCGCGCGGACCAATCTGCCTCAACAACGTGGGCATCTACTACGGCGGAAAGGACGCACAGCTCACATGGAACCCCACAGCCGAGGCCATCAAGTCTCTGCCGTTCTCTATCCTCGGCGCCGACAAGGCTGAGTGGGAGAAGGCTACCGACCGCAACCCGCAGACCGTTTGGTTCTGCAAAGGCAACGAAGTGCTCATCGACCTTGGCAGCGAGCAGGAGATTTCCGCATTGCAGTATCTGCCCGACCAGAGCGAAGGCAGACGCGGACTCATCCATACATACACCATCGCGGCGTGCGACGCCAAGGGCGGCAACGAGCGTGTGCTGAAGAGCGGCGAGTTCTCTAACCTGCAGAACAACCCTATCTTGCAGACCGTATCGTTCAACGCTACAAAGACACGCTACCTGAAGCTGCGCGCCGAGCGCATGGTCGTGGCAGGCGAAGCAATGGGCATCGCCGAACTGGGCGTCAAGTAATATTAAGACAACAATACTAATGGTAGGAGGCTACGGCAGGAATGCCGCAGCCTCCTACTGTTTGTTTTCTGCGCAATTCACTCTTCTTATTCCAACTTTTTGTATATTATTTTAAAATCTCAAATTATTTTTCTAATTTTGCACTTTAAAACAATACATATATAATAATGTCAAGAAAGAAGAAACCACTACCAATACTCGAGAACGTAACTATTGAGGCGGTTGCTGCCGAAGGAAAATCACTGGCACACGTCAACGACATGGTTGTTTTCGTGCCGTTCGCCGTACCCGGCGACGTGGTTGACTTGCAGGTGCGCAAGAAGAAGCACAGCTACTGTGAGGCGGAAGTAATACGCTTCATCAAGAAGAGCGACGTACGCACAGAGCCGATGTGCGAGCATTTCGGCATCTGCGGCGGATGCAAATGGCAGAACCTGCCCTACGAGGAACAGCTGAAGGCTAAGCAGAAGCAGGTGTTCGACCAGCTCACACGCATCGGAAAGATAGATCTGCCGGAGTTTATGCCTATCATGGGCTCGGTACACATCAAGGAATACCGCAACAAGCTGGAGTTCGGCTGCTGCAACAAGCGATGGCTCACACGCGAGCAGATTGCCGAGGGCACGCAGTTCGACAACATGAACGGCATCGGATTCCACATCACCGGAGCCTTCGACAAGATTCTGCCTATCGAGAAGTGCTGGCTCATGGACGACCTGCACAACAAAATTCGCAACGCCATACGCGACTATGCCTTCTCTACCGGCATGACGTTCTTCGACCTCAGACAGCAGCACGGACTCTTGCGCGACATCATGATACGCAACTCGAACACGGGCGAATGGATGGTGCTCATACAGTTCCACTACGACGAGGAGGGCGACGAGCAGCGCGCCAAGGCGTTGCTGCAGCACATCGCCGACAAGTTCCCCGAGATAACATCGCTCATGTACGTCGACAACCAGAAGTGCAACGACACCTTCGGCGACCTCGACCTCTCTGTGTTCAAGGGCAACGACCACATCTTCGAGACAATGGAGGACCTGCGCTTCAAGGTCGGTCCGAAGAGTTTCTACCAGACCAACACGGAGCAGGCTTATCACCTCTATTCGGTGGCTCGCAACTTCGCCAAGCTCACCGGCGACGAACTGGTGTACGACCTCTATACCGGTACGGGCACCATCGCCAACTTCGTGGCTCGTCAGGCACGCGAGGTTATCGGCATCGAGTACGTTCCTGAGGCTATAGAGGACGCAAAGGTGAACTCTCAGGTGAACAACATCAGCAACACCAAGTTCTACGCCGGCGACATGAAGGACATTCTCAACGACGAGTTCATCGAGAAGCACGGTCGCCCCGACGTAATCATCACCGACCCACCACGCGCCGGTATGCATCAGGACGTGATAGACACCATCCTGCGCGCTCACCCGAAGCGCATCGTCTACGTCAGCTGCAACCCGTCTACGCAGGCACGCGACCTGCAGGCGCTCGATGTGGCTTACAAGGTGATGGCGGTACAGCCTGTGGACATGTTCCCGCATACGCCGCACGTGGAGAACGTAGTTCTTTTGGAAGAAAAGCCGTAGGTTTTTCTTCCAAAAGAACAATTTTGAATTTTGAGTTTTGAATTTTGAATTGTCGGCTACGCCGATTAGGAATTATTCAATTTTGAATTTTGAATTCGCAACTCTCAACTCAAAATTCAGAACTCAAAATTGCGACGCATGTCGCAACAATTCAAAACTCAAAACTCAAAATTCAAAATTCAAAACTCATAATGAAAACATTAGCAACTCTCGCACTCGCCGCTCTCACTTTCGGCAGTGTGTCAGCACAAGAGAAAGAAGCTAAGCTGAAGGTGCTCAGCGACATCAAATTCAGCGGTTACATCATGTCGCAGTATCAGTACAGCGACAAGGAAAGCAACAAAGGCGAAAAGGATATCAACTCGTTCAACATACGCATGGTGCGTATGGCACTCGAAGGACGACTCGCAGGCGACTTCTACTGGAAGGCGCAGCTGCAGGTGAACGGCAACACCTCTAACCTCACCGTGGCGCCACGAATGGTTGACGCGTTCGCCGAGTGGCAGAAGTACGACGCATTCAAGGTGAAGGCGGGTCAGTTCAAGCGTCCGTTCACCTTCGAGAACCCCATGCACCCCATTACGCAGGGCTTCATGAGCTACTCGCAGAACGTCACTAAGCTCGCCGGATTCAGCGACCGCAACGGCGAACACTCAAGCAACGGACGCGACATCGGCGTACAGCTGCAGGGCGATCTGCTCAAGGCAGCCGACGGACACCACTACCTCCACTATCAGGTGGGCGTCTTCAACGGTCAGGGCACTAACATGAAGGATGTAGACCAGCGCAAGGACGTCATCGGTGGCGTATGGGTGGCTCCCGTGAAGGGTCTGCGCATCGGCGCCTTCGGCTGGACCGGTTCGTATGCTCGCAAGGGCACATGGACTGAGGTAGACGCTAACGGCGTGGAGCAGACAAAGAACGGTGTGCGCTCGCTCGAGAAGAACCGCTATGCCATCAGCGCCGAGTATGCCGCTCACGACTGGACCGTGCGTTCGGAGTATATCCACAGTCAGGGCTACGGCTTCAAGACGTCTAACGCTTCAGGCAAGGAGACCGACTGCACTATCAACTACGCTGCTGGCGACAAGGCTGACGGTTTCTACGCGCTCATGATTGCGCCGGTTATCAGCAAGAAACTCTATGCAAAGGCTCGCTACGACCTCTACCGTCCGCAAGCCGATTGGCACACATCGAAGACTCAGTACGAGATCGGTGCCAACTACTGGATTGGCAAGCACGTCATGGTGGCAGCCGAATACGCGCGCGTCAACGACCGCAGTCTGAACAAGTCGAACTGCAACATGTTCGACCTGCAGCTCGACGTGAAGTTCTAAACGCAAACCCCACGAGATTTTTTCTTGATTTGTCAAACAATTAAAAACTCTCATACGATGCAAGAACATAAACACAAGCACAGCCGCAAACAGCGCCGCGATGAGATAGACATCTTCCGCGAGGACAATCTGCGCGCTATACACAGAAGGAAGCAGTACGCACGAATAATGTTCATCGTGGTGTCGATAATCGCCGCTCTCATGCTGGCGCTGGTATACGCTGCCTACTTCCTCGACAAATAAGAAATTCTAACCCCGTATAACTTTTAAAAACTGACACTACAAAGATGACAAACAAATCATTAGCAGCCCTCTTCTTCGGCTGCATCCTTACAGCCTCTGCCGCTTCTGCGCAGTCGCTGCTCCCAAAGCCGCAGTCGTTCGTTGCGGGCAAGGGCGCGTTCAGCACCAACGCAAAGCTGAAGGTTGTCAACGAGGTTGGCGCCGAGGCAGAGAACATCTACTCGAAGCAGTTCACAGCCAACACCGCAGACGATGCTCGTCAGGTGGTGCGATTCACACGTCTCAACGGCGCTTCATCGCCCGAGGCTTACCGCCTCCACATCACTAAAGACACGCTGCTCATCAGCGCCGCTTCTGCCGACGGATTCCGCTTTGCTTGGCAGACCGTGAAACAGCTGAAGCAGAAGAACGCCGTCATGGCTTGCGACGTCGTTGACGCTCCGGCTTTCAAGTGGCGCTCGCTCATGCTCGACGTGTCGCGCCACTTCCAGCCCATTTCGTTCCTCAAGAAGCAGATCGACGTCATGGCGCAGTACAAGTTCAACCGACTCCACCTTCACCTCACCGACGCTGCCGGATGGCGCATCGAGATTAAGCGCTACCCGCGCCTCACCGAGTTAGCTGCGTGGCGCGAAGGAAAGACATGGAAGGAGTGGAGCAAGCTCGGATGCAAGTATATGCACGAGGGCGAAGCTGACGCTTACGGCGGCTACTACACTCAGGACGAGCTGCGCGACCTCGTGAGCTACGCCGCTGAGCGTGGCATCACCATCGTGCCCGAAATAGAGATGCCGGGCCACTCGGCTGAGGTGCTCACCGCCTACCCCGAACTCTCTTGCACGCACGAACCATACAAGCAGATGGACTTCTGCCCTGGCAGCGTCGCTACATACGACTTCCTCGAGAACGTGCTGAAAGAGGTGATGGACATCTTCCCCTCTAAGTACATCCACGTCGGTGGCGACGAGGCTGACAAGGCTTCATGGCCTTCTTGTCCGCTCTGCCAGCAGAAGATGAAGGAGCTGGGCACAGACAAGAATGGTCTGCAGGCGCACCTCATCGCCCACTTCGGCAAGTTCCTCACCGAACACGGACGACAGCTCGTAGGTTGGGACGAAGTGATTGCGGGCAACCTCGCCCAGAACACCACCGTGATGGTTTGGCGCGGACTCGAAAAGGCGCAGGAGGCTATCGACCACGGCTACGACGTAGTGCTCTCGCCCAGCGGCTACTGGTATCTCGACTACTATCAGGACGCTCCCGACACTCAGCCCGAGGCCATCGGCGGCTTCCTTCCGCTCGAAAAGGTATACAGCTACGTCCCTGGCGGCACTCTGCCCGAGGACGTACGCAACAAGATCACCGGCGTGCAGGCTAACCTCTGGACCGAATACGTGCCTACAGCTGAGCATGTAGAATATATGCTCTATCCGCGTGCTCTGGCTATCGCCGAAATCGGATGGAACGGCACAAAGACCAAGAACTATCCTGAGTTCCGCAAGCGTGCCATCGTCGAGTGTGAGCGTCTCCACAAGCAGGGCGTCAACACCTTCGACCTCAAGAAGGAGCGCGGCGAACGCCCCGAGTCGTTCAAGACTACCAAGCACAAGGCGCTCGGTTGCAACATCACCTTCAACCACCGCTACGAGGATAAGTACAAGGCGCAGGGCGACAAGACTCTCGTAGACGGACAGCACGGCGGATGGACATACGGCGACCAGAAATGGCAGGGTTTCCTCGGCAACAAGGGCTACTGCCTCGACCTCACCATCGACCTCGGCAAGGTGCAGAAGATTTCGTCTGTGGCTGCCGACTTCATGCAGGCGTACGGCGCATGGGTGTTCTTCCCGTCTGAGTACAAGATTTCGTTCAGCGAGGACGGCAAGAACTTCAAGGAGGTCTACAGCAAGTCTACTCCCGTCGACCGCGACATACAGCTCGGCTTCCGCAACTTCGCATGGAAGGGCAAAGCCACCACACGCTATATCCGCGTGCAGGGCAGCACTACCGAGGATGGTGGATGGCTCTTCACCGACGAAATCGTCGTGAAGTAACCGTAGGAGCCTACCCCGTAGGAGGCTACGGCATTCCTGCCGTTGCCACACCCCACAATTACAACCACAAAGAAAATCCGCTTAATCCGCTTAATCTGTTGTTAAACAACCTCAACCAAACAACCGATCAACCCGATTAAACGGATTTTTTCATCCTAACTCCCAAAAAAAACTTAAAATCTTTTTATTTTTTTACCTTTTTATTTTTTTACGTTCATATTTTCGCTATATTTGCCCCAACCAAACACAAAAACGTTAAATTAAAACCACAACCACTATGAAAACCTTAAAACTCGGAATGCGTGACGCCGCAGTAAAGATACTACAAACAGAACTCAACCGTATTGGTAACAAGCTAACCGCTGACGGAGCATTCGGCCCCGGCACACTCGCCGCTGTAAAGGCATTCCAGCAAAGTCTACAACTCGTAGCTGACGGCATCGTCGGTTACTCTACATGGCAGGCGCTCTTCTTCCATCAGCGCCCGGCAGCCGCACGACTCACCGAAGACGACTTCCGATTAGCCGCTCTCCTACTCGACTGCGAGACAGCAGCGCTCAAGTCGGTGCAGAAAGTGGAGACATCCGGACGCGGAGGATTCCTCGCCGCAGGCAAGCCGCAACTACTCTTCGAAGGTCATATCTTCTGGCGACAGCTGCAGCTGCGCAAAATAGATCCTGCCAAATACCAGGCAGCAAACGCCTCCATACTCTACCCGAAGTGGACAAAGACCCACTACAAAGGTGGCATCGGCGAATACGCTCGCCTCGAGCAGGCACGCAAGATAAACGCTGACGCAGCCAACGCTTCGGCAAGTTGGGGAATGTTCCAGATTATGGGCTTCCAGTACGCACTTTGCGGATTCAAAACCGTAGCGCAGTTCGTAAGCGCTATGTGCCAGAGCGAACGCAGTCAGTTGCTCGCCTTCTGCCGATTCATAACAAAGAACCCGCAGATGCACGCCGCACTACAAGCAAAGAAGTGGGCTACCTTCGCACGTCTATACAACGGAAGCGAATACGCCAAGAACCAGTACGACACAAAACTGCTCAACGCTTACAAGGCGTACGCAGCTAAGTAAGACTCTCATAACAAACATCCCAACAACACGACAAAAAAACATTAACACAAACAGACTTGGCAAGAATTTATAAGGTTCTATCTTGTCAGTAGGTCTAAGCAAAGAACCTATCACTTTTTAAAACTTAAACCTATGGATGTAGCAAACAAATCTATCGGTACGCTGCAGGGTATTCCTTTTGAAAACCTTATCGGCGGTCCGCTTAGCGCTTGTATTCAAGCGCAGAACGATGCAGCAATGACAAGTATCAACTTCATCAACAATGTATGTCTGAACGAAGACAAGGAGACTGGCGAAAAGTCGGCTATCTATGTTAGCTTCAGCTTTATTCAGAATGGTCGCAAGGTGGTTATCAACGTTCCGCTGATAGCTATCGTTCCGATTCCGTATATCGCAATCAACAGCATTGACATTAATTTCAAAGCAACAGTCAATGGTGTAGAATGCGAATCTAACGAAGACACGTATTCAGAAGAGTACAAACGTGACACAAACACTAAGAGCCAAAAGAGAAGAGGATTCTTTCTTAACAAAAATAAGAAAGAGACAAAAATAAACACATCATTCTCTACAAAGCGCGACTCTAAGAGCACGCAGGACTCGAAGTTCAGCGTAGAGGCAACTATCGACGTTGCTGTACACGCAGGTCAGGAGTCAATGCCTGCTGGCATGGCAAAGATTCTCGAGATGCTCGGAGCGGCTATGGACCTTTGTTCACCCGACGGCGAACTGAGCGTGAACGACACTACGTTCTACACAGAGAAGGACCCGAATAACAAAGGCGAATATCAAAAGGTTAAGGTTATCGCTCAGTACAAGACTCCAGAAGGCTTGTATGATGCGACAAACATCAAGTGTGACAATGGCATCACTGGTAAAGAAAACAAGATGGACAAGACCAAAGAGTTTGATATTACGATTCCCAAAGACACGGATGCGCAGGGTAAACAATATGAGATTTCTTGTGGTGATGTTCAGAAGGTTACGATAACCGTGTTGCCAAAGCCCTAAGAAGTTGCATAAACCATCAAATGATGCCTCACAAAAAGAGCATCTATTCGTTAACATTTAACTCTAAAGGTTATGGCAAAGATTGATACGACACCTTCTACCGTCGCGAACAATGCCTTACAGTCACTACCTTTTGGCACTCTCATCGGCGGACCGCTTTCTGCTTGTGTCGAAGCGCAGAAACAAGCGGCGCTAACATCGTGGGAGTTCATACGAAACGTAGGACTCACAGACACTGAAGACGGCGGGAAAAAGGCTATATACGTGAACTTCGAATACCGTAAAGACGGACATTCGGTGACTCTCAGTCTGCCATTGCTGACAATTGTGCCTATTCCATACATGGCAATTCGCGAGATTGACATCGCATTTAAGGCGCGCATCTCGGCGGCATCTGCCACATCGCAGACCGACAAGAAGTCGACCGCTATGGAGATGGGAATGAAATCGAACACCAGTGTCAATATCGGCATTGTAAAATCGAGTCTGGAATTGAGCACAAGCATATCGAGTAAGAAGGACTCCACCGCTACACGCGAATCAAAGTACAGCGTGGAGTACACTATGGACGTGAACGTTAAGGCGGGTCAGGACGATATGCCGGCTGGCATGGCTAAAGTGTTAGAAATGCTGAACACCTCTATCGACTCTATCAACACAAAGGGTGAACTGAACGTGTCTAACCAGGTGGTAAGCCTGAAGGATGGCGGCAGCACTTATATTTCGTACAAGAATACAGAGGGGTATTACGCTCCACAAGATATCAAGTTATACAAATATGAGGACTTTAAGCCTAAAGCAGAATTGACATCTACTGACTTACAAAAGGCAGCTGACGACTCAGGCATTCTGTGTGTGTTCAAGAACGAGGGATTCTATTGTGCAAAGGCTGGCGAAAGAATGCTGGTCATTAACGTAACTAAATAGTAACCGACTATGTCAGATAATGAGAATATCAACAATGATTTGAAGCCGGGAGGTGGCTCATCACCACCTACGGAAGAGAATCCACAGACACCTTCTACAGACAATGACAAAAACCAAAGTCATGAGTCTAATGAAGGCAAAAAGTCTGAAAAGAACGAAGACAATAAGTCTGACGATAGCAAGAAGAAAGAAGAAAAGAGCACGCTCGACAAGACTGTAGACACAACTACATCCGTAATTGGAGCATTGGGCGATGCCCATAATGCAGCTCAGAAAAATGAAAAAACTCCTTCCTTAGGCGATCAGATGAAAGATCTGAACGAAGTGCAGGTTGACAAAGCTTTCGTTTCCGACTCTATAAATCTGTTGGGCAAAATCTCTTTCGACGAACTTATCGGCAATCCGCTCCGTGCTGCTGTGAAGGCGCAGCGCGACCTGGCAAAGGAAACGCTTAGCTACATACGCGAAGAAGGCATAAAAGTGGACGAAAACGGACAAGGACAGATAACTTACGTTACGATGAACTTCTTCCGCGACGGCAAGCAGGTGAAGATGCGTATGCCGCTTCTCACATTGATGCCGGTTCCGCGACTCTCCATCTCTACGATGAGCTATACGTTCAAGGCTAAGGTGAACGCAATGTCTGGAGTTGTTGCATCGGTAGGCAGCGGTGGCACACCCATCAACGCCGGAATATCAACAGACAACGGCAGCAAGTCGGCAGCTTCGGCAAAACCGGCTAAGGACTCTTCTGCGAAAGGCAATAACGAAAAAACTGGAGACAAGCCTGCTGCTTCGTCAGAAAAGCCTGCTGTTTCAACAGACAATTCCGCTGCTCCATCAAACAAAACTGCTGCAAGTGCGACTGGCGCTAAGCCTACGATAGCTACGACACCGACAATGTCAGTCGGCTACTCGTCGAAGAAAGACTCCGGCGCAACTCGCGACTCGCGCTACAGCGTGGAGACGACGATGGACATCAGCATCACAGCCAGCGAAGGCGAGATGCCACGCGGCATCGACCGATTGCTTGGAGTGCTCGACGACTCGACAGAAGTGATCGACCCGAAGGGAACGCTGCAGGTTTCGGCAGATCGTATATCGCTCGTGAACAACTACGGAGTCATATCTGTATCATACCGCAACGGCAAAGGCGCTTACGCACCAACAGACGTCACCTGCGACCCGATTGAAGGCGAAGCAAAGCCCGACATGCTGGAGAGTGGCGACGAAATGCTGCTTATCTTCAAGGCTAAAGGTGTCTACATGGTTTCCGCCGGCGAACTGACTCGCATTGTATTTGTATCATAAAAACCCATTTAAGTATGGCAAGATTACAAGATGTAATAGCCTCAGTGCTGCGCGACGTTCTGTCTGCGCAGCACCAGGCAAACCTATTAACAGAGTCGCTCGCCGACCAGTATCGTGAAGCGGGCGTCATGCACCAACTCAATCTGCCCGCCGTGACAATCGGCGACCTTGAGTTGTCGTTCCGTTTCGCAATCGAAGACACTTGCGAACTGTTCGAAGAAAAGTCGGAAGACGAAATAAAGGCGTTGGACGTGATTGTGGACGCCGAACAGCTGGCAGAACTGCCAGAGAGCGCTATACACAACATCACGCTGAAGGTGTCTACGCGCAACGGCGTAAAGATTTCTGAAACATAAAACCTCTGATAATACGACTATGGCTGATATTGACAACAACCAAAATGCGGAGAATACGCAACTGCCAGCCGAATTTAACGATTCGACTGATATGAACTTGGCAGACATGCTGAGCGCATTGATTGAGTCGACTATCGCAGCCGACCAGAAAGCAGCCGAGGATTATCTGGATGTGTTGCGTACGTATGCGTTGGAACCTGCGAACGGTTCGAACGGACACGAACGGTTGAAGATGGTCGACTTCGAGATGACCGACTCTAACGGACACGAGCAAATAGTGTCTATTCCGAAACTCTCACTGTTGCCGCTACCTTTGCTGCGTGTGGCAGAAGCAACGTTCGACATCGAAGCGCAAATCGACATTTCTACTGCGACAAAGCAGGATGTGGAGAAATTCGAGGAGAACTATCCTATCTACAACCAAAAGAAGAAGACGAGCATTGATGACCTCAACAAGGAAGAACAAGAAATACTGCTGAAGAAAATCAAGTCGCTTGCAGGTATTCGTGTACGACTTGGCAACCAACGCACGCCGAAAAAGAGAAATCCTTTGCTACGCAGCGGAAAGACTACAACGAACGAAACCACCTCGATGCAGAAGATGACGAACGTGAAGGTGCACATAAAACTCGAACCGGTGCTGCTGCCCGACGGCATGCGCGGTCTGCTACAAGCCACCGAGAACACTATCAAGGTGGTGGATAAACAGAACTAACAAATTAATAACAAAAACCATTAACACTTTCAGCTATGATGAACAACAATCAGCAAAAGACCCCAGGACTCAACTGTCCGCAGTGTGGAGCTTTCATTCCTACATCCATCCCCGAACTGCTTTATTCAAGCGGACTTCACTGTATGCATTGCGGTCTGACACTCACTATAAACCGCAACGAATCGAAACGTGCGATGGAGATACTGAAAAACGTAAACGATGCACAGCAAAACCTGAACAAGGCAAGTTCTTTCCAACGATAAATACTATAGACTATGGCAGATGGACCTAATACAAACTCTGGTAGCAAGGTCGCGAGCGCCCTCAATTCCATTCCTTTTGGAAACATCATAGGCGGTCCGCTGGCTGCGTGCGTACGTGCTCAAGCAGAGGCTGCGCAAACCACCATCGACTTCATACGCGGCTTTACAATGACCAACTCAGAACTCGATCCGGAAGGCGTCGAGCCAATCACCGTCACCTTTACATTCATCATGAATGGAGAGAAAACACGCATGACAGTGCCGCTTATGACCATCGTGCCTATTCCATATATGCACATCGACTACGTCAACCTGAACTTCACAGCGGATATCACTGCATGCGACGACGGAAAGATGGAGGCGAAATATGCTACGGAAGGCTATACACGCACCGAGGACGACGAGCAATCGGTATCTGTTGAGAGCAAGATGGGCATCAATGTACGCGCCTCAACAAGCTCTATGCCTTCTGGCATGGCGAAGATGCTCGAATTCTTCACAAACAATCTCATCGTACACGACACGCTCACGCCTCAGCAGGTGGAGGACATGAAACGAGAAGCTGAACGCAAACGCCTCGAACACATTAAAAATAAAGAGCGTATGGTGGGTGCTCTTGTAAATGCTTTGGCTGAATACAAAAAGCAAGAGTCTGAACGTGAAGAGCAGAGAAGGAACGAAGAACTGAAGAAACAAGAAGAACTGAGAAAGCAAGAGGAGGAACGCAAGAAGAAGGAAGAGCAGGAAAGACTTGAGAAACAGTGCAGAGAGGAGGAAGCTCGAAAGAAGAAGGAAGAAGAAGAGCAAAAGAAGAGAGATTGGGACAAATTCATTGAGCAAAGAAAGAAGACCAACCTTGCAAGCCGCATAAGCAAAGTGCATGTTGACCCTCAAAAACCATTCGCATTGCCTCCGACAAATAGCGGAAAACCTCACCCTTGCTGTACATTCGATCCTACTCAAAGCATAAAATGGAACATTGACCGCCAGGAAAGACTGCGCAAAGCATGCAAGAAGAAAGACTGGCTGCGAAATCATCTGATACGTGCACTTTATACGGCATACTACATATACCCGTATGACATCAACTCAAAAGAAGGCAAACGTATTCTTAAAAGAGAATTGGAGGCTTTCGAAAAACGCCCCAACGGATGGTATACGTATGGCGAACCATATAACAACACCATAACCAACGGCTATCGTAGAAACGGTGCCATCGACACGGCATACACGGAGTTCGTTAGTTATATATTAGAAAACGAACGCAAACTCAGGAAGTAATGGACGATCAAGAAAAAAAGAAGCACGATAACTTTTGGCTCTCTGAGATGATACGCAATACGCTCTCCGTATGCAACACTGAACAGCAAAAGGCTACGGAGATGGCGATGGAGATAATCGGGCGAGAGACGTTCTGCGACAAAGGCGAACGCTCAGAGCCGGTCATGGTGGCTTTTGCTCTGCAGATGAACGGACAAAACTACACTATGCGTGTGCCGCTGCTCTCGCTCGTGCCGCTGCCTTTCCTACAGATTGACAACGCCAACCTCAGCTTCTTCGTCAGCATCATGTCCTCTAAGACCAACCGCCTACAGGGACTGAAGGTCTCGCTCTCGCCATCCAACAAGCAGCTCGAGGAGTCTGCCGTCTCTCAGTACGACCTGCGCAACAACATACGTGTCGAGATAAAGGCTGAAGCGCAACTGCCCTCACCAGGACTCGCCCGACTGCTGCAGATTGCCGCCGCAAACGGCATGAGCATCCGACCGCTCCACTCTGCAACGCCGCCCGACACGCCCAACAACACCCTATAAGAACAATAATATTTTTTACAATAACCCTCTAAACCCAAGAATATGGCTCTACCCGTTGACAACCAAGAAAGCCTTCTTCAAGAGCTCGACTTCAACCGCATACTCGGCGCTCCGCTCTCAGCCTGCGTCAACGCGCAAGAAGAAGCGGCGCAGGCCACACTACAATACCTCAACGAGGTGGTATTCACACAGGCTGGCGATGACGACTCCTGCCTCGAACCCGTCACCGTCTCGTTCTACTTCGAGTCAGCAGGACAAGTTCATCGCATCGTCATGCCGCTGCTCCTCATCGTGCCCGTACCTTATCTGCAGATAGACCGCGTCGACCTCACATTTCAGGCCACCGTCACAGAGAGCCGGATGAATCACGACACAAGAAAGCTCTCTCTGAAAGCCAAATACTCCGCGCCTGGCGACTCTGCCGAAGTGAGCAAGGAGACGAAAGCCGAGTACATGAACAAGCGCTGCATCGACATCAATCTCAGCGTTACTTCAGCCGATATGCCGATGGGCATCTCGAAGCTCCTCGAAATCTTCAACAACCAACTCGTTGAGGTGAAGCCCGACGAGCCCGAAGTGCTGCCCGAGCCAACACCAGCAGAGAAGCCAAAGCCCACAGAGCAACCTACCGAAAACAAACCTGCTACTCCCACAACACCTAAGCCCGAAAAGGAAGAGAAGAAGGAGGAGCAGAAGCCTGAAGAGCCGAAGATAGAGGAAGTGAAGCAGCCCGAAATGAAGTACAACATACTCCTGCTGGGCAAGATAACCAACGCCCAAAAGTCCGACATACTCAACATCGTCAGCAGGTATTGCCGCTCGAGCTACAAGCTCTCGCCCTCAGCGCTCAACAACATACTGAAGGCTAAGAAGCACACCATCCCCGTAGAGGACACGCTGGAAAACGTCAAGACAATTATCGACGCCCTGAAGCAAAAGAAGATTGCAGCAAGCGCCGTCGAAGTATAAAAGTTGCAACCTTCGCATTCATAGTCTTTAAATAATAGTTACAAAAAATGCTGCCCGGCAAATTTGCCAGGCAGCATTTTTTGTTATCCGTAGCAGAAAGTTTCCGCTACTAATAAATCTTTACTTAGTAACCTTCAGAGCTCCCTTCTCGCCCTTCACTACATACACGCCCTTCGGCATATTCTTGCCGCAGAACTCGCCGTATGTCATCGTGCCGAGCTGTGTGCCTACCGAAGAGAACACCTTCACCACGTCATCCGCAGCCATCTGCGTTGCGTCCTCTGTCACATCGCCGATAGTGCTCCAAGCGCTGAGGTCTACAGTCTGCCAGTCGCTCCACTTCGAAAGCACGTTGCCAGCAACAGCACACACACGCCACTGGTATGTAGCGCCGGCGTTCAGACCCTCAAACTTATAAGATGTCGACTTGATGTCTGAGAAGCGCTGCGCCGAAGCCTTCATCACAGCCTTCTCAGCCACGCCCATGCTTTGGAAGTCCTCAGCCGAGAAGTCGCCGTCGTAGATGGCGATAGAGAACACGTAGCCACGCTTCTTCGGCTGCACCTTCACCTTATAGTCGTCCATGTTAGCGTTCGCAAGCACCACGGTGGTCATAGTGCCATCCATGTCTACAGTCTGCTCCGAGATAACGCTGCCTTCCTTGTCGAGCAGCGACACCGTAGCCTCAGCAGCATCGTTGCCATAAGCGCTCGCCGAGAGTCTTACCGTAACGCTCGTAGCCGAGTGGTCGGTGATGAGCGGCGAAGTGAGGTTGCCCTGCTTCTTCGACGAACCGAGCTTTGCGCAGCCCGGACACTCGAACACCTTCTCGCCCGTCCAGCCTACGTTCTGCATCTTGCTGTCAAGCGCACCCGAAATGTCGATTGTGCCGTCGGCTGTGAGGTTAGCGCCCCATGTGCTCAGATCCTCGCTCAGCATAAGCGCCTCGTCAGCAGAACCTTGAGCGCTCTTCTCGCGCAGCTCTATGGTGTAGCTCTCCGCATTCTCCACGGCGTTCCAGCCACCCGTGAACGAAGTCTCCGCCATGTCTACCAGCTTCGGCTGCGGCGCTGAGAGCGAGAGACCTCCCATGAACGTGAACGAAATCTTGCCGTTCTTCTCCGCAATCTCCGTCACCGGCTTGCCCAAGAACTTGCGTCCGTCGCTATTAGCGTTGAAGAGCGTAGCAGCAGGCTTCGATGTGTCAGTCAGCTCCGTAGAACGTGTTGTGCCAGGCCATGTGTCGCCCGTCACGGTCTCCGACGTCAGCTTGTTGTCAGCCGGCACAACCGTGAAGCGCTGGTGGTTGTACGCATTGTTCACAGCGTTGTTCTCCCATACATCCTGGTTGTAGTCCATGTGTATCACGAGCATGCCGTGGTTGGGCAGCGCCTTGTCCGTGCCCTGCAGCTGGCGGTTCTCGAAGATGTAATACTCGTTCTTGTTCTTCTCGTTGAACACCACGTACGACTCCTCTGCCTCGTCCAGCGGCTTCATGTCCTTCACGTAGCACGGCTCGCTGAGGATAGTAGGCTCGAGCCATCCGCTCACCCACTTCTCGTATGTGTTGTAGCCCACCGGCGCATAGCCGTCGCCGCCGTACGATCCGTAGTCCATCAGGTCCCAAGCGTCCATGCCGAAGCAGCCACCATTCTGCGTGTCGTACATATCGGGTATGCCCATACAGTGGCTGAACTCGTGGCAGGCGGTGCCGATACCGCTGATGTACGTGCCCGAAGCGCCGTTCAGCTCCGACGAGCAAGCGTAGGTGTTGATGCGCACGCCGCCCAGACGCAGACTGTGACCTGCCGACTCCAGTTCCCACTCGTGCGGCCAAATGGTGTTAGCCGGTGCGCCCGAAGCCTCGCCGTAGCCGGCATAGATAACGTAAACCTGGTCGGCAGCGCCGTCGCCGTCCCAGTCATACTGTGTCATATCGAGCTTCTCCTGAGCATAAGCCAGCTCGCAAGCCTCCTTAACCATGCCCGCCGGATCGACGTCGTTGCCGTAAACGTCGTTGGCGCCGTAAGATTCCATATTCTTAGAAACCGTCACCGGTCCAACAATGTCAAACTCAAGGTCGAACTTGCCGTAGCTCTGCTTGTAGAAGTAGTCGTGCACCGATCCGTTGTTGCCATAGTTATTGTATCCCTCCTTGTTGAAGTAGTTCTTCCACTCCTCCAGCGAGTGCTTCGACTGCATCTTCTTGTCCTTGAAGTTCACAAGAATCACCAGGCCCTTGCGCTTGCCCGTTACGCCGATACCCTCGCCGCCGGTAGCGCCAGCCATAATCTCGCGCATCATCGGCTTGCCCGCAACGTCCATAGCGTTGCGCTTTGCGAGGCGCGCCATGCGATTGGCGTTGCGCTGCTTCGCACGCTCCATGCCGAGCGAGCGCACCTTCTGCGACTCTGTCGCATAGTAGCTGAGGAACGCCTGCTCGCCTGCGCCACGGCTGCCCTCGTTGTGAGCCACCTGCGCAGAAGCCGTCAGCATGCCGCCAGCGTCGATCGTAGCATAGCAGTAGGCACCGTCGGCACGCTGCACCAGCGGCTGACCGTCTTCGGTACTTGTGTAATGGAAATTCTCGTCGCCGCGCAACATCACAGTGAGCACGGAGCCGTCAGGCTGCTGCACCTGACGTTTCACACGCTTCGCCGGAACGGCAAAAGCAGAGGCTGCAAGCATAAACACTGCAGCGAGTGTTAGAAATCTTTTTGACATTTATTAGGTGATATTGAATTATTTACATCTTAAAAGGTGAAAACCTCGAATAGGCTGCAAATATACGAATAATATCCCATGCGACGAAAAATTTTCAACGATAAAGCGCCTTTGTTTCACTAACTCGCTGCACTATTCCATCCAAAGGTTTCTATCGCTGAACGCACACGCGTTTTGTCAGTTCGCGAACTTTTTACGCTCTTCTACTCGCCCGGTTAAAGTTCTTTAACACCTCGAGCACCAAAATGATAGTTATTGGCTATTTTTTGTAAGGAATATACAACACGCTTCACGTTTTCTGAGCTAATTTTGCACCAGAATCAATATTCTAATTAACATTTACAAACCTCTGGGTATATTTCGGCTGCCCAGGCAAAAACTAAACAATTATGAAACACAACAACTCAACCCGACAAGTAAGCATGCGCATATTCCTCGTGCTTATAGTAATGATGATGTCGTCAGCATTCGTGATGGCGCAAGAAAAATACGGCTTCAAGGTAGCCGGCGTAGATGTGACGAGCGACAACTATCTCGACCTCACCGAGATTAACGGAGTGAGCGGCAAGGTGTATTTCGACCCCAACACAAGAACCCTGACGCTCGACAATGCCACTATTGAGGCAAATGACTGTAATGCCATCTTGAACGAAACCTGCGACAACCTTTTGATAGAGTTGATCGGCACAAACACCATTAATGTTACCAACTCGGCTGGCATATACACGCGCGAGTCGACAGTTATTCTGGGCGACGGCGGTGCAAAGCTCAGCGTAAAGAGCGACCTGTGCGCCTTGCTCTTCGGTGGTTGTCCTCTCGAGATCAACAATTGCTGGTTGGAGGCAGAGGGCAAATGGGGCATATCTGCAAGCTACAACGAGGCAGAAGAGGTGCTCACCATACGCAACTCTCACGTGGAAGCTACGGGCCCCACAGGCTCAATCTGCGACATCGCCGGTCTGAAGCTTGAGGGATGCTACATCGACATTCCGTCCAAGGCGGCATACAACGCCGATACTAAGTCGGTGGCTGTGAACGGAGAAACCGTAACCTCCAAAGTTGTGATTGAACCCAACAGCTATGGCATCTATATCGCCGATAAGCCGGTGACAACACTCAACTACAAAGACCTCACAAGCATCTACGGAGTGAGCGGCAGCGCCTCTTACGACCCCGATACAAAAACCCTCACTCTCGACAACGCCACCATCGAAAGAAACTCTACCGACGGAACGGGCATTGTGAACAAGACTGTCTCCGACTTCACCGTCAAGCTGATTGGCAATAACACCGTTACAGCCGACCTGGCAAGCATGGTGTTGAACCAAACGTCTACCATCACCGGCGACGGTTCGCTCCATCTCACGAGCAAGCGATTCTGCGGTCTCGACATGGAGGGCGCTTCCGTAACCATCGACAACACCAGTCTGTTTGTTAAGGGTGGCTATGGCATAGCAGGTTATATTGGAGCAAAGAGCGAGGTGCTCACCGTGCGCAACTCTTACGTAGAGGCAGAAGGCACCGGCAGCGGATCTATCTCACTCATCAGCGACCTCATCCTCGACAACTGCGCCATCACACAGCCCGTCGGCGCGGAGTTCGATGCCGACCAAAAGGCGGTAGTCCTGAATGGCGAGTTGCTTAAGTCGAAGGTTGTGATCGAGCCTATCACCAACAGCATCGGCACCGTGACAGCCGACGTGCCCGCCCGCAAGCAAGGCATCTACAACCTTAACGGCGTAAAGCTGACCCAGCAATGGAACGACCTGCCCGCCGGCATCTACATCGTTGACGGCGTAAAGCGCGTGAAGAACTGATGCTGCTAACGAAGCAGATTCGGCTTGCTGCGCAATTATCGGATTAAGCAGATTCGGTGGCGGCG
>ULPT01068477.1_pt1 | contig 43328 bp, 32 predicted proteins | sample 1953751 | NCBI WGS metagenome assembly ULPT01 (sample SAMEA4835636, study PRJEB28245) | human gut metagenome | biome: gut microbiome; material: fecal sample | place: Denmark | collected 2008 | reverse complement strand
GCTGGTATCTTGTGGATTCCTGCTTTCCTTCATTTTTCCGGCACGAAAGCAAATAGGAATAGGCCGAGTCTTTCTTTCCTGAATCCTTTTGCTTTCCTTGAAGGATTTAGGGAAAACGGATATTCCAATCCTAGCAGCATAAAAATAAATTATGGTTATAGGAGCAGGTTTGTTGGAAGGGTTCCTCTTGTTCTAGCACAACTATATTTCTTTGATACTGGATATTCTTTGAAAAAACGTCTTGCCTATTTGATTCTTTTCCTTGTCTATGCTCTTGGTTCAAGGACACGGACGACGAATGCACTTCTCCATGGCGGTCGTGAACCCACTTGGTTCCCTTGCCGTTACTCGTTCCTTTTCGGATTTCTGGTCTGCTATTTTGCAGCTTATCAGTTTTCTTCCGAAGAAAAAACTCATCTTTATGGCTTTATTGAGCCATTGATTCCTCTTTCTATTGTTGTATCAGTCCTTTCTGGTGGTCAGGATCCAAGGAAAAACGGAACCACTTTGTCTATTCCTAGTCTTGTTATTTATTGTATTGCTTTGGCACTTTGTTTTGGTGTTGAACTGATCCGGAAATATAAGCCAAAGAGGATGAAAATGGCCATTCCGGTCTTGTCTCTTTCCTTGGTCCCGTTGGCCGGTCTATCTTCTTATCGTGGAGCGGATAGTGTAGTGAAAACCAATGTGAATAGCGGTGAGTATCAACTTCAGGAAACTTACGAAGAGGACATTGCTTACCAGAAAGATGTCGATGCTATTAAGAACTATGCGAAAGAAGAGGATCCTTATCGCAGGGAAAGGACCTTCAATCGCCCTGGAAACTATAATGAAATCGATAATAATCCGAGGTTCTATTCTTATGCTGGACTGTCTCATTTCTCGTCTAGCGAAAAGAAATCCGTAGAAGATTACAGGATCAAACTCGGTTTCCAATATAACTACTACTCGGAAAGGCTAGATGGTGGTTCCACTCTAGGAAGGACTTCTCTGTTAGGCTTGAAGTACTTCATAGATGAACCAGATAGCAGCAATACCAATCTTCCTCTGTATCCTTCCAATACGAATAATAAAATAAGGAAACAGCTTTCTCTTAAAGGGAGCAATAAGAAGATTTCGTTCTATCAGAATACCAAAGCTCTTCCTTTGGGCTATACGATCGGACATCAGTCTTCCTATTACATCGGGGAAGGCTCTTATAACGCAGATTCCAGTATCTACTGGTTTGATCAGTTTGAGTACCAGAATGAAATATTCAAAGAGTTTGTTCCCTCTATTGCCGAAAGAAATGATTCTGATATCTATAAGGAAATTCCGTTTTCTAAAGAGTACGGTAAAGCGACTTTGTCTGAGCAAAACAAAGACGGGTATTTCTATCTAAATGGTAAAAAAGGCGATAGTATTACTTTCTCTTTCCGGGTTCCGGAAGTTGCTTATGGTAAGAACCTTTATAGGGGTGAAAAACAGGAAAACGGAAACCTTAAGTGGTATTTAGACGGCAAATACAGGGAAATCAATACCTACTGGCATAAAGGAATCCGTGGCTTTAAGGATAATCGTACTCATAAGCACACTCTTACGGTTGTTTTAAAAGAAGACAGGGATAATGTCAAAATCCGTCCAGGAGTCTATTATGAAGATGATGTTCTTCTTTCGGAATATCTGGATGAACTTCGTTCTTCGAAAACGGAACTTAAGGAAATCAAAGGGAATAATTTCTACGGATATAAAGGAACTTTCTATAAATACGGAAACAAAGATTTTCTTTTCACGCTTCCTTATGAGCGTGGCGTTTCTATTAAAGTCGATGGCAAGAAGTGTAATCTTCTTCAGCGATGGAATATCTTTTCCGGAGTTGATCTAACGAGTCTTGAGGATGGAAAACATACCATTGAGATTCGTTACACGGACACTGGCTTTGTAGTTGGAAAGATATTCTCTATTCTTGCCTTAGTCTCTCTCGGTGCTATTCTCTTCTTTAGCCCGAGATTCAGGTATGCAAAAGGGGAAAACCCAGAAAGTGGTTTTGAGCGGAGGAAGAAAAAATATGGACAAAGAAAGTAGGAAGACGAAATTCAATGCTGGAATCAACAAAATATCCGGCTTTTGGAAAAGAAGGGGAAGGAAAGTTCATATCTTTCTTTTCCGTTATTGGGAATGGATTGTATCGGTAATCATCCTGGCCTTAGGCCTCTTTATTCGATATCGGGTTGTTTTGATGCCTTATGGGGATGTCAGGAACTTCCTCTTCCCTTGGGCAAGAGAAATAAAGTCTTTGGGATTCCGGAATTTCTATAAAGTCAGCGGAGCGAATTATTCTACTTTCTACCTCTTTTTCCTGGGATTGATTTCGTTACTGCCATCCTCGCCGACTGTAAAAGTTTCCGGATATACTTTTGAAAAGTCCTGGAGGATTGGATTGAAGAGTGCCAACTATGTGTTTGACATTTTGCTTTGTCTTGGTGTTTTCTTCCTTCTGAAAGAACTGACGGATGAGAAACATCTGCCTTTTCTGGGAGCATGGATTACGTTCCTGCTTCCAGTCCAGCTTAGGAATTCAGCACTTTGGGGACAATGCGATAACTTCTGGACTACTGCGATTATCTGGGCTCTCTATTTCCTTAGGAAGAAAAAAGACGGATGGAGCTGGTTCCTGATTGGCTTCGGAATCTCCGTTAAGATTCATAGGATTTTTATTCTTCCCCTCTTTGTCTATTTCTGGCTGAAACGGAAAACTTCCCTTTGGAAAGTCGTATTTGCCCTCCTCGGATTCTTTATCACCTGTCTTCCCGCTTTGTTCTGTGGTGCTTCTCTGAAAGATGTCTTCGGATTCAGGAGTGCTCAGATAGGAACTTATCCACAGCTTAACCTTGGCTGTGCCAATAGGTGGCAGTTCTTCTATTCCTTCACAGGAGAGGATCTGGCAATCCTTAATAAAGCTTCCACTTTTATTGGGTTAGGTCTGATTGCTATTTGTGTCTTAATCGTTCTTTATCATAATCCGGATTTAGATAATAAAAAGAACTTCATTCTTGTTTCTGCCTTTTTGGTGAATGTTGTTCCTTTCTTCCTTCCGCATAGGCATGAACGTTACTTCTATTCCCTTGATATCCTTGTTCTCGCTTATGTACTAGCAAATAAGAAAGATTATTTCCTTCTCCTTCTGACCCAGGTCAGCGGAAACATCGCCTATTATCACTATAGGTCTCGCTTTAATGAATTCTTTATTCCGAATAGGGGAGATAGTTCTGTTCTGATTGCTGCGTTCCTAAATCTTTTTGTTTTAGGTTTCCTCTTCAAGCGAATCAGGAAACTTCCGAAAGGAAAGACCTTAAAGGAAGAAGCCAAGGAGAGGAGCCTTACTCCAATGGAAGAAAACAAAACTGGGCAGGTGAAGTAGGATTTGTTAAAATAGATACATTCTAGAAAGGAAAGAAATTTATGAAATTAGTAACCATTGTCACGCCTTGTTATAACGAGGAGAAAACAATTCCGATTTTTCTTAGCACACTCGATCCGATTCTATCCTCCATTGAAGGATACAAGTTTCAGTATCTCTTTGTAAATGATGGTTCGAAAGATAAGACCTTAGAGGTTTTAGAGGAAGCCTATAGCAAGCGAGACAATATCACAATCGTTAATGAGTCCCGGAACTTCGGACAGGAGCCCGCCTTATTCGCAGGACTTAAGAGTGCAAAAGGTGACTATGTCATTTGCAGGGACTGCGATTTGCAGGATAATCCTGCCATTCTTCCTGAAATCTGCAAGAAATTCACGGAAGGATATGACATCGTGAACCCGCATCGTGCTGACCGAAAGAAAGATTCCTTCCTCAAACGTACCACGGCAGCCAGGTTCTATAATTTCATTAACAAAGTCGAAGGACGCGAATCCTTCCCGAAAAACGTCAATCTTTTCCGTGGCTTATCGAGAAGAGCCGTTGATACCATTCTCTCACTCCCCGAATCGGATCGGCATTTAAGGGTCGAATATGCCTATATCGGTCTTAAGTCCGTTAAAATCGACTTTGTCCGTGGAAAACGTTCGGCTGGTAAAACGAAATACAACGTTCAAGCCCTGTTCAACCATGCGTTTAATCAGCTTTCTTCTGGAACAAGCCGTCCCTTGTTCCTTCCTACCTTATTCGGTGCTTTCCTCACTGGTCTTAATCTCCTTGGTTTTATCACTTTCTTGATTCTCTTTATTCTTCAGAACTGTAAGGTTCTATTTGGAGGTTGGATTACGCCTCTCTTCTTAGTCTTTTCTATTTTCTTGGCTAGGTCCATCCTGATTGATTTCTTAGCAGTAGCAAGGCTCTATGAGCACAATATCCTCTTGAATACGCGGAATCGGCCGACAACCATTATTGATTATGTGAAGCGTCCAGAGGATAAAGAAAATCGAAAATAAAAACGGCCCTCTTCTGATCAGGAAGAGGGTTTTTAAAAGAACTAAAAAAGTCCGGCAAGTACCGGACTCGATTTTTGAATGGAGCAGGCGACGGGAATCGAACCCGCATGATCAGCTTGGAAGGCTGAAGTTCTACCACTGAACTACGCCTGCATATCAGCGCGAAAATAATTATAGAGGTTGATGCGCTGATTTTCAAGAAGAAAAATAGGAATTTTATCGATAGATGAAGATTTTCCGGGTGAGGTAGTTGAATACCATGACAATTAAGGTACGAAGAACGAAGCAGACAGGATAGGAAAAGATAGTAATTCCTTTGCTGAGGTTTAAGAAATCATAGAAGAAGTACTGTAAACCAATTCCGATGAATAGGCCAATTACAGCAAGACCGAGGAAATAGATTTTTCCAACAATGGACTTCGAGAAGTTCGATTTGGTTGCTTTGTAGACCCTATAGGTAGACCTTAAGTAATTGATAATGACACCGATGATGAATCCACCGGCTGTCGATAAACCGGTTACATAGCCAGCCGTATTTCCTCTAAAGGCTCCGAATTGCAAGAGCCTTGTCGTTAAGAAGTCAAAGACAGAAGCAACAAGACCGACTAAGGCAAAGCGGAAGATTTCCCAGAAAAGCAGATTCGAATAGGTTCTCTGTTCCCTATAGAGCTTATAAATAAAGAACAGATAGGTGTTGACACAGAGAGAAGTGAGAAGAACTGTTACATCTCGGCTGACTTTGAATCCGTCGAGGAAGATATCCAATACGACAAAGGCAAGAACACCGAAGAGATCAAGAATTATCCTTGCGATGAGCCACTTTCCTTTTTCTCCTATTTTCGGTCTTAATCCGCTAGGACGGATGAGATAAAAGAGGAGAAACAGGAGTCCACAGCAGATGAAACCGGCAAAAATCGAGAACTTTAAGAAGGAAAGAGAAAATTCAAGGGTTTTATCAGCAGAATAAGTAAACGATCTTAAATCATTTCCAGAAGACTCAAATAATCCTAGATGATAGAGTCCAATCCTGGAAAAAGACAGGAAAAGGATGATCCTAAGGGTGGAGAAAACCTCCTGAGCATGGCTACGGACGGGCTTTCTTAAATAAGGGGAAGGAGCAACCGGCTCCTTCTTTTCGTCGCTCTTGTTGAACGGGTTTAGATTTTTGAAATTCATGGCAACATTTTAGCCTTTTTTTAAAGATAAGAAAAGAAAACCTTTCTTCTTTTCCTTATCTATTGATATAATAGTTAGGCGATTTGGAGCGATACCCAAGGGGCTGAAGGGGCCGGTTTCGAAAACCAGTAGGGGACAATATCCCGCCAGAGTTCAAATCTCTGTCGCTCCGCCATCTGATTTGTATCCGAACCCTGTATATTCATCGTTAAGGGTTCGGTGTTACCATCAAACTTAAGCTTAGGAATGATGTTCCTGAGGAGCTAGAAGGTAAATAACGAAAGAATCACCTCAGGGATGGGGTGATTTTTTGTTTATTTCTGGAGTTACAAAATGAAACGACAAACAGAATGACCCTTGGGTTAGTACCAAGGACCATGCATTATGGCATAAACTTCCCTACCTTTTCTAAGAGACTCTGTGGAAAAAGAGAACCAAAACGTTTATATTGTTAGAGAAATGAAGAACTACAATTCAAAATCTAAGCTATATTATCGCATTGACTGGAAAGGATCTAGGAAAGTCTATGATGTCCTAAGAGTTTTTCCTCAGCGAAAGATAGCTACTTTTTACAATAATAGTACGGATGAAGAAGACATTGTCTTAAAAGCTCATCATCTTAGCTATACAGGATTTAATAAGAAAATCGAAAAGCTTTCCAAAAACGGATATCAAATTGAAAGGATGGATGGCGCTTCTTCTAGAGTCAGTCCGGAAAGGATCCGAAAGGGATTGGACTGTGAAGTTTCTATGGAAGCCATAGAAAGCAGGATTCGCTTCCGTAGGACACCGGATTTCTATTTTGACAGGCACTATATCGAAAAAGCGAAGGACGCCTATAGGAAAGGACGCAGGAACAACTCTTACCTGGATGCCTGGGTAAGGCTTTATAACCAGGCTTTGCAAGAATCTATCCGACACGGAGATAAGAAAACAACCAAGATTGTATTGGCAATCTGCTCCTGTCTATCCGAACTTTCTGTCATTTTAAAAGAAAACGAATCTCCAAAAGAAAAAGGTAAAGCCGTCGAGAGTGCTAGGAAAGCTCTTGCCAAACTTGATACGAATTGGCAGAAAGATAGGACTAAAAAGAAGAACACACTGACAGACAGCCTGAAATAACTCTCCCTTTACTTTTCATTGGTCGATGACTATACTAGTTCCCGTAACAGCGGTACTGCCGTAAGGCGGTTGAGAGGGCGTATGCCTAACGCTTAGAACCTGTTGGTCAAGACCAGTGTAGGGAGTTATCCATCTGAAATCTGCAATTCAGATAGAAATGGAACCTATAGTGCCCTGACGAACAAGTTGGGGCACTTTATTTTTTGCCCGGAAAGGATGGACAGCATGTCCGAAAACAGGAGTAGGCCAACTGCTGGCGCACGTACAAAATCAAAAAAAGCAGTCAGCACAATTGTTATCTCGGCTAGGAGGTTGGCACTAGCAGTTATTATCAAATACGTATTCAAATTCGTTCCGGTTCTTAATTTCCCGAATGGCGGAAGTATCTCGTTAGTTAGGACTCCGCTTGTTCTGAACGCACTCTATTGCGGACCGGTTTGGGGCGTCGCCATCGGTTTAGCCTATGGTGTCTTTGATAGGCTTATTGATGGAGCGGTCGCTTATCATTGGCTCTCTCTGATCCTTGATTACTTTATTGGCTTCGCTTTGATGGGTGTTGCTTCTGTTTTCCGCAAAGCATTCTTTGAAAAGAAGACCTGGTCCTTGGTTGCAGCAAGGTCCTTAGCTGGTGCCTGCCGTTTCATTTCCTCTTTCTTCTCGGGATTATTTATCAGCTGGGATACAGTCGAAACTGGGGCCATCAATCCGAATATCAATGTCGGCGGTTTCATTTATTCCTTAGGATATAACCTTGGTTATAGGGTTCCTTCGATTCTTATCTGTGCTTTGTTATTAGTCGCCATCAGTAAGCCGTTATTTGAAACCCAGAAGCTTCCGATTGTCCTCCCGCTCGTTCCAAATGGCGTGAAGGAAAATAAAGAAGAAAAAGCTTCCGTTCATCTCTCCCTTGAGACTAGGTTCACCTTTATCCTTATTTTATGCTTAGCTTTAGATGTTTTCTCTTTGATTCCGCCATGTGGAGCTTCTATCAAAGGATATAACTTCTGGAGTGGATACTTCTGGCTTAGTGCAATCAGCCTTTTAATCGCTGTCTTCCTCATTATGTATTCTGTTTACAGGCTTGTTTACAGCACCAAGAAAGAGGAAGAATTTGTCGGCTATTTTAAGGTCAAGATGTCCTATAAGTCCTTCTACATCTACAGGCTTATTGGTAGGACGATTGTTCTTGCCCTTGCCGTTCTTGCTATTGTCGGACGTTATACGTTCTATGCTCCAATCTACAATGCGGACTAATCGCTTGTAGACTGCATAATTCCATGACAGAAGGAGCGGTGAGACACCGCTCCTTTTCCGTCTATGCTTATTTTGCTAAGTGAAACCAAAACCATTTAATAGACTTGTAAAAGCGCTTTCAATTATCTATAATCATTGAGATTCTATAGAAAATAACCTTTGTTTGGAGGTGTTATATGTCATCTTTCGATGAATATCTTATTGGATTAGTCGGCAAATGGAATGGATGGGGTTTGGTTCTCTTCACTGTTATTACGACTTTGATTGCCGCTGTTTTAACTGGCTTGATTGGCTTTGAGCGAGAGAGGGCAGGTCAAGCGGCTGGCTTGCGTACACACGTAGTGATTGGGATCGCAAGTGCCATGGTTAGGACGATATCCATCTATGCTATTCGTGTTGCTTTGGCTAACACCTCTGGTTTTTTTCTTAAGAGCATGGAGGGCGGAATCGATGGAAAGCGGCTTCAGGCTCCTTATTATGATGCTTCCCGTATTGCTGCTTCTATTCTTGCTGGCTTTGGCTTTATGGGTGCTGGAACAATTGTTAAGAACGGTCTTTCCATCCGTGGCTTGACTACTGCAGCTACAATTTGGTTTTCTGCATCTATTGGTATGGGCTGTGGCTGCGGTTTCGTTGTTGAAACAGCCATTGTCACCATTCTTGCCTGGACCTTGCTTGTTACTTTAACTAAAGTCGAGAAAAGGTTGGATAACCATTCTCCTCATGTAGAAAGGATAGTGGCTCCAAATATTCCGATTCTTCACGAAATTCGTTCTCAGGCGGATAAATATTCTTTAATTATAAAGAACATTGTGACCCATAAGGGAATCACGGACAATGGACGAGACGAAGTCTCCGTTACTGTCTACTTCTCTTATCATACCGATAAAGCAACGATTGCTGACTTCTGTGAGTCTTTCGCTTCTTATCCTTACGTTTATTCCATCGTCCAATCAAAAAGCAAGGACGAAAAGATTCAGAATGACTGAACCAGTCTTCTATCTGGATAATAGCGAATACGGCGAGAATATTTCTTTTCGAAACCTAAATCTAAGGGCAGGACATAAGCATGTCCTGTCTTTTCTTTCAAAACCAGAAGCACAACTAAAAGATCTTTCCATTGTTTCTGATCCTCAAATTCCAGTTTCCTTCGATGGTAATCATAGGATTCTGGATTTGGAAGGCGTGCCCGCCAACACCAAATCTGTTTTAACGATGTCTTCGAAAGAGTATGACTTTGAATTCACTTATCTCCTTACTGTTTTCCCAGTCAGGAAAAAAGAGGATCTGATCGGAAAGTATGTTTCTAGAGAACACAAAAAGCATGTTATTGAATTCTATCCGGACAATACAGGAAGGATTTATCTTCATTCTTTTCTAGGATTAAAAGAAGATGTCCGGATTCTTGGCTATGATTTTGATTTTAAGAGCTTAGCAAGGAAACTTGTTCTTCCGGTTCAACGGACTTATGAAGGAGATGAGGTCTCTTATTTTTATTCGTTCCGTTACGACAACGAAAAAGAAGGCCTTCTTGTTTCCCTGTCTCAACGAATCCAGAGGAAGGACTCGTTTTACGAGGAAGAAGTCAGCCTTCTAGGAAATAAGAATCAAAAGGAATTCTTTAAAAGAGTTAGTCCTCTTTCACAAGAATCCTAGGATCTGTGACGAAGACCCTTCCTTCCGAAACAATTTCCTTATTTGAGATTAGATCTTTGTATTTTCCCTGCTCGACAGGAACGGAAACACCGGCAGGATTCAAGGAGAAGAGTCCGATTTCCTCTTTTCCATCTTTATAGCCATTGGTTGCTTTGATAGAAGTAGTTCGGTCCTGATCCAGAATTGTCTGGAGGAGTTCTTTGTTTTTTTCTCGATGTTTTAAGTCTACTAGCTTCTTATAAAGTTCATAGGTTTCCTTGTCATTTGCCCATTCGACAGTATCTTTGTCAAAGAGAGAGGGAGTATGTTTCTGACCGTTTTCTTCATCCCTATAAACAAAACTAGGTCCTTTCGTAAAGAAGGAATAGGCTAAAACATTCAGTGCAATCTGCTTGCTATCCGTATAGGAGGCAATCCGCTTCCGGTCATGGTTCTCGATAGCCCGGACAATGCTAGTATTCGCTGGAATCGATGCGGATTCAAGATTCACCCTGCATTTATAAATCTGAAGTTCAGCAGGGTCAAAGTCTTCCAAATAATTCAGCAGGTACCGATGGGAATTGTAGTGATAGAAAAGGTTCCTTCCTCCGCTTGCAAGCTCACCATTGGACCTTGCAGTAAATCCTTTCTGACGGAACGCATTGATCCTTTCCTGGTCTACAGACTCGGATAGGAAAATGATATCATCGCCTAATGTCTTTCTTGCTAAAGCATAGAAACTGGCAGGAATCCTAGTGCCGACATCGAAACGGAATCCGTCTACGCCATAAGATACGAATTTCTGCAGAATTCCGACAAGGTATTCCTCGACCTTTGGATTGGTATGATCAAGGTCATAGACATCCGACCATTCTGGAACTTTGGTGTTGATATTTCCGTCTTTATCATGGAAAAAGTAATCAGGATGTTCTTTCAGAAGTTTTGAATCACGGGAGGTGTGGTTAAAAACCCTGTCCAGCCTGAACTTCCTTCCGTTCTTATGGGTTTCCTTTACGACCTCTTTAAAGTCCTCGACAGAGCCAAGCTGAGGATTGATTGTCTCATAGTCCTTTATAGAATAAGGGCACCCGAGCTTGCCTTTTTTCCTATATTGTCCAATGGGATTGACTGGCGTAGAGTAAAGAATGTCTGCCCCGGTTCGTTCCTTGATTTCCTTGATATGGGGAAGAAAAGCCTTTAGGGTTCCTTCTTTGGTATAATTCCGGATAAAAACCTGATAAATGACTTTATTTAATAAAGATTCCATAGATATTAACCTCAGCGATATTTTAACAGAATTTCTTGTAAATGGAATGGAAACGGATTATCGTTAATTGATATGACGAAACTAGTATTAAAAAAATATTTTAAGAAGATTACCGCTTGTGCTTATGTTAACTATGGGTATCTTTTCAAAGAAGGGGACAGAATTACCCTGAAAGATGATTCTTTCGGGGATATCATCAGTGTGAATGAGCCTCTCTATGGTGAAAGATTTGTGGTCTCTCCTGATAATAATTCCTTTCTGTTTTTCCCTTCTCTTTTTCATTCTTCCTTAAACCTTTATTCGCTTCCTTCTCTTTCTGTTATAGACAAGATTAAGGTAGATGGAGTTCTTAAGGATGCTTGCTTCTCTCATGATGGAAAAACACTCTATCTGCTTTATGATCTCGAGGATGACAACGGGCTACATTCTGTTCTTGTCTCTTATGATAGGAAGGACAAAACCAAGACTCTTTTCTTTGAAAAAGAAAACTATCGGTTCGATTCTCTTTTCTTTTCTCCGGTCTATTGCTGTTTGACGCTTCTTCTAAGAAGCGGACAAATCTTTTACTTCCAAGATGGTAAGATTGTCCGTAAGACAAAGACCTCTCCTTTCCATAAAATCTTCTTTAGGGATAAAGGCAGCAACCTTATTTCCGATACTATGGCTGGATTCCAGATTTCTTCCTTAAATGGAAAAGTTATCCGGAAATGCGATTTCCTTCTTCCGAAAGAAAGGAAAAAACCTACGAGAGATCAAAAACTTGAAATCCTCCAGAATAAGGAAATCGAATCTTTATGCGGGAATCCTTCGTCCCATAGGAAAAGGAATGAACATTACCTAGATAGGTTAGTGGCTTATACAACAAACCAAGTCTTTTATATAACAAGGAAAGAACCGGAAAGGGAGTCCTGCTTATATTTCTTCTCCTTAAATTCCTTCAGGAGGAAGAAACAAATCAAGCTCAAGGGCAAATACCTCGGAAGGAACTACAGCAAGAAGCATTTGTTTATCCTTACGAGTGATGGTGTCTCCCTATATCAGCTTGTAAACGACAAATAAAAAAGGGGCCCGATACAAAACCGGACCCTTTTATTGATTGTATTACTTAGATTCAGCAGAGGAATCTGCTTTTTTGTTTTCGGCTGCTTCTTTCTGAGCCTTCCTCTTGGCTTCGAAAGCAAGACGACGTTCATGTACGACATTGAAGACTTTGACAATTGTGAACAAAGTGACAGCAATGCAAAGGAACGTGATGACAGCATTGATGAAGGAGCCCCAATCAATGGTGGCAGACCTATTGTAAGTATAGATGGTTCCGTGAAGTGTATACTTGCTCGTGATGAAGTTCTTTGCGTTATCAATCAATGCCGGATTGGCAGCAACCGTCGCAGCACCGTAGTTGCTGACTGCGTATTTCTCAGCTAAGGACTGAAGATCGGAAGCAGCAAATTTCTGACCAAGTCCAACAGCAGCATCCGGTGCTAAACCAGCCTGTGCAGCATTGACAGCCGGTAAAACGGTAACAAGACCTTTGATACCTCCAGGGACTGCCCAAGTGCAGATAGATAACAGGATGTTCGTGAATGCAGTGACAATTGCATTGAATGCACCGCCCATGATGACACCAACGGACCTATCAAGGATATTACCACGGGTAATGAACTTCTTGAATTCCTGGCCGATGGTCTTTCCTTCTGCCTTCCGTTTTGCCTTTAAGGCTTTCTTTTCTTCTTTCGTCAACTTCTTCATAATAAGATAACCCCCAAAAAATATAGCAAAAATATTCTAATTCACTAAAAAGACGATTACAAGGCGGAAAAAGAAAAAGCCTGAATTTCTTCAGGCTCGTTTTCTACTTTTCAAAGGTATCCGTAAGAATCTGACGGAAAGCCGGCTCTGGCCTTGCGCCAAGGATGATTTCATCCTGGACTCCGTCCTTTTCTACATAGATACGTTTTCCATCTTTGAAGGCGACCATCCTAGGAATGGAAACGACTCCGAATTTCTGAGCTAATTCTGGATACTCATCCGTGTCTACTTTCAGGAAAGTAAGATCCTTATAATCTTGCTCTAAGCCTTCAATCCTACGTCCCATCCTACGGCAGGGACCACACCATTTGGCATTAAAATCAACAAGAACCTTTTTATCCGATTCGAGGATTTTAGCAAAATCAGCTTCGTTCTCAAGAACTTTAATCATTTTTATATTCTCCTTCTAATATAACTATAGTTTCAAAATGGTAAGGTTTCAAATAGAATGCTCAAATAACACTCGCTAAGACTCCAACGAAGGCAGATACAATACCTAAAATTACAAGGTGGATAGGATAGTAAAGATAGAAACAGGAACGGATGACTTTGTTGTCGGGACCTCTTTTTCCGTTGTAAAAGAGAAGAAGCAGGCAAGATAATACAGAGTAGGTTCCAATCGGAATAAATTCATTGGGAAGAAGGTAGTACCCGTTCCAAACCAATCCTAAACGATAGAAGAGATAGAAGAGCAGATAAGCAGATAGAATGCCTACGCATTCGAATGCGTTTCTTGGAAGAGCACCGGTTGCTTGTTCAAGAACTGACGTATCTACGTTTGCTCGATTTGCTTTTTTGCTTAAGTTCAAAGAATAAATCTCTCGGAATAGGTAAATGAAAAGGAAAAGAACAATACTGAAAGCTCCCCAGTCTGCTTTGAATAAGGTTCCATAGGTTCTGTTGACAACATAACCGGCTAGGAATTCATAAGCGATTGGAAGAGCAGCAAGGAGACTAAACCAATCTTTCCGCTTAATTAAATAAAGAGCTAGAACACCCCTGAAGAGATCTGTAAATACATTTCCGATTAAGGGGTTGTTGATAACAGGAAGCTTTACAATGGCGCCAAAAGCAAATCCAAAGCAGTCCCTTGCCAAAGCAAAGATTCCTAGGCGAAGAAGATAATTCTTAATGCTTTTTGTATGGTAGAGTCCTTCTACTGCAAAAAAGACAAAAATCGGGAAGGCACATTTGCCAATAGCACGCAAAACATAGTAGGCAGTCGGTATCGTAACTCCACTGCCTTTATCGATAAAGAGCCTTCCTACGTGGTCTAAAGTCCTAAGAAGATAACCAATCAGCTTTAGCCAAAAAGAGGATAATCCGAATTTCTTTTTTTCCATAGATTAACGGATGATTGGAATGATACGCCTATTAGAAGCGATGGTCATGACTTCAATGCAGGAGATGGAATTCAGAAGCATATGGCTGATCCAAGAAGATGCCATTTTTCCACTTGAAATATAAGTTAGTCCGAGAATGAAACCAGAGCTGATATAGATTGGGAGATTAAGCCATTCGTTAATCATCCTGACTCGATAGGCTTCGAAAAGCTTCCTGTCTCCATCCATTTTTGCCAGGTTCCTTAAGATCCCTGGGGTCCAGTCAAAGTGAATAGCTCCGAAAATAATAGCAGAAATAATCAGACCTAACCAACGGTTCTTTTTTCCGGTTGCATCAAGTAAGCCAAGACGATAAGTCCTCTCTTCACAGAAAGGAGCCAAAAGAACGACTGTAATGATGGAGAGGGCTGGGGATGCATGCCTCCTGGATTCGATGCTTTGTTGGTTGTTGTTTGCGCCATAGATTCCAGGCATTGTTACCGAGTAGATTGCATTGAAGACAACATTGACGATATAGAGAAGCAGGCATCCGATCAATCCATAAACGTAAGGCTTAAAGGAAGCAAAATCCTTGAAGATTTTCTTATAACTAGCATGCTGATCGAGGAAAATCAGTAACAAGAATCCAATTAAAACAATTAAATAGGTTAGGAACCTTTGCAGAGACTGCCCAAAGGGCGTCCTGCCAACATCAGGATCATAAAAAGTCGTCGTTATCCTTAAGAAAGAGACAATATAGTTTGCGACATTCAATCCAATAACGCCGATAAGGATAAAAACAATCTTTTCCCAAGTCGGAGTGGAGCGATTCCTATAGCTATCATTGATAAAACGAAAAGGCTGCTTAGGCTTTTTGCCATTTACCGGCCTCTTTGTATTTTTCTTTTGCTTTTCGGTTAGATTATCTTGATAAATTTCCATAGGCCCTCCAAAACTCAAATTATTATATAAAAAGTATTCTTTCTTTGCTATAATTTTTAAAACAAGGAACAAGAACTTATGGAATTAAAACAATTGGTCTCGGTAATCAGGATTCTTCTCTTCGTTTTAGTGCTTTTGGGTGCACTATTTGGAGCTCTTGCTGGATTTAGGAAGGGCTTCTATAAGACGACTACAAAAACGATCCTGAAAGCTATTCTTGTGATTGTGGCCGTGTTTCTTGCCGTCCCTGTTGCAAACTTGATTTCTAATATTGAAATCAGTGGCTTGAATACAGTATGGAGGAATAGGAACGGAGGAAGCGGTGAACTGAATCCTCCGACCCTACAGAATTTTGTTTCGGCTTATCTTAGGAACAGGACTGGACTTTCGCCAAGGAATGGAATATCCGTATATCAAAGGACTTGGAACCTTGCAAGTTCTTTGATTGCGATTTTTGTCTTCTTTATCGAGAGGATTTTAATTCAGATTCTGATCTCCTTACTTACCGCCATTGTTTACAACGGTATCTTCCGTTGGATTATACCAGCGGAGACAAAAGCAGAGTGGAAAGAGCGTCGCAAAAAGAAGAAAAGGTCTTCTCTTACTGCTGGAATGACCAATGATGATGGTAGTGTCTCTGCCAATAAGACACGCAAAAAATGGCATCTTCTTCGCTTCCCTGCAACCAGGCTAGGCGCAATTCAAGAATTTATATTTGCTTGCTTGTTAATTTCTCCTTTGACAGGACTTAGCCGTAGGGCTATCAATAATAAAGACGTTGTCAACCAGTTCCTTTCGGATGACGACAATACGAAAACCCAAGCCAATGATGTTATGGATGCTGTTAGTGAAAGTGCCTTATATAAAAGGAACGGTATTAACGACTGGGATCTTGCACTTCTTAATAAGGCTTCTGAATTCGAAGCTGCTGGTGGAGTAAAGGTTTCCTTCTCTGGATTAGTGGATTCTGTTTTAGACGTTGCAAAGCCTGTTTTAGATAAACATGCAATTTCCTACAATGCTACAGCAGGATTTGTAATCAATTATTCTGCACTTCTTTCTACAGGCACGGTTACGACACTTCTTAGTTCCTTAGCGCAGAACAAGCAGATTAGGGCCCTTGTTCCTTCCTTGATTGAAGCAGCAACAAGTTCTTTGACAGGAACTAATTTCCCGGTTCAGCAATTGGATAGGAAGGATATTCAGTGGGATAAGGATATTAATGCTTTATCCGGAATTTATCAAAGCAGGTATGAATACATTATCCAACCGATTATTACTTCGGATAACCAAATCGATGCTTCTAAACTGGCCCTAGATCCAACAAAGAGGGATGATAAGACCATTGAATCTCTTTCGAATGATATTCGAACTCTTGGCAACAGGGACATCGTTCAGAAAAACAGGCCGGTTATTCTTGCTTATGCAGGACGGTATAGGATCGGACAAGGAATCAATATCCTTCCTGCGAATGCCGAAGCATACAAGGACGTCAATTGGGGAAGTGAATTCCAAACCCTTTTCAAAAACGTTTTGACTCTTGCCCGCACTTTAAATATTAAGTTTGATAGCAGCACCAATTACAATGCTCTTCCGGATACGATCAGGGAAGGCCTTGGCGATGAAACTAAGTTCTCCCAAATTCAGGAATGTCTTCTTGGTAATGCCGGGAAACTAGGAATCAGGGATAGGAATATCTTCAAACTGGTTTCTGTTCCGGATAGGATGCAGTCTTTGGTTACTAGGATTCCTGGAATCAGCAAATATGCAAAACAGATTGACTTTAATTCTGTCTTAGGGGGAGTTAATGTCAAATCGGAAATCAGCAGTAGGTTTGATATCAGGAAGCCTTTATTTGCTAAGGATAGTCCGATTGATCTTAGGAATATTGACAAAATTGATCTTTCGGATGATAAAACGGCAGAAACTCTGGCCTTGGTCTTCCAGAAGGCATCGAATTCCCTTGTCTTCTCTCAACTGCTTCCCATTGTTTCGAAGGCGTTCTTCTTCAATTCCGATTTTGATTTCAAATCCTATAGGTTCTCTTTGAGTCCTTACTGCTTCAACTATGATGACAAAGACTTCTTGAATCATAGGGAAGAAGTCTTATTAATCAGGCCAAAGAGGAGGAAGATGGTCAAAACGAGGAGTGATAATTCCTTAACTGACTCTCAGAAGGTTCAAGCAATTGATACGGAGACCATTCATAAGCTGCTTGGTATTGTTGTTGAATCTGAGTTCTTTAATTCGAATAAGGAAACTGGTATCACTAGCGAAGAACAGAAAAATGCCAACCTTTATTACTTCCTTAAAGGTCTTTTCTCCTCTGACAGGTTCAAAAATTTCCGCTTTACTCTTCCTTCTTTAGAGGAGAGGGCAAAAATCCAGTGGGGAGACGATAATGGAGAAGGTGAAATCACCCGTATTTGCAAAATCCTAGACTATGCAAAGGAAAACTCGGACTTCATCTTCAGTGAGGACCGAAAGTTAAGCAAAATTAAAAACTCCGATGCCATCGCTAGTTTGATTGAGACTGGGAGGGAAAGCGAACTCGTCCGTCCAGGTGCTCTTGAAATCATCGACCAATCCCTCAACGCTTATTTAAAAAATATCGGTATCCATATTTCCTTCAACGATAGGCGTAACAATGTTTGGAATGATGATGCAAAGAGAATTGCTGAAATTCTTGACTTACTAAAGGAAGTCGATTTGAACAAATTTGACTTTGCATCTCTGGATACCGACCGACTGAATGCAATGCTGACTTTGCTTTCGGAAAGGAATCTGATCAAGATTTCAAATAAAGAAAAAGATCCTTTCGGATACGCTCTATATAAGAGGATTTCTTCTCAGGATGCTAGGAAGAAAATGGGGCTGGATTCCACTAGGGATGTTTCTCTTTTCTCTGCTACCGACAGCGATCCATGGGTTGGAATTAAAACAACCATTCAGATTGACGGAAAAGACTTTGTAATTGATACGACCGGTCGAATCTCCTCCATCTGCTCTATGAGGAGAGCCATCCAAAAAGTTGGTATTGATAATCTTGCTTCTGGAAAAATCCCTGCTGGATTCTTCCAGGACGAAAATCTTGTTAAGGCGTTTGATTCCTCTTTTGTCCGCAAAGTCTTCGTTTCCTTCAGGAAGACAGCAAGGAGCCAGATTAATCTTAAGGATAGGAACATTCCAAACAGGGACTTCCTTGAGCTTGATATTCTTGAGAACAGGAACAAAAAAGAATTCCAAAAGTCTTTAAATTTCATTGACTTCCTTTATCAATTCTCTAACGGAAAGATTGATGGGAAGAGTAAATTTGCGGTTAGGATGGCAACCCCCTTCCAATGGAAAACAACAAAAGCCTATCCGGAAATCACCGACGCTTCCAATCCCCACTACGGCGAGACTTTCCAGGACGTCTTCAACTATAGGATCGACCAAAGGACATCCTTGGATATCTTCACATTCCGAAAGGATGGCCACTTATTTGCTCCGATTTCCTATTTCTTAAAGAATCTCATTTCTCAAAGGAACAGGACAAGCCTTAGGACGAGGCATCAGGGTGATGAATCTCTGAATGGACTCTTTGCAGAGATTACAAAAGAACAGTGGCTTGACGAAGGAGCCCATTGGAAGATTATTGTTGACCAAAGGCAGGGAAGGAATGAGGATTCCATTTCAATCAAAGACAGGGACTATCATGTCGCTTCTTCCTTATTAGGTGAAAGGAACAAGAGCAAAATCTTCCACCGCGTTCCGATTACCAGGATGGAAGAAAGCAGGAAACAAGTCGGTGTTGATTCCTTGCTTAAGGATCCGGATACTGGAAAAGTTGTTCATCCGCTTAATCTCAATGTTCACCTTGGTATAGAACAAGAAGATATCAGCTTCTGGAACAACGAAATCGAAAACGGCCTTCAGATGTTTCTTGGTGATAAATCCATTGGGAACCTTTTGAAAAGGGAAGGAATTGATTTGAGTAATGCAAGCTTAGATAAGATCGACCTTTCTTTCCTTTACTATCTTGGAAAGAGGCAAATCTTCAAGCAGAGCCGGTCTTATTTGTTCTACAACCTGGTCAATCGCTTAACCAGTGATTCCATTAAAGGTACTGGAAAATCCGTCTCGCTGTTTGCCCTTAGCACGAATGCTCCTTATGGAGAAAGCGCAAAAGCCTATCGAATCGAAGAACTCTTCTTCTCCAATCCGAAGCTTCTCGTAAATGGGGAACTCGACAAGGAAAAATCCTTTACTGACTTAGGTAGGGTTAAAGCTGTCCTTTCTGGAATCTTCTCTCAACTACCGAAGCTTATTGATACGAATCTAGAAAACTTTAAGACCATTGAATTCGACTTTGAAACCATGGCTTACAATTGCTTCAAGTTAGAAAAGGATGGAAATACCATCTATCGTTCTGATTTTGCCTCAGAAGTCTTTGCCGGAACTAGGGATGCTTTCTTCCAGAATCCGAATGTGGTCAATGTGCTAGGAACGAATGAATCTGGTTATAACTTCTATGCAAATGATCACCAGCTTGTCAATCCAAAAGAAGGACGAGCTCTAAACGGCTTGATCCAGTTTGTTAAAGCTTCTCCGAGTTATAAGACTATTACGGTCCCATCCCTTGGAGAGCAGCAGATTCCTTATTACAGCAAAGGCACGCTCAGCACCTTCTATCCTCTCTTTGGAGAGAGTAATCCTAAGCCTGACGATTTAATCTACAAGTCCTTCTATCAGAACGGAGGCAATTCCGTGTTTATCCATACTTTCCAAGACAAAGTCTTTAAACTTCCTGTCAGGAAGAAGGATGGCAATGTTGCAGCATTTAATACTGTTGCCACAATCGACCTTAGCAATAAGACGGTCAAAGAAATCCTAGATTCCGCTGAAATAAGGTAAATTAAAAGGCAGCCTTCGATGGCTGCCTTTTTCTACGACTTTTATTCGATTAATTCTTCTGGAAGAATTTCGCTCCAAGGTTGAAGTAGACGGAATCAAGATGGCTTGCTCCTAGCTTCTTCCCACCGAAATAGCGAACGATGAAGATTCCGTAGCCCTTCCTTTCTTTTTTCTCCCTTAACTGGGCTAGCTTTTTCCTCGAGGAGACAGGTTCTCGATCTTCGCTGGAGGTTGTCCTCCTGGCACCGAATTTGTTTTGGTAGTGCCTGGCATAAAGAATGTGCCGTGCTTTTGGATTTTCTTCTTTAAGTTTTTTGAGAAAATCATCTCCGCTTTCTGGAGTGTTCAAAGGAGTTAAATAAGCAAGAAAAACCGATCCTTTTTCTTCGTATCTGAGCTGTTCCATTGGAGATTTCCCTCTTTGACATATTGTACAGAAACAATTAAAATAATGAAAGTCTGTTCGTTTGAAAAAGGAGACTTTTCTTCATGGAAAAAGCAAGACTTATCGTTGATTCCAGCTGTGACTTGCCTCGTGAGTTCGCTGATAAACTGAATATCGGTGTTACGGATCTGATTATTCACTTCGGTGAACGAGAATACCGGGATCGCAAAGATATCACTTCTCAGGAGATTATCGAAAAATACAAGGCAACAAAAGAATTCCCCAAGACAAGTGCACTCAATATTCCAGAACTTAAGGAATGTTTTGAAGAGGGACTGAAACACGCTGAGCATCTTTATTATCTTCCGATTTCCTCGCATGTCTCTTCTGTTAATAACAATGCTCATTTAGCAGTTCAGAGGATGGAAGCAGAAGATAAGGTTACAGTGCTGGATTCTCTATCCCTTTCCTCTGGAACAGGATTAGAAGCCATTGGTATCTGCATGGATATCAAAGCTGGTTTAAGTCCAAAGGAAATCGAAGAACGCCATAATGCCAGAGTCAAGAAAATTTCCAGGTCCTTTACGATTTCCAATAGGGAGTTCCTTTACAAAGGAGGCCGGTGTTCTGGTCTGACCTTTTTGTTAGGAAACAAATTCCATATTCATCCGATTATCCGCTTAGAGGACGGAACCAGGGGCGTTCATAAGCTTGTCCGTGGCAAGGATATTGGAAAAGGCGTTGCTTCAAGGATAGAAGAATTCCTTGCTGAACTCAACAAAGGCAATATCGATGTTTCTTATCCTATCAGGATTCCTCATGTTGGGGGCGAAGAGTTCGTTAAGAAAATTAAAAAGGAATTAGAAGAGCATGTCGGCTCTTCGATTCTCTTCCCAGTTGATGCTTCTGGCATTATCTGCTGCCATTGTGGAGAAGGAACTGTCGGTCTGACTTATAGGTTAAAACACGATAGGGTTAAGTAATTTCTCTTGTTTCTTGACCGGGGAAGGAAGCACTTTCCCGGCTTTTTTTAATTTCCTTCCGATTTTTCAATCCAAAAAAATAGATTGTTTATCTACTTCTTAGAAACTTCCTTTTTCTTTCTATGTTTTTAAGAATGAAATGGAAAACAAAAACATTTATAATAAGGTGTATTAAGCGAGGTATCTTCTATGGAAAACAAGAATCAGAACGGTGAAAAGAAGGCTCCCTACCTTCCTAAGAGTTCACCAGCTGCTGGTGCTCACATCGGTCATGTAATTGCAGTAAGGTCGGGAAAAGGAGGCGTTGGCAAATCCTTTATCTCTTCCTACCTTTCTGTCCTTCTCTCCCGTAAAGGCTTTAAAGTCGGTGTCAGGGACTGCGATATCACAGGACCTAGTATTCCTTTTGCATTTAACAGGAAAGGCCCTGTCTATGGTGCAAATGGCGTTTTTTATCCTTTGAAGAGCAAAGGCGGAATCGAAGTCAGGTCTTCCAACCTTCTTCTCGATTCTCCAGAAGATCCGATTGTTTGGCGTGGAAGCAGGATTTCTACCTTGATTGAGCAGTTCTATGCTCAGGTTGTCTGGAACGTGGATTTCTTGATTCTCGACTTGGCTCCTGGCACTGGTGATATTTCACTTACCGTCTTCCAGAAGATTCCGGTTGATGCTGCTGTTGTTGTTGCTACTCCTCAGTCTTTGGTTTCTCTTATTGTTGAGAAGAGTGCAAAAATGGCGGATAGGCTCAATGTCCCGCTTCTCTCCTTGGTCGAGAACAGGGCTTATGTGAAATGCCCCGATTGCGGTAAGCGGATTGATATTTACGGAAAACAGGGCAATGATGCGGAATTAGCTAAGAAGCATGGCATCCCAGTTTTTGACGAAATACCTTTTGACTCTGAAATTGCTTCTTTCATGGATAAAGGTGATATTGAAGATTTTAAGGGTGATTATCTCTCCTCTACTGTTGATGCAATTTTAAATAGCCTGAAATAAGCTATGACGGAAGAAGAGCGGAAGACAACATTTCTTAACCTTTTCAAAAGCCTTGAACAGAAAAGGCTCTCTTTGGTGAAATCGTATGGGGAGGGTCATGTATCCTTTTCGAAAGCTTTGAATAGGGTCTACTATCAGCATCTTGATCCAATCGTTTCCGTTTGGGAAAACTATGACTTTCTTCGTACTGCTAGTGACTTACGGAATATTCTTTCCCATGAAAATGATGTCTGTGCTCCGAGCGAGAATTTCCTCCTCCGTTTTCAGTCCTTGGCTTCTTCTATTATCAAGCCTCTTTTAGCAAAAGATATCAGGACCAAAAATAGGTTTTCCTGCCAAAAAGAAGATAAAGTCAAAGACCTTATTCCCATCAGGGATAAGAGGCTTCTTTCCCATCTTCCTCTCTTGGATTCCTTTGGTGTCTGTGAAGGTGTTTTCTCACGATTGACCTTTTTTGACTACTTGTCTATCGGTGGCAATCCATCCTCTTTTCTGGAAAGGAAAAGGACAGATAGGATGCCTATTATTGGTTTGTATGGTCACAAGAATGAACGCTTCTATTTTGTGCCAAGGAAAGAAAGTGCAAGTGCTCTTTTTGGACTATTCGGAAAGACAAAGGCACACGATAAGCAAAGGAGCTTATTGTTTGTCACCAAGAATGGGAGAAAAGACGAAAAGGTCCTTGGAGTCATCTCTCTTACCGATCTCCTAAAACAAAGATAAGGAAAAGGGTCAGCTCTCGCTGACCCTATTCTGGTGAGGCTGGAGGGACTCGGACCCTCGACCCCCTGCTTAGAGGGCAGATGCTCTATCCACCTGAGCTACAGCCCCAGAAAATCCAACAAAAATGATAACCGAAACAGACCAATTTTTCAAGGTTTACAACGGCAAAAGGATTGTCAAAAGCTACACTCCCTTATAAAATAATAAAAATTGAGGTGAAATACATGATTCAAGAAAGCGAAATCAAACAGAGGAAAAAAGAATTCAAGCTCCTCTTAGAAAAAATCAAAGAATATAAGACCATTGTTATTTATCGTCATCAATCTCCTGATTTTGATGCTTTAGGTAGTCAGCTTGGTCTTAAGACCTGGATTAAAGATAATTTCCCGGATAAGAATGTGGTAGCTCCCGGCGATGTAATGGATAGTAAATGCCCATCTCTTTTCCCCTACCCAGATAAAGTCGAAGATAGTTTTTATGATCAAGAACATCTTGCAATCACTGTCGATGTTGCAAACCTTGGCAGAATCTCTGCTCAACAGCTTGCTAAAGCAAAAGAAGTCTATAAATTAGACCATCATCCGCTTCCGCCAGCTGAACAATGTTTTGGTGACAGGCTTTGCATTCATCCTTCTCGTCCAGCTGCTGCTGAAATCATCGCTCTGTTTACCTTGTCTCTTCCGAAGAAATATATTTTATCTAAGGAAGCTGCTAGCTATCTTTATGTCGGCATTGTCGGTGATTCCGGACGTTTCAGTTATCAAGATGTTGATGGAGCCACCTTGCGTATTGCTGGCGATTTGATTGATAAAGGAATTGAAAAGGAAAAGCTTCTTCATGCAAGGTACGATCATGATAAGCGTGAAATGGGTATCCTGAAATTCGTTTTGGATCATTATCAGGATGCAGGTGATGGTATCTTTTATTATGTACTGAAGAAAGAGGACTTTGCGAATTTAAATAGGAATCCAGGGGAAGGAAATCTTTTCATCAATAGTATTCGTGATAGGAAAGAGTGTGAAGTCGCTATTTCCATCAGTTATGATGAACTGAAGAATGATTATCGTGTTTCCTTAAGAAGCAAAACAAAGAAAATCAACGAAATCGCTAATCTCTTCAATGGAGGCGGACATGATTTTGCGGCTGGTTGCCACATTAAAGGATTGGAAGAAATCCCACAACTCATTGAAGCCTTAAAAAAGGTAGTTAATTCAAAATAGAAGCCTTGCCATCTTCTCCGAATCGAATCCAAATGGAGTTCTTTCCGGAGACGGAAGAAGCATCTAAGCCAAGAGTGGATAAAACCTCTTGGCTTTTTTGATGAAACGAATCATTATCAAGAAAATAGAAATAGGAAAGTTCTGTGTTAAAAGAAGAAAAATCGGCCTGAGAGGAATTGACGATGAAAAGATCCTTGTTTTTCCTGTTTGTAAAATCCATGTTTTCTTTTCCGTCAGTCTTAATTCTATAGGTTGGATAATCGGAAGAATAAGTCAGTCCTAGGCGGTTTTCGTATCCATTTAAAACATTGGCAGAAGAAACAAATGTGTATTTATTCCTCCTTTTCGAAAAGGCTTCGAAAGAAGAATATTCTTCCGGAAGATTTGAGACAGTTGAGACAATTTTTCCCTCGGAAAAGAAAAGAATCACGGATTCAGAGAAAGAAGCCGATGAATCAAAGAGAAGATAATTGGAAAGAGTCCTAAAAGGAAAAACTGTTTTTGCTGATTTTAAATAGCCTTGAATCGTATAGGAAAATAAGTCGCATGTTCCGCACCCTTGGGAATAAACGAAGAGCGGAAAAGAGGCTTTTCTCTGCACCCTGTTTTTTAGTTCAGCATCGGTCAGAGATAAAAGAAAGCCTTTTTCTCCGTTTCTCGTTTCTTGGACAGAGCCTGCAAACGAAAAGAGAGGAATCTTTTTAATATTCGATTTTTCTCTACAGCTGCTTAGCAGAAATGGCAAAATCAATAAAAGTCTTTTTAGATGCATGATTCAAGATATTTTTTGTTTAATTCAACATCCCTGTCTTGGACAAGTGCTAAAAGTTCTTTCAGTGCTTTCAGGTAATTGGAAGAACCTTCTTGATCGCTTTCATTAAGTTTCATCTTGCTTTTGATAGAGGTCAATTCCTTATAGAAAGCTGTCTTATAGCTAAGGGTACGATCATCATTGATTACAAGATCTGTCTCATTTGCAAAAACCGATAAAGTGTAAGTGCCGCCGGACATGAAGTTGACCCTAGTAGGTGTATATCCCGCTAAGTTTCCATTGATATCAATCCTAGGGTAATCCGAAAGGTGATATTTTTGGCAGAAATCAGACCAGATTTTTAATCCTTTGTTTTGATATTCTTCCTGCTCATTCCGTTTGAACCGCCTGTATCCATCGGTTTCATAAAAATAAATGGTTTGAGTTGGATTCTTTTCCAAGAAGGGATAAAGAACTTTTTGCCTGTAATTTTTGCAGTCGTTACACCGGCGCCAAGTAAACAGAACCAGCTTATTCTTTTTGTTGTCTTCTAAAAGCGTATCAAGGCGGTTGGTTCCAAAGCCGAGCAGATCTAGATTTTCACTAAAAGAATAATCCTCAGTGTTATCGAGAACATTCGTATCTCGGGAAGCGTCATAAGTGAAATCGTTCCTTTGGTAATAGTTGGTAAGCTTTGTATAGGAATGAAACCTATCTTGGAAGAATTCCTCGGAGATGGCAGTAGAGGCTTGCGTGTTCTGAAGCTTTCCATTGGCGTAGAACCTATAGAAGGGGGTTCCATATTTTGCCCTATTTGGATAAAGGCCGATTAAAGAAGGGGAGATATTGGATGCGCCGCTTTCCGGATTTGTTGCTTCATAGGCGTCTTTATAGACATTCCTGTAATCGACTTCATAAATAACAGTCCCAGTTTTCTCAATGTACGGATCTAAATATTCTTTGGCTTGTTTACAGAAATGACAACCCGTGTTCGTGACGATAATCCTTGCGTCATCATAGAGAGCAACAGAATCGAGTTGGTCACGAGAATCTAAAGAAATAGTCGCTTTGATTCCTTCCCTTTTATGAAGATAGACTTTTCCGTCATCCGGGTTGGTTTTCTTTTGGCATGCAAAACATAAAAAGGAGGCCGATAGAAGAAGCAAAGACACTATTTTCTTCATAATACGACCTCCTTAATTGTTTTTAGATTGTTAGTTGATTAGAGACCCAGGATACGAGCAGTATCTAAGGCAATCCTTAATTCCTCATCTGTTGGAATAACAGCGACAGGAACCTTGCTATCCTTCGTGGAAATGATGCCTTCTTTTCCAAGACGGGTTTCGGCATTAAGCTTTTCATCCAGTTTGATTCCAAAGGCGTCAGTCAGAAGAGAGAAGGTCTTCTCACGATAGAGCGGAGCATTCTCAAAGACACCAGCAGAGCAGACAATCCTATCAACATGTCCAAGCTTTCCGTAGTACCTAGAAATATAATCAGCAATACGCTGAGCATACCTATCGACGGCAAGAATAGAACGCTTATCGCCCTTATAATAGGCATCTTCGACATCACGAGTATCATTGGAGATACCAGAGATTCCGAGAAGTCCAGATTCATGATTGAAAATCGAATAGAGCTCTTCTGCGCTCTTACCAGTGCAAGAGACAAGATACGGCATGCAGGAAGGATCGATATCACCAGTACGAGTACCCATCCTAACACCTGCAAGAGGAGTAAGACCCATAGAAGTAGCGATGCATTTTCCATCCTTGATTGCTGCTAAGGAAGCACCAGATCCAATGTGGCAGGTGATGATGTTGACATGTTCCTGTTTCGGGAAATAGGTTTCCTTGGCCCTGATAGAAAGATATTTGTGGCTAGTTCCGTGAGCACCATAACGACGGACAGCATATTTTTCATAGTATTCGTAAGGGAGCGGATACCTGTATTCCTTCGCTTCCATTGTCTGGTGGAAAGAAGTATCAAAGACAGCGACTTCGCCTGCTTCCGGAAGAGCCTTTTTGAAAGCGTCGAAGCAGGTCAGGTGAGCCTGAGCATGGAGAGGATCGAGCGGAATCAATTCCTTGATCTTGCTATAGGCATAATCATCGAAGAGTGCAGAATCCGAGAAATATTTACCACCTTGGACGACACGGTTTCCGACACCGGCGATTTCTTTGATATCTTCAATGACGCCGAACTTCTTGAGTCCTTCCAAAACAAGCTTTGCAGCTTCATCATGGTTGTGGACTGGAAGAACTTCTGTATGTTTGAATCCACCTGGCTTCTTTAAAGTGAAGATGCCGTCTTCGTGGCCGATACGTTCGACAATACCATTCGTCAGAGCTTTTAAGTGGGTTGCTTTTCCACTAAGAGTTGTCTCGTTTTTGGCTCCTTCATCCCTTTCATAAAGCTTGAATTTTAAGGATGAAGAACCAGCGTTGACACACATAATTTTGAATGTTTTAGACATGATGTTCCCCTCTAAATTGAACAAACTAATTTTAGTGTTTTGTTTTTCTTTTTACAAGGCTAGCACCTTGCTATGGTATAATTTATTTCGTATAGAGAGGCTCTACTCATGGGGACTGATACTTTCTTTGATGATTTTCTTCAGGGACATCTGCCTGAGGCGTACCGATATTTTGGTGCTCACAAAACGAAATTCAAAGGCCAGGAAGGATATCTCTTTCGTGTTTATGCTCCAAGGGCAAAAAAAGTCAGCGTAATTGGTGCTTTCAATGGATGGAATCCAAAGTCTTCTGTTATGGACAAAAAGGATTACCGTGGTTTATTTGAAATTTTCATTCCTGGTGTATTAGACAACGAAGGATACAAATACCAGATTCTCTGCTGTGATAATGTTGTTCGTGACAAGCAAGATCCTTTTGCATTCAGCGATGAAATCGGTGGAGACCACTGCTCCTTTACGGTTGACCTTGACAAGACTATCCATATTGACGATGATTCTTACCTAGCAATTCGCAACCGGAACTATGATAATCCGAGGTCCATATTCGAATTCCATAGGGGTACCTTCCGCAGAAAACCGGATGGCACTTTATTTAATTATAGTGAAAGGGCAGATATTCTTATCCCATATATTAAGGAGATGGGATATACCCATGTGGAAGCTCTGCCTTTAACCTCCTACCCTAATGATGCAAGCTGGGGCTATCAGACCCTTGGTTATTTTGCAATTGATAAACGATATGGAAGTCTCGCTGATTTTGCAGCCTTTGTTGAAAAAAGGCACAAGGCTGGAATCGGCATTATCAGGGACTTTGTTCCTGTCCACTTCGCTTTGGATTCTTTTGGACTAGAAAAATTCGATGGTTCCTGTGTCTATGAATATAATAACGAACATGAGTTTTCCCAGTGGGGAACCAAGAACTTTGATTTAGGAAAAGATCCCGTTCGTTCCTTCTTGATTTCCTCTCTTCATTTCAGGGCACAAGTCTATCATATCGACGGCTTCCGCTTTGACGCTGTATCTAACATTATTTATTGGGATGGAAACAGCCAAAAAGGGGAAAACTCCGGTGCAATTGAATTTATTAAGCGTGCAAACGGATATAGGCATACTCTTTTCCCTACGGTTAGGAGGATTGCAGAAGATTCCTCTGCCTATGGTCATGTGACCAAAGGCAGGCCTGGAGCGGATGCCCTTGGCTTTGACTACAAATGGGATTTAGGATGGAGGAATGATACTCTTAAGTATTATGGAAAAGATCCTATTTACCGGAAATACTGTCATAACCAGCTGACTTTCTCTAGGGCTTACTTCTACAGCGAAAACTTTATCCTGCCGCTGAGTCATGATGAGGTCGTCCATAGGAAAGGATCCATCGTGAACAAGAGGTGGGGCGATTATGACACGAAATTCGCTAATGTCCGCAACTTATATGCTTATAGGTTTGCCCACCCTGGTAAGAAACTGAATTTCAGGAGCAATGATCTGGCATCTTTCGATGAGTGGAAAGAAACAGAAGTGATTCCTTGGAATGTCCTTGACTACCCGAAACATAAGGGCCTCCATGAACTATTCAAAGATCTGAATCGTATTTATAGAACTCATCCAGCTAGGTATTTCCAAGAATATAATCCCGTTCATTTCAATTGGATTATGGCTGATAATTCAGAACAATCTGTTTATGTCTTCGAACGTGAGACCGAAGAAGAATGCAGGGTCTTCATTTTCAACAGGACTCCGAACTTCTATTGGGATTATGATATTGGTGTTCCTTATGAGGGAAGGTATGAAGAAGTCCTTAACACGGATAACGCTATCTATGGTGGATGGAACCAGTTCAATGGAGCTCCTCTTAGGACCCATGGGGAAGGAAAACATAACCAACCTTATAAGATCACAGTAAAGATTCCTTCTTTTGGAGCAATCTACTTGTGTCATAAGAAGAACCTTCCGGATACGAAGAAACCTTATGTTAGTAAGGACGGAAGAGACGAAATGAAGTCTTCCGTCACGAAATAATTCGCTTTGGGCCGCACTCTGCCTTATTAGAGTGCAGAAAGAGATATCACAACATGTTTGAATTCAAAGAAAGTCCGTCTTTTAATCAGGATTTCAAATCCGCTTTCACGGAACGCTGTGTCGCTAAGTATTCCCGTGATCCAAAAGATCTTGACTATCGTCAGCTTTATGATGTTTTAGGCACTAGGGTTCGTGATTACGCCAATGCCTTGAGCAAAAAATGCAAAGAAGAAGTCAAAGCTTCCAATGGACGTCAATTGATTTATTTTTCCATGGAATTCCTTCTCGGAAGAAGGCTAACTAGGAACCTCTTCAATCTGAATATTCTTTCGCAGACCAAAGAAGCTCTCAAAGAAAGGAACATTGACTTCGATAAACTGAAAGAAGAGGAACCGGATGCCGGACTTGGCAACGGCGGTCTTGGACGTCTTGCTGCCTGCTTCAGGGATTCCATTGCTTCCTTAGGCCTCCCAGGACATGGCAACTGTATTCGTTACGAATATGGTTTCTTCCATCAGAAGATTCAAAACGGAAAGCAGGTTGAGTTCCCGGATACTTGGCTTTTAGATGGTTTCCCTTGGGAAATCAGAAAGCCAAATGATGCAGTCAATATTTCTTTCTATGGAAATCCAGAGACTTACCGCGATCCGACTACCAATGAAAATCGTTGGAGAACAGCAAATGCCTATGTTGTTCGGGCTGTTCCCTATGATGTACCAAGGATTGGAAAAGACAACAATGTTGTAAATACTCTTCGTCTTTGGTATGCCGAACCAAGTGATGAGAAGCTTCCTCCGAACACAGACTTCTATGGTTATCTGAAGTTCATCCGTGATATCACCCATGGTCTTTATCCGGATGACTCTACGGAAGATGGCAAGCTTCTGCGTTTACGTCAGCAGTATTTCCTTGTCTCTGCTGGTATTCAGTTTGCTGTCAACTATGAAAAGAAGAAATATGGAACCCTTGATCATCTCTATGATCATTATGTTTTCCACCTCAACGATACCCATCCGATTAGGACAATCCCGGAATTAATGCGAATCCTTAGGGATGAAAACGGATATGGCTGGGATGATGCTTATCGTATTGTCTCCAAGTGTTTCGCCTTTACAAACCATACGGTTATGCCAGAGGCTCTCGAAAAATGGCCTTGCCGGTATCTTGCCTCTGTCTGCCCTCGTGTCTATAGGATTATTGAGGAATGCAATCGCCGGACACTGAGGATGAGGCGTAGCAAGAACAGGACAGATGCCCAGATAAGCAATTGCCAGATTATTAAGGATGGCAATGTCAACAGGTGCCAGTTAGCAATCCATGTTGCTTATTCCGTCAATGGCGTTGCCGCTTTACATACCGAAATCCTCAAGAACCAGACTTTCCATGATTTGTATGAAAGGTATCCGGAGAAGTTCTCAAACAAGACAAATGGTATTTCTCATCGTCGCTTCCTTCTCTGTGCTAACCCGAATCTTGCAAGTGAAATCACTTCCTTAATCGGAGATAGCTATATCAAGAATCCGGAAGACTTGTCGAAACTGAATCGTTTCGTTAATGATGATCCTGCCAATAAGAAAATCTACGAAGAAATCAATGAAATCAAGTTCAAAAACAAGCTTCGTGCTCTTTCTTTGATTAAGCAGTATTCTGGAATCGATGCCAATCCGGAGTCTATCTTTGATACTCAGATTAAGCGTCTCCATGCTTATAAACGTCAGCTTCTGAATCTGTTCCACATCATTTCCCTTTATCATGGCATCAAGAACGGAACCATCAAGGATTTCTATCCTCATACCTACATCTTCGGTGCGAAAGCAGCTCCGAGTTACATCTATGCTAAGAAGATCATCGAATTGATTCTTGCTGTCAGCAAGACCATTGATCAAGATCCGGATGTTAACAATCTGATCAAGATTGCTTTCATCGAAAACTACGATGTTTCTAAAGCTGAAGTTCTGATTCCTGCAAGTGATGTCTCAGAACAGATTTCTTTGGCAGGAAAAGAGGCCAGCGGTACGAGTAACAGGAAACTTAGGAGGAACGGTGCTTTGACCTTGGGAACAAGGGATGGAGCGAACATCGAAATTTCCAAGCTTGTCGGAAGCAATAATATCTTCACTTTCGGAAGGAATGAGGAACAGGTCAAGGAAATCAAACTTGCCAATTCTTATAATCCTTGGGACAGGTACCACACGAACGGAAAAATCAAGGAAGTCAGGGACTCTCTTATTAACGGAACCTTCTCTTCGGATAAAGGTCAGTTCCAGAGGATCTATGATGAAATCAGGTACCATAATGATGAGTTCAGGGTCCTGAAAGACTTTGACAGCTATGATAAGGCTGCTGATTGTGTCAGGAAGAGCTATTTGAACCGGGATGAATGGGGTAAGAAATGCCTTGCCAACGTTGCAAATTCCGGCTGGTTCTCTTCCGATCGCACGATTGCCGAATACAATCGTGATATCTGGCATAGGAAGAAAATCCATTGATTCCAATTGAAATCGACTTTACTGGGGAAATAACGGCTTCTTCCGCTCCTACGATTGAATCCGATAAGAAAGCATTCTCTTTCTTCTTCTCCCTTCTTGAAGGGAGAAGGGAAAAAGATGTCGCAATCGGGGAAAGGAAAAAGGTCTTTGCCCCTTATCTGAAGCCTTTCTTTCCATCCATTGGCTTTTCTGCTTTTTCTTTCGAAGAGAGGAAAAAGCTTTCGAAGGAAGATAGGTTAAGGAATAGTTATCGGTCTTTCCTTCTTTTCCTAGCCAAAGAGAACAAGGATTTGCAGAGCTTATTCGATTCCGTCCGATACAGGGTCACCTACCTATCTTAATGCTTCCTTGAAGTTTTCTGCTTCTGTTTCTATAATAATGAGACGTTTTCAAACTTATTTAAAGGAGTACAAATAATATGAAACACACTTTCAAAGACGAAGAAGGACATCTGATTGCCGACGTCAGCTTTGACAAAGAAGAAATTGCCAAAGCCAGTCAGAAGGCTATTGCCAAATTAGCAGGCCTTGTCACAGTCCCTGGCTTCCGTAAAGGAAAAGCACCGATTGATAGGGCAAGCCGTTATCTTCGCAATAACGATGTCAGGGATGAAACTGTTAATCAGCTTCTCCGCAGGGTTGACAAGAATTTCGAAGCTGACGAAGAATTCAAGAAGTACATCGATGGCCATAAGCTTTTAGGCCAGTTCCGTCCAAAAGTTGATTTAAAGAAGTTCACCCAGGACGAAGCTGATTTTGTTATCACCTATGTTCTCCGTCCGGAAGTCAAGAAACTCGGCGAATACAAAGGCCTTAAGAGCAAAGCTACCTTAAAGAAGGTCACTGCCAAGGATGTCGATGATAAGATTGCTTCCTTAGCGGAAGATAATGCTGAGCTTGTCACTGCCGAACGGGAAGCCAAAGAAGGCGATACTGTCAACATTGATTTCACTGGTGTCAGGGATGGCAAGGAGTTTGAAGGCGGATCTGCCAAGTCCTTCGATTTGGTTTTAGGTTCCAAACGTTTTGTTCCTGGCTTCGAAGAACAGGTTATCGGCCACAAGGCTGGAGATAAGTTCGATATTAAGCTTACTAGGCCGGAGAACTATCCTGAGCCGTTGACTGGCAAGCCGGTCATCTTCAAGGTTGTTTTAAACCTTGTCAAGGAAAAACAGGTCCCTGCTATCAACGATGAATTCGCAACCACTCTTACTGGAACCTATGCTTCCAAAGATCTTGCTGAGCTTAAGACCAAGGTCAAAGCTGAACTTGAAAAGGCTCAAAAGGATGCCTTTACGAACAAGAAGGTCAACGACTATCTTTTAGCCGTCCGTGAAGCTTCTGAATTCGTTATTCCGCAGGAATATCTTGATGCTTTAGTTGAGGACCGTGTCCGTTCTGATAGCGCCAGCATCGAAAAGCAGGGTCTCACTAGGGACGAATATCTCAAGTTAGTCAACCAGAACAGGGATGAATACAAGAAAGGTCTCCTTACTGGTGTTGAAGCTGAACTGAAGTCTTCTCTTATCTATGATGCTTTAGCGGATGCCGAAAAGATTCCGGCTCCGACTCAGGCTGATCTTGAAAAAGAAATTGGCTCTCCACTCCAGAACTTTGTGAATAACTTCACCAATTATCTGAAAGCCCAGAAGCTTAGCCAGGATCAGATCAACAATCAGATCAATGGCTATCTTAACCAGGTCTTCTCTTCTTTAAGGACTGCCCGTGTTCAGGCTAAGGTCTTAGAGCTCAATGAGCCTAAGAAAGAAGAAAAACCGGCTGAAGAAAAGAAGGAAGAAAAGAAAGAAGAAAAATAACTTCCTCTTTTCCGTGTCGTTTGCTCTGTGTGTTAATTTAATAAGGAGGGTTTTGTGATGGAAACCTATGCACCAAAACGTTTAAGCATTCTTCCGAACAATAAGACGGTCGGCCTTCCCGATATCAAAAGGTCGATTGCAGCCCAAAACAATTACGACAGGCATCTCCTTTCCCGAAGGAAAAAAGGCGATGAAATCGTACTTTCCTTGTCCTCCAAGGATGATGTCTATGGAGACTTTGATAACCTTATCCTGCCAGGTGTCCGCACTGTCGGATGCCTGTGCCGGATTTTGTCTGTGAATCCAACTGCTACGGGAATCTCTTGTGAAGTCTATGGCATTTCTTCTGTCGATCTTTCGGATTTCAATGTGGATTCTGTTTCTTCGACAATCACCGCTTCGGTGGTGGCTCGTCCACTTTATGACCGGGAAGATTCGAAACTATATGAGAGCCTTGGCCGCTTCACAAGGACCTATGCTGGATTACGTAAGAAATATCCTCAGCTTCCCGAACTTCCGGATTTCTCTCAGACGGTTCCGGAAGTCAAGAATACCCCCTATCATCTTGCTGCATTCTTAGACTCCAATGCTTTCATTAAACAGCAGCTGCTGGAGGAAAAAGACCCGATTGAGAAATTCCGTATTCTTTTAGATGATCTGGATCGTTTTAATTTGGATTCGAAAATCGAATATGAGATTCAGAAACAGGTCAGCGATGCCATTGATAAGAACCAACGCGAGTTCGTTCTTCGTGAGAAGAGGAAGGCTGTCCGCGATCAGCTGAAAGAATTCGATGGTGGAGATACGATTGATGGCTTTGAAAAACGGCTTGAAGAACACCCGGATAATTATCCTGACAATATCAAGAAACGTATTCGCAGTGAAATCTCACGTCTGAAGGCTAGGCCGAGTGGAAGTCAGGAAGTTTCTGTTTCCACGAATTACATTCAGCTTCTTTTGGATTTGCCTTGGCGTGTTTCCTCTCAGGACAATGAGGATCTTGATTCGGTCAAGAAGGTCTTGGATGAGAATCATTATGGACTTGAGAAACAGAAGGAACGTATCCTTCAGTATCTTGCTGTCAAACAATTGACCAAATCTTTGAAGGCTCCGATTCTTTGCTTCTATGGCGCTCCTGGTGTCGGTAAGACCTCTTTAGCCATTTCGATTGCTCAGGCTTTAGGACGGAAGTTCGTTAAAGTTGCCTTGGGCGGTATCTCGGATGAAGCCGAAATCCGTGGCCATCGTAAGACATATGTTGGCGCCAGGCCTGGAAAAATCGTTTCTTCTATCAGCAAATGCGGTACCAATAATCCGGTTTTCCTGTTAGATGAAATCGACAAAATCAATGGTGGCGGATACCACGGTGACCCTTCTTCTGCTTTGCTTGAGGTTCTTGATCCGGAACAGAATACCAATTTCAGTGATAACTATTTGGATGAGCCTTTCGATCTTTCGAAGGTCTTGTTCATTTGTACTGCAAACGATATTTCCAAGATTCCGGGACCGCTGTTTGATCGTTTGGAAAGGATTGAACTGAATACTTATACGAAGTTCGAAAAACTTTCGATTGCTAAGACTCATCTTATCGGTCTTGACGAAAAAGACAATGGAATCAAACCGGGCAGGATGGAATGGACCGATGAGGCTCTGAACTATATCATCGAGTATTACACTAGGGAAGCCGGTGTCCGTGAACTTCGTCGTAAGATTTCTACCATTGACCGGAAATTCGCAGTCGATTATCTCCGGGATCCTTCTTACAACCATATTGTTGTCGATAAGGATGTGGTCAAGAAGTATTTGGGTGCAGAGATTTTCCTCCATGAGAAGAATCTCAATGACTCCCAGGTTGGTATTATCAATGGCCTTGCCTATACCGATGCTGGTGGTGAAGTTCTGAAGATTGAATGCAATACCTTCCCTGGAAGAGGACAGCTCTTACTTACCGGTAATCTCGGTGATGTCAGGAAAGAGGCTTGCGAGACAGCTTTAAGCTATGTGAAATCCATTGGCGAAAAGGTTGGAATCAATCCAGACTTCTTCTCGAATAACGACATTCACATCCACTTCCCGGAAAGTGCAACTCCGAAAGATGGTCCGAGTGCTGGTGTTGCAACCGCAATCTGTATTCTTTCTGCTATTTGCAAGCTCCGTATCCGCAATGATGTTGCAAGGACTGGTGAAATCGATCTTCGCGGTAATTCTATGCCAATTGGCGGATTGCGTGAAAAATGCAATGCGGCTAGCCGGGAACATATAAAGACGGTCTTCATTCCTTACGAAAACCATAAGGACAAGAGGGAACTTCCGAAAGAAATCGCGGATGCTCTTGAAATTGTCGAAATCAAGAAAGTCGACGAGTTGTTCCCACGTGTCTTTTTAGAGGACATCAGTCAGAGGAAGGACCAGATTTTCAAGGAAACGACTCCGAAGAAAAAGGAATCCAAATCCAAGAAGAAAGAGGATTAAGCCTTGAAACTCTGTTTTTCCAAAGTCAGATTCGTGAAGTCTGCCACGAAGAAGGAGGAATTCCTCTTCGATAAACCTGTTTTCACTTTCATCGGACGTAGTAATGTAGGCAAATCGACCTTGATTAACCGCCTTGTCCAACAAAAAGGATTCAGGAAGACAAGTAAGACCGCTGGACGAACCAACAGGGTCAATTATGCCCTGATTGACGAGAAAATTTATCTCGCCGATGTTCCCGGGTATGGTTTTGCAACCTTTGAACGCGATAGTTTCTCCCCGAGGAGGAAATCCTTCCTTGAAGAAAATCGTGCTCTGAAGAAGGTCTATATCCTGATTGATTCAAGACGGCTATTAAGGCCAGCTGATGATTCTTTCATGGACTACCTTGAAAGGTTGAAGATTCCTTTTGCAGCTGTTTTCACCAAAAGGGATAAGCTGAAAAGCTCCGAGAAAGAACTGGTAAAGGAACAGGAAGAGAAAATTCTTCCTTATGAATCCTTTGAAGTCTCCCTAAAAGATGAAAAAGGTATCATCGCTTTGCGAAAAGACAGGGAAAAAGAAAGGACTGAGAAGGCGCACTGATGTGCGCCTTTTTCTTTCTTGAAAGAGAAAAACAAACCAGTTATAATGAATCCGGCTATGAAAGGAAGGGGAATCACAGCTCTTTTATTAGAGACTCCTTGCGTGATGGAAACGGAGAAAAGAAGTGATTCTTGTCGTCCTAGAGCTTGGTAGGAATACCCCGTTTTGTGTCCGGTTAGACACAGGAAAAGAAGAGCGGATTCTCCGAAGAGGGGTGGTACCGCGCAAGAAATTGCGTCCCTTCAATGAAATAGGAGGGACTTTTGTTATGGATGTTTCCAAAAGGGACAAAGCCTACAATCATGAAAAAGTAGAGGCTGGACGAGAGGAATTCTGGGAAAAGAATCATTATTTTGAAGCGAATCGCGAAGAAAACCGGAGCAAGCCTCCGTTTTCCAGGATTGTTCCCCCGCCGAATGTTACTGGTATTCTTCATATCGGACATGCGACGAATACTACCATTCTTGATATCATTGCCCGTTATAAGAAATTATCGGGTTATGATGTTCTTTTCCTGCCGGATAGGGATCATGCCGGTATTGCCACCCAGGCAAAGGTGGAAGCTAAGCTTCGCCAAGAGGGAATCGACAAATATCAGCTTGGACGGGAAGGCTTTTTAAAAGAAGCTTGGAAATGGAAGCAGGAACACGGAGATTATATTTCCTCTCAGTGGCGTGCACTTGGCTTAAGCATGGATTATTCCAAGGAACGTTTCACCTTGGATGACCAAAGGTGTGTTGCTGTCAATAAAGTCTTCAAGAAACTCTATGATGAGGGACTTATTTACCGTGGTGAAAGAATCATCAACTGGGATCCGGTCTTAAAAACTGCTTTAAGCGACATTGAAGTCGAATATAGCCAGGATAATGGTCATTTTTATTACTTTAAATATTGGCTGGAAGACCACTCGGAATATCTGACTATCGCTACCACTCGGCCGGAAACTAGGTTTGGCGATCAGGCTGTAGTTTGCAATCCGGAAGATAAGCGTTACAAGAAATATGTCGGAAGGAAAGTCATCAATCCGGCCAATGGTGAGCTGCTTCCTGTCATCACAGACCGTTATGTAGACATTGAATTCGGAACTGGCCTTAGGAAATGCACTCCTGCCCATGATCCAAACGACTTCCAGATTGCTAAGCGCCATAATCTGAAAATGGTTAAGACGAGGACGATGGATGCTAAGAGGAACGAAAACTGCCCGAAAGAATATGTCGGACTGGATCGTTATGAGTGCCGTAAAAAACTTGTAAACCAGATCAAGGAAAACGGTGATCTGATTAAGATTGAGGATATTGTCCATAATGTCGGACATTCTCAGCGTTCGAAAGCGGTTGTCGAGCCGATGCTTTCCAAGCAATGGTTCGTCAAGAGGGATACCCTATCTCAAGCGGTTATCGATTATCAGAACAGTGAGAAAAAGACCGACTTCTTCCCACAGCGTTTCTCGGATGCTTTTAGGCAATGGCTGAAGAATACGCAAGACTGGTGTATTTCCCGTCAGCTTTGGTGGGGTCACCGGATTCCGGTCTATACCAATAAAAAGACAAAAGAAGTCGTGTGCAGCGAGACCAAGCTCGATGAAAAAGAATGGGAACAGGATCGTGATGTTCTGGATACCTGGTTCTCTTCTGCACTTGCACCGTTCGCTTTCTTAGGCTGGCCGAATGAGGAGGATCCCCTTTATAAGCGTTTCTATCCTCTTGATGTCAGGGTCACTGCCTACGATATCCTTTTCTTCTGGGTGGAACGCAGGGCTTTCGAAGGAGTTCACTTCACCGACAAGAGGCCGTTTAAGAAAGTCTATATCCATGGCTTAGTCCGCGACAGCCAAGGCCGTAAGAGGAGTAAGTCCTTAGGCAACGGAATTGATCCTTTTGATGTCATCAAGAAATACGGAACCGATTCTCTTCGTTACTCTCTGGCTACTGGAGGAACTCCGGGACTTGATCTTAATTTCTCCTTTGATAAAGTTGAAAACGCCCATAACTTCCTGAATAAAGTCTGGAATGCATCCCGCTATCTTCTTTCTATGCTACCGGAAGGCTTTGCCCCGTCTAAGCTGGATGAAGAACATCTTTCCTTCCTTGACCGATGGATCCTCAGTGAAGCCGATGAGCTGTTAAGCCATGTCAATTCTAACAGGGAAAAATATGAACTCGGCGAAGCTGCCAACTATATTTACAACTTTGTTTATGGCGAATTCTGCTCCGAATATCTTGAATACTCCAAGGTCACTTTGAGCGGCGAGGATCAAAGCGCAAAAGATTCCACTTTGAATGTCCTCTATCAGGTCAGGAAAAAGATTCTTATTGTTCTCTTCCCGTTTGCTCCTTTCATTACCGAAGAAATCTACTCCTATCTCCCAGATCATAAGAATTCCATTTATGAAGAAAGCTATCCTACCGCTTTCGGAATCCAAGAATCCAAAGAAGATCTTGCTCTTGCAAAATCCCTGCGGGATGCTATCAAGACCATTCGTAACCATAAGTCTAGCTTAGGAAGGGCACCGAACTCTCCGATTACCCTTCTTGTCGATGGAAAGAAAGACGATATCGAAAAGATTTCTCCTTACCTTTCCCGCTTTGGCTTTGCCAAAGAAATCAAAGAGGCAAAAGCAGACGACACCTTTACGCACTTCACTCTTTTCGCTCTTTCGATTGACGATGGCAACTCCGAGGAAGCCAAGAAAAAGATTGAAAAGCGTATCCTGGTTCTGAAAGAAGAGATTGCCCGCGAAGAAAAAATGCTCGGAAATCCCGCCTTTAGGGCAAAAGCCAAACCGGAGAAAATCGCGAAAGAACAGGAAAAATACAAAGCCTACAAAGAAGAACTTGAAAAATATCTGAACTAATCTTTGGAAAAAGTCTTCCTTCCGTTCCCATATAGGATAGGAGGAAGATAAAAATGAGACAAAGACTCTCAGACAAAGAAAAAGCAGAGATAAAAGGAGGAGAAGCCATTACTCTGGCAGCGGTACTTGCTATCAGGACCATTGGTGTCAGGGCGGTAGTAACCTATAAGCTTTTCTTTTCCAAAAAAGGAAAGAGTGTTCTACCGGGAGGCTTCTCCTTTTCGTGGGAGTAAAAGAAGTCCTTCCTAAGGGAGAGCTCCTTCCTCGGGAAAAGGCAAGGAAAGAAGGAATCTCTTCCTTGAAAGATGAAGAACTTGTTGCCTTAAGGTTAGATTTTGGCACGAAAAAAGAAGACGTTCTGACTCTTTCGAAAAGATTCTTGAAGGAAAAGGGAGGATTAAGAGGAATCTTTTCCTCTTCCCTTGGTGAACTTTTAAGTTTTGGCGTAAAGAAAGCAAAAGCATTTCGTTTTCTAGCGGTCAGTGAAATCACAAAACGGCTCATGCTTTCGAAAGATGATTTAATCAGGGATGATGAAAGTGCCTATGTGAGGACAAAGCCCTACTTCTATCAGAGAAAAGAGGAAAGGATCAGGGTTATCTATCTTGATAGACAAAAACGAGTCATCAAGAAGGACTTCTTCGAATCCGAAGAGGAAAGTCAGGTTTACCTTCCCATCAGTCAGATTACAAGAGAAGGAATTCGGATTGAGGCTTCTTTTGTTCTACTCCTTCACAACCATCCATCTGCCTCTCTTTCCCCCTCTTTTTCGGATCTATCCGGGACCATATCTCTCTATCGGTCATTAGCGAATGCAAACAGGATTCTACTAGACTCTTTGATTGTAACCGATAAAGAACATCTTTCCTTTCGAAGAAGTTCTTTAGGACCATTTTCCGACGAGGAAAACAATCGATGAAACAGAAAAACGTTGAATCTTCTTTTTCTAACAAATTTCCCGTTGCAAGATAAAACCTCTAACCCTATAATAGAAGATGAAAATCGGAGGAAAGAATATGTCTAAGGAAGAAAACAATACCCAGAAGGCATACCGTATCGACAAAAACCTTGCTTTAGGTAGGCAGCTGATCGAGGAAGGAAAGAAGATCGACACCGCTTTAAAGCTCATCAATAAATCCGCACGCAGCGGTGAAACCAAAGGAAAATCCTATTTTGAAGTCGGAAGGATTATCCGTAACGGATTACCGGGATTAGAAGCCAATCCGGAAGAAAGCCGTGGATACTTTGATGCCGCCAGGGAAAACTTCAATGCCCAGGAAGAAGACAAGGATGGCAGGGACTACCGGGAAAGGGGTGACTATTACTACTATGGTTATGGCACTCATCCGGCAGACAGCAATCAAGCTTTAGAATTCTATGATCTCGGAGCCAAAGAGGGCGACGAAGAATCCAAGAAGAAAGCAGATGCTATCCGCGCAACCTTAAAGAAAGGGAATAGCGAACAGGCTCCTCGTTTTGATAAGAAGGCAGTTGTTTCCTTATCCGAGGAAAAAGAAGAAAAGAAGCCAGCTCCAGTTGTTGAGGAAAAGAAACCGGAACCGATTATTCCAGAAGGTGGAAGCCCGGTTTATTATGCTAAGGCCAAAGAGTCTCCTGCTATCAGGAGCGAAGGCCAGGCTATCAAGACCGATGACAAAGACATCAATGAAGTCATTGATAAAGAGCAGAGGTTGAGGAAAGCTCTCCGTATCCTTGATTCTGCATCCGCATCCCGCCAGGATAAACTGGATGCCATTGAGAGGGCAAAAGAAGCATCCAAAGAAGGTTCTTGCCGTGCTTCTGTCTTAGTTGCCTATCTTTATGAAGGAGATAACGATTTCGTTAAGAAAGATTATCTGCTTGCACAGTCTTATTACGAAAAGGCCATCTCCCAAGGCTCTGTTTCTGCCTTATATCGTTTAGGTATCCTTTACACAGACCGTGGTGCTTCTTTCTATGATGCTGACAAAGGCCATGCAAGGATTATCGAATCTGCCCGTAAGGGTTATAGCTGGGCCCTTCTCTACCTAGGTGACTGCTTCCGTGAAAAAGTCAGGGATCCACGTAACTTGGATGTTGCCTATCGTTATTATGCACTTGCCGGAGAACGTGGACTTGGTCTTGCTTATCATAACAGGGCTGAAATCGATGCTTCCCGTCAACAGTTCGAATTAGCAAGTGAACATGAACAGCTTGCACTCAATCATGGATATGATTCCACAAAGGGATATCAGGATCCAGTGTTCTATTCTCTTCACATCTAAATCCAATATATAGGAAGAAAAGATTACCGCTTGGGCAAAACTAAGCGGTTTTTTATTATTCAAAAAGAAGAAATAGAAACGAAGATTTTCAGAGAAAACTTAAAAGGAAATAAGGGAAAACAAAAAAATATAGGCAAAAAGGAAAAGAAAAGAAATTTTGAACAAAGAATTTAGAATATTGAATAATAAAACAATTGTTTGTGGAAATGGAACCGCTTACGATGAAAAACACAGAAAAAACCGAAAAAATCGCTTGAAATCATTTGGATTCGAGAATATACTACTCAAGCTTTCGAAATGGAAAAGCCAAATCGGAAACGCCACGCAGAAGAAAATAAAATTGCCTATTGACAATTAAAACCTCCGCATGGTAAAATTCTTACCGCGCCTCAAGAGAAGCGCATACGATTGCTCTTTGAAAACTGAACGGGATGACCAGTACATACATACAAGGAAAACGTCAATATCCTAGAGATATTCAGATGTTGGACAGTAAATACCGGATTACGTTCTGATCCTATCCCCGGCGCCTAAGCGCAGAGGGGAGGAACATAACAGAAGAATCTAATACGTCGGCTGCCAGGCCGGCTCTTGAAATTCAAAGAGAGTTCGATCCTGGCTCAGGATAAACGCCGGCGGCGTGCCTAATACATGCAAGTCGAACGGGAGCAGCAATGCTCCAGTGGCGTACGGGTGAGTAACACGTTGGTAACCTGCCCCGGAGACCGGAATACCAGGAGGAAACCCCTGCTAATGCCGGATGATGCCGGAAGGGCGCAAGCCTTTCCGGCCAAAGGCGGCCTCTAAAGCCGCGCCCCGGAATGGACCTGCGTCGCATTAGCTAGTTGGCGGGATAGAGGCCCACCAAGGCTGGGATGCGTAGCCGAGCTGAGAGGCTGATCGGCCACATTGGGACTGAGACACGGCCCAGACTCCTACGGGAGGCAGCAGTAGGGAGTATTCGGCAATGGGGGAAACCCTGACCGAGCAACGCCGCGTGCGCGATGAAGCCCTTCGGGGCGTAAAGCGCTGTGGCGGGAGGGGAAACTCTCCGGGAGCAAATGCCCGGAGACCGACCGTCCCGCTAGAAAGCAACTGCTAACTACGTGCCAGCAGCAGCGGTAATACGTAGGTTGCAAGCGTTATCCGGAATTATTGGGCGTAAAGAGTGAGCAGGCGGCCTGCCAAGCACGGGGTCAAATGACGGGGCTCAACCCCGTCCCGTCCCGTGAACTGGCTGGCTGGAGTCCTGGAGAGGCAAGCGGAACTCCACATGTAGCGGTGAAATGCGCAGATATGTGGAAGAACACCGGCGGCGAAGGCGGCTTGCTAGACAGCGACTGACGCTCAGTCACGAAAGCGTGGGGAGCAAATAGGCTTAGATACCCTAGTAGTCCACGCCGTAAACGTTGAGGACCTGGTGGCGGGGGCATACCCCGCCGCCGAAGCTAACGCAATGAGTCCT
>ULPT01064513.1_pt1 | contig 44280 bp, 29 predicted proteins | sample 1953751 | NCBI WGS metagenome assembly ULPT01 (sample SAMEA4835636, study PRJEB28245) | human gut metagenome | biome: gut microbiome; material: fecal sample | place: Denmark | collected 2008 | reverse complement strand
ATAGTATACAAAAACTGCAAAAAAATGACTTTTAATTTTCCGCCTGAACAATGGAAACTGATAGGAATAGTCAAAAAAGTGCATAGCTAATAACAAAACAATCGATTTGAAAGCACTTCCACCAAAGGTAAACTTTATATGATGAAGGAGATAGCATACATGGCAGAACCTATATTTAAGGCTTCGCATATTGTGAAGCAGTTCGGACCGACGATTGCACTGAACGATGTCTCTATTGAAATTTATCCTGGAGAGATTCGCGGCTTTATCGGTGAGAATGGTTCCGGAAAATCCACGATGTCTGCAATCAGGACTGGTATTTACCAGGCAACGAGCGGACAGAGGGAATATCACGGAAAACCTTGGAAGCCAAAGTCGATGATTGAGGCTCTTCAAGGAGGCATTGGCATTATTGTTCAGGAAAACGGAACAATTGCCGAAGTTTCAGTTGCTGAGAACATCTTTTTGGGAGAGCTGAAGAACTTCTCAGGAAAACATTATTTCGAAGATGAGAAGGTTGAGAATTTCTCTCCTGCTTTTTCTGTTTCTCTTAATGAATTTGATGCTTTAGCTAAGGATCTTGTTTCTAAGAGCCTTGCTGCTTTGGATTCAGGAAATAAAGCAGAATACAAGAAAGCTGTCCAGGAGGCAAAGAAGGGGGCCCTTCATGCTTCTTATGTTTCTCTTGCTCAGCAGCAGAAGGAAGAAGCTAAGGACAAACATGAGAGCATTGCCAAAGAGTTCAATAGTACTTCTGAATCCTTATTTAACACTTATGTTGAGAAGGAAAAGGGAATTGATGCAAAGTACGACAAGAACGAAGAGAATCTCGATGCTGAGCTCTGCAAACGTCGTCGTGAACACGAACATCATCTGAATGAAAAAGACTACGAGAGACAGATTAATAATCTGAAGAAGACCACCTATATCCGCAAAACTTGGATTAAGAGCGATGAGGTTTCTCTCAAGAATCACTATCTCAATGCAGTTAACGAAATCGTCAATCCGAAACATAAAGAAAACAAAGTCCGTAGTTTCTTCCTTAACGCAATCTTCGGATTATTCGTTAATGGAAAGAAACTTCGCAAGCATGCAAAACTTGCTCTCTCCAATATCGGTGTCAATGATATCAATCCAGGAAGGATTACCGCTGCTTATGATAGGCAGCAACGTAAACTGATTGAAATCGCTAAGTGTCTCCACAAGAATCCGGAAATCTTCATCATTGATGAAACCACAACCGCTCTTAGTGAGACTGGACGTATCCTTCTTTATAAGAAGAGGGAAGAGCTGAAGAACCAAGGCAAATCGGTTCTCTTTATCTCCCACGATTTGGATGAACTCAGGGAAAAATGCGATACCCTTACCGTTCTCCGTGATGGAAACATCGTTGCCAATCTTACCAAGAGCAAGAACGAATTTGATCCTGATGCCATTAAGAAGTATAGGATCGGACGTGAGCTCAAAGGTGATTACTACCGTTCTGATTATGATGGCACTTTATCTGACCAGGTTGTTCTCAAGATGGTCGATGGTATCGAAGGCAACCAGCTCCGCCATGTCAATCTTGAACTTCACAAAGGTGAAATTCTGGGCATTGGCGGCCTCTCGGAATGCGGAAGGCATACTCTTGGAAAAGCTCTCTTTGGAAATATCAAGAGGGAAGGCGGCTATGTCTATGTCGGTGAGAACTTAGATAAGCTTGTGAAGAGCGAATCCTTCGCAAGGAAAGAAAAAATCGGTTACCTTTCTAAGAACCGTGATACGGAAGCGTTAGCACTGAAATCTTCTATATTCGACAACATTGCAATTGCTTCTATCAATAATATTGCAAAAGCCAATCTGCTTGTCTTCAAACGAGATGAAAAGAAGCTTGTCCATGAACAGGCAAAAGCACTTCAGATTAAGTGCAACTCTACGGAACAGCTTGTTTCTACCCTCTCTGGCGGAAACAAACAGAAGGTTTCCTTAGCAAAGTGGATTGCTAACGATTCTGAAATCCTTATCCTTGACTGCCCGACCCGTGGTGTCGATATCGGTGTCAAACAATTCATCTATCAGCTCTTATATAAGAGGAAGAAGGAAGGCAAGTCGATTATCAGGATTTCCGAAGAGCTCCCTGAGCTTATCGGAAGGGCTGATCGTATCCTAATCAGGAAAGACGGACAGATTTCAAAAGAATTTGATCGTAGCAACACCCTGACTCAGGAACAGATTGTCCAATACAGGATCTAAGGAGGCGGAAAATGTCAATCGAAATCACATTACAAGCCGGCGAAAAAGAAGCTCCCTTTGTCTATTTCGAACAGACCATCCTTGACCAGGCTAAGGCTGTTGATGCTTCGGATAAGAATGCTGTTGAAAGCTTTAAAAAAGAGCTGATTGGAATTCGGAAAGCAAAAGATCAGCAATTAAAGACGGCTATCAAGACTGACCTTATTCATCTCAAGGAAAAACAAACTGCATTACTTGCTTCTTTTATCTCCGAAAGAGATGAGGCATTAGCAAAGGCAGCGGATGACTTTGCTAAGATCAGCAACCCCACCAAGAAGGATAAACAAGACTATTCCGATATCGAAAAAGGTATTGAAATCTCCGCAAAACGCTCTGCTTCTAAGGCAAAGAGCGAATACGTGAAAAACATCCAGCTGATTAAGAGGAAACGGAGCGAACTCTATGCTGAGTATCTTCGGGTCCTCGCTATCAGGGGCGTTAAGGAAAGTGGTGCAGACCGTCTCAACGAACGTTATCTGGAAGCCTACGGAAGGTTCAATCTGAAAGCAAGCCTTTCTAATAAAAAGTTCTGGATTGATAAGGTTCCGCTCTTCATGCTTATCCTCATCATTGCTGCCTACTACATCGGAAAGACGATTACTGGATATTCTGGAAGCCTTGGTGATGTTATCAACAATGGTATCTTCGTTGCTGTTGTCGCTACTGGTGCTGTCTTCATTTATTCACAGGGCGGCTTCGATATGTCCTTAGGAAACGCATCCCTTAGGTGCGCCGTCATCGCTGCCATTCTCTATAACGCAACAAATAACAGGGTCGTTTCGTTGCTTGTCGCTATTGTCTTAGGTGCTGCTCTTGGTATTGTTAACGCAATCTTAGCTACTAGGCTCAACCTTCCGGTTATGGTTAGGACCTTAACTAGGAGGAACATCTTAGCTGCTATCTCCGATGCTATCTTTGAAAAATATGGCGGTCTTATCACTGTCAACACTGGAAGGTTCACGAACGCTTGGGTCTATGCTTCCTTCCTTGTTATCTTCTTTATTCTTTGCTGGTTCATCTTCAATTACACCAAAGTCGGACGTCGGAACAAATTCATTGGCTCTAACAAGAAAGCTGCGAAGTTCAATGGAATCAACTTAAGGAAATCCGGTAGGATCTCCTTCGCACTTTCTGGCATTGGACTTGGTATCTGCGGTTTCCTCTTCGCCTGCTCTAAGACTGGCAACCAATTTGGCGCTTCGACTGTCTTAAGCCAGGTCGGTCTCAATGTCGTCATTGCTATCGTCTTCGGCGGAAGGACAACTAGCGGCGGACCGAAGTCAAAAGTCAGCTGTGCAATCATCGGTGCTTTCTTCTCCGTTTTCCTTGATGAATTTTTTGCTGCCATCTCTACACCTACTTTCCAAGTCGGTGACTATTGCTACAGGTTCAAGGGTCTTATTTTCTTAATTGTCTCTCTTGCCAACAGGTGGGATACCCGTGGAAAGATGCTCGCTTCTGGAGGAAGTATCCAATAATGAAATATACAAAGCCAGTTCAATATTCCTCTTCTCCGTTCTTCGCAAACCTGAAACTCAAAAGGATAGGCAAGAAACTCTTCTGGTCCTTGTTCTGCCCCGTTGTCAGGATTCTGATTGCTGTTCTGTTATCGAATCTTAGTAACACCGGATTATTCTTCATCGGTTCCAAGATGGATAACGTCTCGAACAGGAGGATTAGGCTTAAGACGATTACAATGACACTGATTGCTGCCCTTGCTCTTAACACAAACCTCAACTCCGGACGTATGGACTTCTCTCTTGGTGCTACCGGCATTCTAGCTTGCCTCTTCGCTTCCCTCATTGTCCAGGTCGATACCATCAATCATATCTTCTTCTTCCTTCTTCTCTCCATTCTCTTTGGCAGGATTTTAGGCTTCATCCATTCCTTAGTTCTTATCTTTACGAAATTATCTCCAATCGTTGTTTCCTTAGGCAGGTGCTTAATCTATGAAGGTATCGCTAAGGTTGTCGCTAATGCTACTGGTTCTACTGGTACTGTCAACTTAGCTTCCGGTTCCTACACTGCTAGCTTCTTCCAAGAACCAATCATCCTGATTCCTCTTCTTGTCATTGTCTGCTTAATCAGGGCTGCCGCTCTCTGTTACACCCGTTATGGTTATAACAAGCTTGCTCTTGTCTACAATCAGAAAGTCTGTGTTGAGACTGGTATCAATGAAATCAGTCACTGCATCATTTCCTTCATCATTGCCGGTGCTCTCATCGCTGTCTACCAGGTCAGGAGCTCCTGTGGTACTGCAACCATTACGATTAACATCAACTTAGGTTCTTCTGGAACAGTCTTCAAGAACTTCTTACCAATCTTCATCGGCGGTATTCTTGCTAAGTACTCGAATCAGATTATCGGTCTGCTTCTTGGGGTTGTCGGAACCACTCTTCTTTACACCTATGGATTCGATAATGCGACTGTCATTGGATTCACTTCTACTGTTTCTTCTCTCCTTAATGGTTTCTCTGTCTTCGCTGTCCTTGTTTACAGGGTCGACAAGAACCGCTTCCTCAACTGGATTAAGAGGAAGAAATACGTCTTCGAGGAGAAACGTCTTAATCCACAAAAGAAAGGAGAAAATGCCTAATGAAGAAAATCAAGGCTTTAATTCCTATCCTTGGCTTAAGTCTCCTTACTTCCTGCTCTTTGGAAGATAGGATGATCTTCGGCGGAAACAAAAATTCTGTTTCTCAGAATCAACCGGTCAGCAAAGATCCGAACGATAGCAGCTCTACTTCCGATACTCCTAGCTCTGATGCAGACTTAGAAACCTTCGATGACTGCAAAAACTCTATCTTCTTCGCCCTCTACAACTATTACGGATTCGATGGCCAGCATTTCACCAACAAATGGCTTGGCAGGAACGATGCCCTTGCTGCCCACGGCTACAAAGTCACTGGTTATGAAGGTCAGAAGGATGCCCGTAAGTTCAAAATCGAACGTCAGGCAAATTCAGACCTTCCGGCAGATGCAAAAATAGTCAGGGTCAACAATCAGAACTGGGATACGACAATTCAATACGCTAAGCCGTTTGCTAAGTATCATCCAAGGGCAGTCATTTCCACCTGTAATGGTGTCGAAATGGCATCTTCTAACATCAAATCCGTTCAGTTCAAAGTCTCTAATGCTACGATGGGCGGCTTCTCTCCTACTTATCGTTCTGCCTTCATTGATGGCTCTCTCCGTTATCTTGTCGCAAAGTACACGGCTCACATCCTTCCTATTGTCGCTGCTTCCGTTAATGCTCTTGATAATGGCAAAGCAAGGAAGAACGCAGATGGAACAGCTCTGCGTTTATCTATCTCCCAGTGGGCCATCCAGACCTTAGAAGAATACGACCGCAGGAATGCAGTCGACTCTGTCTCGGAGGACCATCCGACTGTCCGTAAGATCAATGTCGATAAATACTTTGACAAAACAAATCCGGACTATGGACCTGAGAAATTATCTGAGTTTGTTTCTTCCTCCACAAAGGAAAACATTGAGGCTCTCTATGCTGAGAACGAAAGCAATGGTGATGCGGATAAAGCTGCTTTCCGTAAAGGAAAGAAGTACAAATGCGGCATCATTGCTCCTTCTAGCGTCAATGAACAGGTACAGCTCTACATTAATTTCATCCAAGGTTATTTAGCTAAGGCCTATAACTTCGAAGTCCTTCCGGTCGGTTCTGTTACATCCAGCAACACCCAGAAACAGGTAGCAACCCAGCTTTGCAACCAAGGCGCTAACTTCATTATCTCAGTACAGGATGATACGGAGCGAAATGCAGCTGCTCAGGTCTGTAATGAAAAAGGTGTCTACTTCGCTATTGCGGGCTCCTGCCAGAACGCTCTCGATTACGCGGTAATCAAGAATCTTCCTTACTATGTTGGTTCCATTGGAACCTCTCCGGAAGAAGAACGCCGTTCTGCAAAAGAGAGGACAGAATACTATCTTCAGTGCAGGATCAAGCGTGCTCAGAGCCAAGATGCCTTATACGAATACGAGAAAGAAGTCAAAGGACTGAATAAGACAAAAGAAGAGTCCCTTAGCTTCTACGTTCCATTCGATAAAGAAAGAGATATCTAGCATGGCTTCCTTCACCTTTGAATTCTATCCGAAATCACTGGCAAGACGGACTCAGTTCGATCTTGTCGTTCCTTCTCTCAATCTTCATGGTTCCTTAAACAATAAGGATGATAGGTACTATGAGAACTCTACAGAAACCTATCCTTTGATTCTCTGCTTATGCGGCTTCGGAGATAACGAGAAAGCCTTCCAACAGAACTCTTCTCTTATCTCTCTCTGCGAAGAAAACAAAGTCGCAGTATGCTTCATTAACGGCGAGAATAAATGGTATCTCAACCTTGGACAGATTGACAATTACTACGATTTGATTGAAAAAGACATCCTTGACTTCCTATACGGAAATTTCCGTTTCCTCTCCCGTAAGAAACCACTCATTATCATGGGTGTTTCAATGGGCGGATACGGAGCTCTCTACCACTATCTCAAGAATGTCGACAAGTATGCTGCTTGTGTTGCCTTATCCCCAGCTACGAAACCAGACTTCCTTGATGAAAGCAAGTTCGGAACCCTTCGTTCCCTCTGCTTAGCAAGCAAAGAAAAGAAAAAGAACGTCTATCTCTCCGTCGGAAAGAATGACTTCATCATCGGGGCTTCTAAAGACTTTGATCAGTTCCTTATCGATAATGAAATCGGATTCTCGTATCGCTATTTAGAGAACAAAGACCATTCCTGGAAGACCTGGAGAGAAGAAATCTACAATGTCTTCGATTATCTGTCTGAAAATGGATTCATCGGCAAAAAGCCGAAATCAAAATAAAAAAGGAGAAAAAATATGAAATCCAAGAAGTTAACATTAGTTGCTTCCCTGCTCTCTCTTGCTGCATTAGCTGGTTGCGGAAAAACCTCGGAGCCAAGTGCAAAGCCGACCGAACCTGCAAAGCCAAGTGAATCTGCAAAGCCGACAGAAGAACCTGAAGAAGTCGAGATCCAGAAGGAAGCTGCAGATAAAATTGTCTCAGCCTACAACCCGTCTTTAACTGGCAAGTTCTCTTTCAGCTACACCGCTAATTACAAAGTCGATGTCGATTCTCATGGTGGAACCGGCAAGCTTGACAGCTTCAAGCATGAGGTCGAAGACACTACTACCGGTGATATCGATCTTACCAGCGGAAATGTCTATCTCAAGATCTCCAAGACTTCCAAAGACAAGCGTCATAGCCAGGAAGCTTCTAAGACAGAAGCCTTAGTCTACAAGGATGGAGATACCTATAAGTATGTCACCACGACTAGGGAAAACCCGGTTGCATTAGCTAGCGAAGAGGCAGCTATCAACAAGATTTCGGATCTTGTCTACTCTATTTCCTATAACTTAGCCGGCTATATCACCATGGATACCTTCAAATACGAAGGCGATAATAATTATCAGTGGCGTGAGTTCGGACTTTCTTCCACGGCAGTTCCTGCTGAGGACTGCAATGATCCTTATTACTTTGGAAAGAGGAAAGACGGCGGACTGAATATCAAGACCAAGGTTCAGTATGTCGGTTATAAGACCGATAACGGAATCTCTGATTTCTCCAACAAGGCCGATGACTATGCTGCTGAAGCTGTTGTTAAGACAAATAGCACGGGCTTAGTCACTTCCTACGCAGAGACCTATAACAAAGCTTCCCTTGATTTTGCTATCAGGACTCCGGCCCCGACGGTTGTCATTACCGGAAGCCGTAACTTCTCTGCAAACTATGGTGCAACCTTTGAAAAGGCTGGAACCATTGAACATCATCTTACCAAATCGGTTATCACTTGGGATGAGAATCCAAAATGCACTTTTGAAGTCTATTCCTGCCCTGCTGATAATAAAGCCGCTAAAACGGCTATCAAGAGCGGAGATGAAGTCAAAGTCGGTGATTTATTAGCTGTCAAGGTTACTCCTTACGGACATAACAACATCGTCAACGTCGCCTTAGGAACTACTTCTGCTGAAGTTTCTGATGATGGATTCTACTATTTCGAAGTCAGCGAAGGTGCCAAGAAGCTCGCTGCTAACATCAATGGTTCCGATAGGAAACCGGATGTTCAGTATGCTACTGTCACCACTGAAAAAGGCGAACACGTTAAGTCCTTCACTGTAAAATACAGGACCTATCCGAATACTTCAGCCTTGATTGATTTAGATGCTCAGAATCGTGCTCCGGTTGGCAAGGCAAACTACCTTATCTTTACCGCTGAATTCGATGAAGGATATGAATTAGATGCCTTCACTGTCAACGGAAATGCTGCTAAGCCATTCGGTCCTAGTGTTTGGGGATATCCCATCATGACAGAGGGAACCTATGCATGCAAAGTCACGGCTAAGGCGAAATCCGAAGCGAAAGAATATGTGAACTTCACTGTTCAGAAAGACGCTGGTGTCAAGTCTGCCTCTGTCTTAGTCAGGGATAATTTCGATACAGAGCATTTAACCGATGTTACTACTGAAGGCAAAGCAGAAGTTAAGGCTGGACGCTGGCTCTGCGTCAAAGTTGAATTAAATGAAGGATTCGCTGTTGAATCTGTCAAATCCGGCGAAACTGCTGGTTTTTTCCAGAAAGGATACTACTGCTTTAACGCTTCCAAAGCAGGAACGTATGCTTTCAACATCGTCACCAAGGCTGCTACTGCTGCCTAATCTGATTTGAATATTTTGATTCGGAAGGTGCTTTATAGCACCTTCCGGATTCTTCAAGGAGGTCTTAATGTCTGTCAATCTGAAAGAAAAGCCTTTTTATCTGAGCGATAGCCAGATTGAATGGGTGAATAAGACCAAAGAGCGAAGGACTCAAGAGGAAAAAATCCAACAGCTTTTCATTCATCTTACTGCCAAGCAGGATGAAGCTTATCTGAAGGATGTTGTCACTAAATGGAAGTTTGGCGGAGCCCGCTTCAATCCTTCTTCTGCAGAGAATATTGCCAAGCATAATTTCATTCTACAGAGAGAGACGAAAATTCCTCTTCTGATCGCTGCGAACACCGAATCCGGTGGTAATGGTGCTTATCGAGGAGGAACAGAAGTCGGATGTGAAACGAAGGTCGCGTCCACGAAGGATCCTCACTATGCCTATGAATTAGGAAAGGCTTCCGCTGAAGAAGCAAAGGCGGTTGGTATCAATACTCTCTTTGCACCGATTGTCGATATCGACTATCAGTTCCATAATCCGATTATTCCTTATCGTACCTTTGGAAATGATCCAGATAGGGTGAAGGAGTTCTCTCTTGAATTCCTCAAAGGCGTTCAGGAGGAAGGACTTCTTGCCTGTGCGAAGCATTTCCCAGGAGATGGTGTCGATGAACGGGATCAGCATCTTTCTTTGACTAGCAACACTTTGTCTTGCGAAGAGTGGGATAAGAGCTACGGAAAAGTCTATTCTGCTTTGATTGATGCTTCTCTTCCTAGGATCAGGGTCGGACATATTGCCCTGCCATCCTATCAGAAGAAGTTCGCGAAGGATGAAAATATTGATGTTCTTCCTGCTTCTGTTTCTAAGGAAATCCTTACCTCCCTCCTAAGAGGGAAATTAGGGTTCAATGGATTGATTGTCTCTGATGCTACTCATAGGGTCGGACTCACTGCTTCTAGGAAACGGAGCGAATTCCTTCCTAAGAGGGTAGAAGCCGGTATCGATAGGATTCTTTTCTACAATGACTATGATGAAGATATCGAATACAGGAAAAACGGACTGAAGAAAGGTCTTCTCTCTCAGGAACGTTTGGAAGAGGCTGTTACTCGAATCCTGGCGACCAAAGCTAGGCTTGATCCTTCCTTAAGGAAACCGCAAGAGACTCCAATCTACTCATTGATGGGAACGAAGGAACATAGGGAAGTCCAAGATGAGGTATCCGATAAAGGAATCGTCCTTGTCAAAGAGGAAAAAGGAGTTCTTCCGTTATCTCCCGAAAAAGGAAAACGAATCCTTCTTGTCCCTCAGCATGAAGATAGTCCCTTTGATAACAGGATGCCGAAAAGAGGTCCATCTATTTATGAGACAATTGCTCATAGGTTAGAGGAAAAAGGCTTCCAGGTTACTATCTTTGAATCCCTTAGGGATAAAGCAAAGAGACTCCCGCCTAGGGAAGCACTGAGCATTATCTCCAATGTCTACAACAATAAGACCCCAATTAAAGAACTTACAGACAATTATGATCTTGTGATTCATGTCTGTGACTTCGATACGCATAATACGGTCAACCGCAGGACCTATAAGAGGTCGAAAGGAACTCCCGATGTTCCTTGGTACGTCAATGAGCTTCCTACCATTAGGATATCTTTGAAAAATCCGTTCCACCTCTTTGATGCCCCGCAGGTTAAAACCTATATCAACTGTTACGATAAGAATCCGTCAACGATTTCTCATCTGATTAAGAAGCTCACCGGAGAAGAGAAGTTCTTAGGTGTATCACCTGTGGATTGCTTCTGCTTAGATCCGTTGTGCCGGAAATAATAAAGGAGAGAATTAAGATGTTACCAATTCAGGTTAATTTAAAAGACAAAGTTGTCGTCATCACTGGTGCCGGAGGAGTCATCTGCTCTTATTTGGCACGCATTTATGCCGAGAGCGGTGCTAAGGTTGCTCTTCTCGACCTCAATAAAGAGAGGGCCGAGAAAAACGCCAAGGCCCTCCGTGAAGAAGGCTATGTTGCCTATGGCTATGAAGCCAACGTTCTGAAGAAGGACTCTCTCTCTGCCTGCCATGAGCAGATCTTAAAGGACTTAGGTCCCTGCGATATTCTTGTCAATGGAGCTGGTGGAAATAATCCGCGTGCTACAACCGACAACGAGTTTGCGGAGCTTGATGATGCCAAGAAAGGAATCAAGAGCTTCTTTGAACTTGATGAGAGCGGAGTTGAGTTTGTCTTCAATCTTAACTTCCTTGGAACTCTTCTTCCGACTCAGATCTTTGCCGAAGATAGGATTGGTCGTAAGGATTGCTCAATTTTGAACATCTCTTCTAGGAATGCTTTCACTCCACTCACGAAGATTCCTGCTTATTCTGGCGCAAAAGCTGCTGTTTCTAACTTCACAAAGTGGCTTGCTGTTCACTTCTCTCATGTTGGAATCCGTGTCAATGCCATTGCTCCTGGATTCTTCTCTACGAAGCAGAACGAAAAGCTTTTATGGAATCCGGATGGCACTCCGACCGCTCGTACCGGCAAGATCTTAGCTGCTACTCCTATGGGACGCTTTGGTGTTGTCGAGGACTTAGGTGGTGCTGTCTTATTCCTCTCTAGCCCGGAGGCTGCCGGCTTTGTGACCGGTGTTGTCCTTCCGATTGACGGCGGATTCTCTTCCTATTCTGGAGTCTAAAATCATGCTGTTTCAGAAGAAATCCGATTTTCTTGTCTGCAGGGACAGCGATGGTACTGTCATGGATACTAGGACGATTAAGCACTATAACTGCTTTGGTCCTAGCTTCGTGGATGTCTATGCCATCAAAGACCATAAGGACGAGATTCTCAAAGAGTGGAATCGAATCAATCTCTTTTCCATCACACGCGGTATCAATCGTTTCCAAGGATTAAACGATATTCTCGACTATGTCGGAAAATTCGGCTATTCCTATTCCGGAAAAGAAAGCTTTGCTTCCTGGGTCAAGACTACGAAGGAACTCTCTCCGAGAGCCTTGAAGGAATACAGGGAAGCAAACGAAAAAGATAATCTTTGCAGGAAGCTTGCTCTGCAATGGTCCGATGAAGTCAATCGTCGCATCTCTCTTCTTCCTTTAGGTCAGCCCTTTGCTCCAGTGAAGGAGATCATCTCACAGATTAAAGATGAAGTCGATTTGGTAGGAGTAAGCTCCGCCAATGAAGGAGCCGTTACGGAAGAATGGAAGGGAGCTGGTATCTATTCTCTCTTCCGGTTTGTTGCCTGTCAGAGTGTCGGCAAGAAAGATAAGATTATTCAGAAAGCCCTGGAATGTGGTTATGAGAAGGATAACACTGTAAGGTTAGGGGATGCCCTTGGCGATATTGAGGCCAGCAAAGCAAATGGTGTTCACTTCTTCCCGATTCTTCCTGGAAAGGAGAAGGAATCCTGGGAGGAATTCTACAAAGAAGGACTTCCTCATTTTCTCTCTCATACGTTTACGTTAGAGTATCAGGAACAGCTCTATAAAAAGTTCTTTGACTGTCTGAAATAAGATAGCAGAAGAGGTAAAAAATATGAAAATTACAGAACCAATCAAAGTCGGTAAGATTACGCTTAAGAACCGTATCATGTTCCCACCGCTCACTACTGGTTATGAAGAACGCGATGGCTCTATCGGAGAGCATTCCCGTGCTTTCTATACCCGCTTAGCCAAAGGCGGTGTCGGCTACATTGTTATCGGTGATGTTGTTCCAGTCAATACTGTTTCTCCGACTCCGAAGCTTTTCTGTGATGAACAGATTGGATCTTTCAAGGCTTTAGCGGACTCGGTTCATGCCTATGGTGCTAAACTTGGTCTTCAGCTCTTCCATCCGGAATATGATACCGAAGCCATTATCAACTTCATTAAACAGGGCAAACGCAACGAAGCTTTTGCAAAGCTTCATCATGATAGGCTTCATTTTACGGATGAAGTTACTCCGGAGAAGCTTGCTTCCATCTTAGAGCATATCAAAGCCTGTGCACATCGCGCCTATGAGGCTGGTGTTGATGTCATTGAAGTCCATGGTGACCGTGTTGTCGGAAGCCTTTGCTCCACGATTCTGAATCATCGTACCGATGAATATGGTGGAAGCTTTGAAAACCGTACTCGTTTTGCTCTTGAATTCGTCAAAGCCATCAAGGAAGGTGCTCCGGATATCACCATCGACTATAAGCTTCCGATTGTTACCAAGAGAAAAGACGGCACCTATCAGGGTAAAGGCGGTCTTGTCCTTGAAGAAGCGGTCAAGCTTGCTAAGCTGTTAGAGAAAAACGGAGTCGACAGGATTCATGTTGCTCAGGCTAACCACACTGGAAATAGGAATGATACGATTCCGGCTAGGGGAACCCGTGCTTACGGATTCAGGGTCGAAGAGGCAAAGGCAATCAAGGCTGCTGTTTCTATTCCAGTTTCCATTGTCGGCCGTATCTGCACAGTGAAAGCTGCAGAAAGCTTAATCGAGCAGAATGTCTGCGATATTGTTGCCTTTGGCCGTAATCATCTTACCGATCCGGACATTGCCAATAAAATCGCTGATGGTAAGGATTATCTTATCCGTCAGTGTATCAACTGCAACAAGGGCTGCACCGATAGGATTCAGAAAGCCCAGTTCCTTTCCTGCGTCTTAAATGCTGAGAACGGATACGAAGCAACTCGTTCTATTACCAAAGCAGTTAATCCTCGCACTGTCGCTGTTGTCGGTGGCGGTATTGCCGGCTTAGAAGCTGCCCGTGTCCTTGCTCTGAAAGGACATAAGGTCGACTTATACGAGAAGAGCTATCGTCTTGGCGGACAGATCAATATCGCTGCTGTTCCTCCTCGCAAAGAGGAAAGGCGTCGTATTCTCAATTTCTATGACCGTGTTCTTCCGACTCTGGATGTCAAGATCCATCTTGGTGTCGAATTCACGAAGGAAAGGGCAAAGAACTATTCCGATATCATTGTTGCTATCGGTGCTCATAACCTTGTTCCGCATATTCCGGGAATCGATGGTGAGAATGTTGTCTCTGCCTGGGATGTCTTAGACAATAAAGAAATTGTCTATGGATCTGTCGCTGTCTGCGGTGGCGGACTTGTCGGTGCAGAAACCGCCGAGTATCTTGCTGATAAAGGATACGATGTCACTATTGTGGAAAGGATGGACAAGATTGCAAAAGAAGAGAGCAATACCATTCTTCCTACAAGGCAGAAAGATTTTGCAGATCACAACGTTAAGCAGCTTGTTAAGACTAAGATTGTCAAGATGGATATCCATGGCTTAATCTGCGATAAACTCGATGACAATGGTCAAACAGTTGAAACGATTGAGATTCCATGCGATACCATTGTCAACGCCTTAGCTTCTCAGAAGAACAAGATTGACTTAGAAGGCGTGAATGCCAACATTGTTTATGTCGGTGATTGTGGCGGCGAGCGTCCATCTAACATTGATCATGCTATCAAGTCTGCTTACGATGCCGCTAATTCCATTAACTAAAATAAGGAGGCAAAGATGAAGCTTACCTTCCGCTGGTACGGACCGAGTGATTCGATTCCGTTGACCTATATCCGTGAAATTCCGAATAGGTCTGGTGTTGTTACCGCAGTCTACGATGTCAAAGTCGGTGAAGTCTGGCCGATGGAGTCCTTAGAAAAACTCAAAAAAGATGCGAATGAACATGGCTTAGCTAGGGAAGTCATTGAGTCTATTCCTGTTCATGAAGACATCAAAATGGGAAAGCCGACACGGGACCACTATATCGATAACTATATTGAGAATATCCGCCGCTGTGCGAAAGTCGGTGTCAAATGTGTTTGCTATAATTTCAGGCCTGTCTTTGATTGGCTGAGAACCGATAGGCATCATCAGAACGCCGATGGCAGTAACTCTCTGAGTTATTCCTATGAGGATTTTGTCAAGGTTGATCCAAAGCATCTGCATCTTCCAGGCTGGGATGAATCCTATACTCCGGAAGAATTACAGTCGCTTCTTTCTCAGTATCAGTCTGTTTCCCATGAACAGCTGTTTGACAACCTTGTCTATTTCCTGAAGCGGATTATTCCTGTCTGTGAAGAATGCGATGTGAACAGGGCCATTCACCCGGATGATCCACCGTGGGATGTTTTCCATCTTCCACGTATCATTACCAGCGAAGAGGATCTGGACCGATTATTCGCTGCTGTTCCATCCACTCGTAACGGACTTACTCTTTGTACTGGTTCTTTTGGCGCTAAGAGAAGCAACGATATTGTTCACAGGGTCGGAAAGTATTCGAAGCAGGGTCGTGTTCATTTCTTGCACTTACGCAATGTCAAGTGGACGGATGATCATGATTCCTTCTGTGAAGTCGGACATTGCACCAAAGATGGCTCTTTAAATAGGGCTGCTATTGTCAAAGCTGCTTGCGATAATGGGTTTGATGGCTATGTCCGTCCCGATCATGGCCGGAACATCTTCGGCGAGAACGGAAAGCCTGGCTATGGTCTCTATGATCGTTCCTTAGGATGCGCCTATATCAATGGCCTTTTCGAAAGGTACGAGTTCAGGAAGAACAACAAGTAGTTTCTTTTGAAAGCAAAAGCTGCCTGAAAAGGCAGCTTTTTGCGTTGCTTTGAAATTTGTACCTTGTTACATTACTAGGAAACAATGTGTTTATGTCTGTTATCTTTTTCCTTTTGGTCTGCCGAGGTGTTTTTCTTTTTTCGTCCTTGGCCTCCGTCTCCTCAATCACCTGTTTTGGAATCATTATTCCTGGATCACAGTAAGGGCAGTTGAACGCTGTAAATGGGCCTCCGTTTATTTCCCAGCATTAGAAAACAATGTCCGCTCCCATCTTTTCTGTTCGACGGCATGGTGTGCACTGTTTTTCGAACATCTCCTCTCCGCCCCGTTCTTTTTCTGTTTTCATTTGAAATAACACTGATAATGAAAAGATACTGATTTGCATAAAGTCAGTTTCGTTTCAGGTAGTCGACAAACAAAAGCTGTCATTGAAATGCATTAACGATATGTTATAGAATAAAGTTAGCTGCATAGGGAGTAAGTATGCAAAAGAAAGTAAGCAGAAAGACAATCGAACTCATTGTTTCTACTTTTTTCTTCGTGCTTGCAGGATTCTTCCAATACTATGATATCTACTTGCCTCCTGTCTATGCCCATACCTTTTCCTTTCTTGCCAATGCCATCTTCCTTCTTCTGATTTTCTTATGGGGAAAATCGATCAGACAGAGAATCATTCAGAAAGGAATCAGAAGAAAACTAGTCATCATCGCAATGCTTCTCTTCTTTTGGCTCTTTATCCGATTCATCAAATACAACATCTTCGCACGGAAGGACACCATCTCCAGATACCTGTGGTATAGGTATTATATTCCGCAATGTCTTGTTCCTCCTCTCTCTCTTATCGCCAGGATGGAACTAACAAGAAAAAAGAAAGAGAATCTATCAAAACTGATCTATCTTATCCTCCTTCCTGCTATTGCCCTGATCCTTCTCATCCTGACAAATGATTTCCATCAGCTCGCCTTTGCTTTCCAAGCAACAAAAGAGAATTCTGTTGCAGAATACAGTCATCAGATCGTCTATTATCTTGCAATAGGATGGATCATCATCATGACGTTTTTGTCTCTTGTTACCTTGATTTTAAAATGCAGTATCTCTGTGTGCAAAAGAAAAATCTGGATTCCGCTTCTTGTCTTTGCCGTTACGACTGCCGCTTGTTTTTTATGTTTCATCTATGACACCCAATCCTATAAGGTACCAGAACTATTTTCCTTCTCCTTCATCCTTCTGATAGAGACCTGTATCTTTATCGGTCTGATTCCATCCAACGACAACTATCTCCTATATTCAGAGATCTCTTCGCTTCCTTTTGTCATCACTGACAACGATTTAGTTCCTATCATCAATCATTTAGATGATACGGATATTACAAAAGAACAATACCAAGACTGTATGACAAAGGGTCCTCTCTTTTTAAACGAGAACATCCGCTTATCGAATCAGAAAATATCAGGAGGACATATCTTTTATATCGAGGATCTTTCTTCCATTACAAAGATGGTGAATGAATTATCAAGCACGAACGAACTCCTCTCAGAAGAAAAAGAACTGATTGCTTATGAAAATGAACTCAAAGAGAAGAAAACAAAGCTTCAGCAGAAAAACCAACTTTACGATAAAGTCTTTTCCATTCTCAATAAGGATCTGCTTCAGTTGAAAACACTCCTTGAAAGCACAGACAAAGACAGCAAAGGCTATTCTAAGAATCTAAAGAAAGCATGTGTTTATCTCTCTTACATCAAAAGAAGAAGCAACCTTGAAATCCTTCATAGTCAGAAAGAGAACATCAACATAGAGGAAATCATATTGTCGATCAATGAATCTCTTCTCTATCTCAATGAATGCAACATTTCTGCTTCTCTTATCAATGAAGCAAAAGGAGAATACGATGGAAATGAATGCATTCTCCTTTATGAATTTTTCCAGTATTATCTGAAAACCTGTTTTGATTCACTCAACGAAATCCTGATTAGAATCGATTCTGTCAACGATCAGTTATCACTTCGCATCATCTCCAATGTTACTGATATCTCCTTAGAAGGATTTGATCATGAGAAACTGAATCAATATAAAGGAAAACTCGCTTATTTTACAGAAGACAATCTTTTCTATACCACCCTCTCTTTTGAGAAAGGAGGTAAAACAGAATGAATTACATCACAGCTCCCTATGTTGTCCAGACTCTCATTTCTATTCTCTATTTCTCTCTCATCATCTTTTCACTCTGCACAGCCTTCTTATGTTCTCACCACAAGCATAAATATGTCTTTATCATAACCGAATCTATGATTACCATCTTCTTCAGTATTCTTCTGATCGGATGTCTTACCTATTTTGACATCGATGATATTTCAAAACTGGACCCCTTATCCACCTTTGCAGTTTCCATCCCTGTTTCCATCGATTTCCTGTTGTTATCCTTATTCACGCTTTTGAATCTATTCATCACTATCGTTCTTATCAGAAACAGAAAGAACACGATATCGAAGATGAGCATCAAAGAAGCCTTTGATGATCTGCCTTGCGGTATCTGCTTCTATGAAGCAAGCGGTGTGACAAAATTAGTCAACAGCAAAAGGAATGATTTCTCTATCAGAATCACTGGAGAATACTTATTGAACGGGAAAAAGTTCATTAGCATCCTCACAGATGAGAACATAAAAAGAAACAGCCTTTCTCATCAGGATGAAAAAGAATACATCATTTCTCTTGATGATCATGTCTACTCATTCAGAAGAAGAGAACATCAACTATCGGATAAATCCCTCTATGAAATCATAGCGACAGATATCACAAGAAAACATCAGCTCTCCAGGGAACTGAACAAAAAGAACAAAGAGCTCTCTTCTTTCAATAAGAGAATGAGACAATACGGAGAGACAATCGAAGAACTGACGATTGAAAAAGAGACGTTGTCCGCAAAGAGGAACATCCACGACAAATTAGGAAAGCTATTGATCCTGTCCCGCCAGTCCTTAGATAAAGATAGGACTGAAGAAGAAAAAGAAGTCCTTCTCTCCACTTGGAAGAATACACTTATCGCCTTTGAAAGCATGAAGGAGAACGAAAGCAATGATACCTATGACGAACTGTTCAAAGCAGCAAAGGATATCGGTATCAGCATGATCTTCTGCGGAAGAAGACCAGAGAGCAGAAAAGGAAAGAAAATCGCAGCCAAAGCGATCATCGAATGCATGACAAACACTATCAAACACGCCAAGGGAAACGAAGTCTATGTCTCTTTCAAAGAGAGGAATCGATTCATTGAGATTCAAGTCACCAATAACGGAGAACAGCCAAAAGAAGAAATCAAAGAGGGAGGCGGATTATCCTCGCTGCGCTTGCTCATTGAAAGAGAAGGTGGAAGCATGAAAATTATAAGTTTCCCGCGCTTTGAGATGAATATCACCATAGAGAAAGGAGAAGAGTATGACAGATGAAAAATACAAAGTCCTGATTGTCGAAGATCAGGCGATGCCTCGGCAGCTATTCGAACACTTCATCAGCACCTCCTCCCGTTTTGCACTGGCAGGAAGCATCGCCAGTGCTGCTTTCACGGAAGTATACTGTCTTTCAAGACCGATTGATCTCATTCTGATGGATGTCATCACAGAAGGCGGAGAAAACGGACTTGATGAAGCAAAGAAGATCAAAAAGAAATTCCCAAAGATCAAAATCATCATCGTCACATCCATGCCTGAATGTTCCTACATCGAAAGAGCAAAAGAGATCGGTGTAGAAGGCTTCTGGTACAAAGAAACCAATGAACAGCCAATCATCGAACTGATGGAAAAGGTCATGAATGGAGAAATCATCTATCCGAATACTGCACACACTGTCAAAATCGGACTGACAGACAGTTCAAGATTCACTAAGAAAGAGCTTGAAGTCCTTCGCTATGTGACAGGCGGATTCTCCAATATCGAAATATCAGAGAGAAGGAATGTCTCACCGGGTGTCATCAAGAACCATATCGCTGACATGCTTCAGAAGACAGGGTTCCGCTCCCGCACCCAGCTTGCGGTCAAAGCGAGAGAATCTGGCATCGTCATCTTGAACAAAGATGACGAAACCTTATGATTCCAGTGCTAACAATCAGCTAAAAAGATAGAACTTATCGAAAATTTCTTCAAAAAATACGGCTAGGGGTGCCAAATGGCACTTTTGCCGTTTTTTTCATGTTGTTAAAATCATCTAACCATGACATCTACACAAAAAAAGGAGCAAACATATGAAACACAAGACGCTTATGACAACGTTGTTGTTATCTTTCATGGCAGCCCCTCTATTCGTTTCCTGCGGTGAGAAGGAACATAACTTCTCAACGAAATGGGAAAGCGATGAGAATTATCACTGGCATGTCTGTCTGACAGATGGGCACAAAGACACTTCTGAAAAAGAAAAACATGTCTGGGACAGTGGAAAAGTCACAAAAGAGCCCACCAAAACTGAAACAGGAATCATGGAGTACGTCTGTTCTACTTGTCTAAGAGAAAAGACAGAAATCATTGAAAAGCTGAAGGTGGAAACAATCTATACCATCACCTTCGATAGCAGAGGCGGAAGCGAAGTAAAAAGCATTACTGCTGAAGCAGGCGCAAAAATCGAAGCACCTGCTGCTCCGACAAAGGAAGGCTATATCTTTGGCGGATGGTATGAAAGCAGCGATAACGGAACGACGCTGTCTGAAACACCCTTTGAGTTCACTTACAGGCCGGCAAGAGTCTTTACCCTTTATGCAAAATGGGGAGAAGAAAGCGTCAAAGGCAAAACCTATAACCACACTTCTACGAACTTGAACTGGACCGGAACAGAAGAACAGAAGAAAGCATTTCTCGCTGAAATGGAGATGACAGAAGAGCAATACAAAGAAATAAATCAGGCTCTCACAATCCGATTCGTATTTGATAAGACTGAAGAGAAAGCATCTGCTGCCTTTGGTATGGAACCGGACTTATTCAACTGCACTGTCCTCTATACAATCACTGGCAATACCATCATCTTCTTTGACAACGAAGAGGATATGAAAAATGGTATTCCTGCCCATGATTATGGATTCTTCACCAGTGCGACAGCAGCATTCTCTCCCGATAGATCAAAGCTTATCTTCACGGCAGTGACTACTGGTCTGACAATGGAACACATCCTGACGGTCGTAACAGAATAATAGATTCAAGACAATTTTTAACCTTTCCCCATACCAAAAAGGAGGTAAATGTACTATTGGGGAACAATAAATGAATAGTGCAGAACAAATATGAATAAGACAAAACTATTCGCACTGATTGCAACCCTGGCATTATTGACAGCAGGGCCATTATCCAGCTGTAAAAACAAAGAAAGCAACACAACCACTCCGCCTGCCGTTACTGAAAAACCTGTCGTTACTGAAAAGAAGACAGAACCATCTGTCCACAAGCACAATTATTCTGATACCTGGGATCATGATGATACCAAGCATTGGCATTCCTGCAAAGATACATCCTGCGGCGATAAGAAAGATATCGCCGATCATACTTTTGTCTGGACTGAAAAGACACCGGCTGGTGTTCATACAGACAAAGTAGAAAAGGGTGTCTGCTCCGTCTGCAATTTTGAGACAGAAAGAACTGCTGAGAATACTGGCACCCATGAATGGTCAACGGAATGGAAGAAGGACGAAACAGGTCATTGGCATGAAACGACATGCACCGGTCACGATGCGATGAAGAAGGACTTCAGCGCCCATGAAGGAACTTGGACTGTCAAAACAGAAGCCGCATATCAGCAGGACAGAGTCGATGAAAGAACCTGCACTGTCTGTGCCTTCCACGAAGAGAAGACGATTGAAGGAACTGCCCTCACCTTAAAGCCGAGAACCATCACTGTCGCTAAGACAGAGTTTGTCTATGACACAAGACCTTTGGCTTTGGATAACTATATCGGAACCGAGAGTAAAGAAAACAGGAAGATCGAATACCGACAGAAAGGAACAGAAGCCTACTCCACAAATGCGCCTTCTGATGTCGGAGTCTATGAGTACAAGATTACACTCCCTGAAACAAGTGAATGGCAGGCTGCTGAAAAGACAGGCGAAAGGAAGATTGCACAATTCGCTGTCAAACTGACTAAGAAAGAATTTATCAGAGACTTAGGCGCCAATGTTGTCGATGATAGGATTCAGTTAGACGATATCGAAGTCCAATTCGATACCGTCACGAAGAAAACAGTCAAGCTTGTCCTTGATAAATCCTATGATGTTGCCGGTATAAAGAAGGTCCCTGCAACAGCATTGAAGATCGATAATCCCAACTATGCATTGGATATCGGAGATATCACTGAAGTCACTTTGACAAGCTATGATACCGCTGACTTCTATTGTGGAATTCAGGACATCTTCACCATCTCAGGAAGAGAAGGTGTCATTATCACAACAGTGATTCCTCGCGGAACAATCAAAAAAGGCGATTCCCTTTACATACATGAGATTGCCAAGTCTGTCACAGTCGCAGCAATGGAAAGAAAAAGAGTTGTCATCGATAAAGCAACAGTCGGTGAAGAAGTCTCGATGCAAATCACTGGTGTCACAAAAGCAGAAGTCTCTAGAGGATATACGCTCAGCAAGAAAGACACGCTGCAAGAATATGATCGCTTCTTGGCAACCGTCTATGTATGTACAGAAGACGAGGGTGGAAAACATACTCCTTTGATCGATAGTACAAAAGAAGCATACTTCCCCAACCTCAGATTCAATGACACCTATTCTACGAAACAAGCCAGAATGTTCTTCCCGGAAGGCACCTCAATGGTTTTAGGCGGAGAAACAGTTGAAGATGTCAGATTCTATCTTCCTACTTCAACACCTGGATTTATCGGTCGCAGTTTCGTTCTCACAGAATCCGGCAGAACAATTGCAAAAGTCGAAATCACAGAGGTTCATAAACATGATGCCAACTTCTATAGAAGCGGTACTTGTTATGAATGCAGGTATTCATCTGCTCCTACTATGAAATTTGACGATAGTAAATCCAAAGCCGAAGTCGAATGTAAATTCATCGAAAATGAGACACGTCGCTTCATTATCACGTTTGATAACGTCGGAAAAGAAGAAGTCACATATCGTTTCACGCTTTCGGATACTGAGAATTTCACAATGGTAGTCAAAGCCACATTAGGCAATACAACGTATCCTTTGACAGCAAAGGGTGATTTAGTCATCAAAGCCGACGCCTTTGAAAACATGGCCATCCATGTCACTGCCAAAAAGACAGCGACCTGCAAAGTCACGGTCTCTAAAGTAGTTACAATACTTAGACCGCGCATTTAAGTCTTAAAACACGATAGGTGGAGCAGATGCTCCACCTATTTTGATGTCTCGATTCTAAATGCAGATTTCTATACAGAAAGAATATAGCATTGTCTTCTGAAAAAAGTTTATCAATCAAAAAAACAAGGGACAATACATCGGTTAACCGATTTACTTATTGCAATAACATAAGGAGAAGAACAAGGAACATCAATGGGCTATTAAAAGAAAAAATATATCAAAATATCAATTAGCCAAAAAGCGGTGTTCCACAGACTACTATCATAGATATCTGCAATAACAAACAAAAAACAAAAAAGGATTCCGACTAATATAACACACCCATCTCACTGGACCAAGATTCATAGCATTAACTCAAATCAAGCAAAGAATCATTATGCCTTTCCCAGTGATATGGCTTAGTTCTATTTAAAGTCCAATGTCAGAGATGCCATATGATGACGAAGATATCTCCAATGTTTTGGTTTTTCATTTTTACATCTTTGAAAACTCTTTTTTTGAATTTCTACCTCAAACCACCTCACTCCCACCCAACACCATAAACATAAAAACGGCGTCTGCTTAGTGAAACTCCCTCATTTTTTGGTGAATGTATATCAAAAACTGGCTCATTTTTTAGTCACATATGGATAAAACTCCCTCATTTTTTATATCATGACTTGATTTTATCTTCTTTTTGTGTGTTAATATAACTAACGGGAGGTGTCTTGTTTATGAGTGAATACTTGAAGCGTAAAATCGACAAATATCTGTTTGATTGGAAAACAAACCCAAATCACAAGCCGCTTATTATAAAAGGTGCAAGACAGGTCGGCAAAACAAAATCAATTGAAAATTTTGCAAAACGAAATTATGAAAGCATTGTTGAAATCAACTTTGCCGAAGATCCCGTATATAAGCAAATCGTTGAAAACGGATACTCTGCTGAAGCCGTTATCAAAAACATTTCCCGTATTAATCCGGGAGCACGATTTAGAAAAGGTAAAACCCTTATTTTCTTTGATGAGATTCAAGAATTTCCCGATATTGCAACGTCTTTGAAATTCTTTTCACTTGACGGAAATTACGATGTGATTTGCAGCGGTTCTTTACTTGGCATTCATTACAAGGAAATCTCGAGCATCAGTGTAGGCTATAAAACCGAAATCGAAATGCGTTCGCTCGATTTTGAAGAGTTTTTATGGGCGCTCGGATACGACGATTCCGTTAAAGAAGATATTTTGTCCCATATGCGATCATTCACTCCATTTTCTCCTGAGGTTCTTAAAATTTATAACGATTTGTTTTTGGATTATTGCATCATTGGCGGTATGCCTGATGTCGTAAAGGATTTTATTTCAAATAAAACATTTGAAAATACCCTTGAAATGCAACGCCAAATCGTTATCGGCTATGAAGCAGATATCCGAAAGTATGCTGTTGGATTAGATAAAGCGCGTATAACAAACGTTTTTCGTTCTGTTCCATTCCAACTAGGCAAAGAAAACAAAAAATTCCAAATTTCAAAAGTCCGTTCAGGTGCAAAATTTGCAGATTATCGCGGTTCCTTCGAATGGCTTGAAGATGCAGGCATCGTCAATGTCAGCAGAGCTCTGCAGACTCCGAACTTACCTCTTAAAGGGAACGTTATCGAAAATTGTTGTATCCTTTATTACGCAGATAATGGCTTGCTTCTTTCTCAGCTTGACGATGAAGCACAAATGGATTTCCGGCAAAATAAGAACCTTGATGTTTATAAAGGCGGATTATTTGAGAGCATTATCGGAGAAGCACTTGTAAAATCTGGTTACGATCTTCACTATTATAAAAAGGAAAATTCTACTTTGCAGGAAGAATTCTTTGTGCGATATAAAGATTATCTTGTACCGATTGAAGTGAAAGCTGGCAATAACAATGCCAAATCTCTTTCGACTTTGATAAAAAGTGATAATTATCCTGAAATCCGTTTCGGAATAAAGATTGTAAAAGGAAATGTTGGATATGACTACAATATTTGTACCTTTCCGCATTTCTGTGCGTTTCTTATTAAGGACTTTCTTTCAACATTTCAATTTGCTTAAACGTGCTTTTCATACACCAACTAATATCCTTAATGTATTAGTACTTTGCAGCAAGGTATAGAAGACCCATAGGAAATGAAAAAATCACACAAAGGCTTTTAATCATAGGATGATTTAGAGACTTCTTTGGACTGATTTTCTCAATACACTTGAAATTTGTCTGTTTTTCTTTTAAATTTTGTTAGGACTATTTTTTCGTCAGAAGCAAGTTGTTTTTCAATCTTGATTGTTCCCAAAAACAGGAATAGAATAATCAAAAAACGGGAGCTTCTTGCGTAAATCCGGCTATGGGGATGAGGTAGAGAGATATCCTGATAGGAGCAAAAATTAATGAAACACAAATACAAAATCGGACAGAAAATTTATGTTCCACGCACTCCTTCAATAGGACATTATGTGGAGTATTATGATTATATTGGCCTTGTGGTTGGATATGTAGAAAATTATTCCAGAATGCCCGAACATTATCGGCAATACTATCTTCGTCATGGTTTTGAATATGTTTGTGCGCAGGTTACTCCTGATTGCGGGGGCGGACATCTAATAGGCGCTGCTGATGTATTCAAGGAAGAGGAATTGGTAAAGTACAAAGGCAGATCATTGGACTGGATGTTCTATGACTTTATTCATTATGACGATTATTTGGAAGAAGAACTTGAAAAAAATGTCCATGGTGTTTCTAGACGGGACGCTAATAAGCCTTTTCAATTCTGGAAAATGTATAATCACAAGACAAAAAAATGTGAAATGCCTGTCTACAACAAGGAAAAAGGAGAATATGAATTCCCTTCCAATCAAGACGGAAATTAACGCTGAATCGAAAACAAGGAGAAGGAAGGAACAAAAGTATTTGTAAGAGAATCGAGTAATTTTCTTCAGAGGACGGCTCTGGGTTTTCACTTGTCTAATGGGACAGTTGTAACAATCTATTTCCGTTCTTTTCCTTGTGTCTACTCTATCATTGAAGTCATAAAGCTTAGAGTTCGAACAACAACATATCTTGGCATCGTAAACATAACAACGGCATCTGTATTGGAAAACTCCCTCATTTTTTAGTGATGACTTGCTTATTGTGGAATATTAGATGAATTGTGTAAAGCCTTACAGAAAAAAAGGCTATCTTTTTCTATATAGGCTGCTTATAATTGTTTAGTTCGTATGCGAACTATAATTTATGTCTTGTATTAACGATAATGTTTTAGGATCTAGGATTCATAGGACCTCTAGTAAGATAGGTGCCTTTATTAACCGAAAAAGGAAGGAGAGAAATCTTCTTACGCAAGGAAATGAAGGAAACTTGATTTTCTATCTTTATGAACATCCTGGTGCCAGCGCTAAGGAACTTCAGGAAAAGTTCCATCTTTCTAAGGCAACGGTTTCTTCCTCTCTGAAAAACAGGGAAAAGAAAGGATTGTTGACTAGGGAAGTGGAAGAAAATAATAGAAAAGCAAAAAGAATTGTACTGACACAGAGAGGAAAAGAATCCTGTGTTCCTTATACGGATTTCTTCATCTGGTTGACAGATACCCTTGAGAAAGGAATCTCGGAAGAAGAAAAACACACAACGCTTAAAGTCTTAAATCATATATTAAATAATAGGGAAGAAGATGAAAGGAGATTAAAAAATGAACACCATTAAACGGCTCGTCACATTCATGCATGGCTATTGGAAGGATACGATATTCACTTGGGTTTCTGTTGCTTTGGAAGCAAGGCTCGAAATTCTTGTTGCATTCTTCCTTCAGTATCTTTTAGCAGGTGTCCAGAGCAACTCTGCTTCTGAGATTGGAAGGTGGACTGGAATCATCGCTGGCATGGCCATTTGTGCTGCGGCTGCCGGTATTTTTGCAGGTTATTGGGCCGCCTCTGCTGCTGCTGGGTTTGGAAAGAACCTGCGCCAAGGAAGGTACGAGAAAGTCCAGACTTATTCTTTCAAGAACATTGATAAGTTCTCTACTTCCTCGATTGTTACCCGAAGGACAACCGATAGGGCTAACATCCAGTTTTCCTTCATGATGATCCTCCGCAGGGTCATCCGTGCTCCTTTAAGGAGGATCTTTGCTAGGATCAGGTCGTTTGTCACTGCTCCAAGTCTGGCATGGGTTTTCCTGATTGTCATCCCTGTTTTGCTTCTGGTTCTGATTGTTATTGCTAATTCCGCTCATAAGCTCTTTGTTAAGATCTTTGACACTTATGATGATCTGAACCAAGATGTCCAGGAAGATGTTGATGGTGTCCGAGTCATCAAATCTTTTGATCGAAAAGAATACCACACAAGTAAGTTCAAGAAGATTTCTGCTGGTATCTATTCGAACTATATCAAAGCAGAATACCGTCTTGCCTTTAATGGTCCAGTCAGGAATTTAGCAGTCTACGGAACTAGGAGGTTCATTTCCTATTTCGGTGCTAAGAAGATTGTTGAAAGCGGAAATACTTCTCTCCAGATTACGCAGTTAACGACTTTATTCACCTACATCAGGATGATTCTAAGGTCGTTAAGGATGGTTTCCCAGATTTATGTCAGGATCATCATTTCCCGTAATAGTGCAGAACGTTGCGTTGAGATTCTGAATGAACAGTCGGATATTGTTTCCCCTTCGAATCCAATCAGGGAAGTCGAGAATGGACAAGTCGAGTTCAAGAATGTTTCTTTCAGCTATGGAAAAGGAAAGAACGTTCTTGAAAACGTGAATTTAAACTTTGCTTCTGGCGAGACAGTCGGTATTATCGGACCGACTGGCTCTAGCAAGACAACTCTTATTTCCTTAATTGCCCGTCTTTATGATGCCACGGAAGGTGAAGTCCTTGTTGCTGGACATAATGTCAAGGAATACGATGTTGCCAAACTCCGTGATGCTGTTGCTGTCGTTCTTCAGAAGAACACCTTGTTCACAGGAACAATCCGTGAGAACCTGAAGTGGGGCAATGAAAACGCCACCGATGAAGAAATCTGGAAAGCCTGTGATCTTGCTCAGGCAAGCGAGTTCCTGAAGCGTTTCCCGAAGGGACTGGATACGATGTTAGTCGAAGGAGGCAACAATGTCTCCGGCGGTCAGAAGCAGCGTCTTTGTATCGCGCGTGCACTATTGAAGAATCCGAAGATTCTGATTCTCGATGATTCCACAAGTGCTTGTGATACTCATACCGATAGCTTAATCCGGGAAGGATTATCAAAAGAACGAAATGACGTCACGAAGTTCATCATTGCTCAACGTGTCTTATCTATCCGTGACTGCCAGACCATTATTGTCAGGGATGCCGGAGGTAAGATTGTCGCTCAGGGCAACAACGATGAATTAAGGCAGAACTGCCCAGTTTATAAAGAGCTGTATGAGTCTCAGTTAGGAGGAGGTGATTTCGATGTCAAAGCGGACTAAAGCAATGAGGCCGAATTCTATGCAGGTTTCGGAAAAACATCCGGCCAAGCGTCTTCTCTCTTACGTCTTTCAATATTATCCTTGGCTTTTCCTTGGTGTTTGTATCTCTATTATCTTCTCTGCGTTTGCTGCGGTTGCCGGAAGTTACTTCATCGGCAATATTCTAATTGATAAGTATCTCACTCCGTCCATCTTCGTTGTTGATCCTTCTACTGGAAACCCGTTAAGGGAAGGCGGAAACGTCGTCTTCCAGAGGGATCCAAAGGCAACCTTTGCTTCTCTTCGTTTCTGGAATCTGAGTTTCAATCAAGCCAGGCTTGTCTTAGGTGCTATCTTCGTTGTCGGAATCGTCGTCGGCTTCTTCTATAACTACGGCATGGCAAAGATTGCTCAGGGTGTTCAGAAGATTATCCGTGATGAAAGGTTCTCCCACAGGCTTGATCTTCCGGTTTCCTACTTTGACCAGCATACGCATGGAGACATCAGGTCAATCTATTCGAACGATGTCGATGCTCTTCGTGAAAGGTTAGCCCGTGCGATTCCGATGTCCTTCTCCTCTCTTGTTTCTAGGACTCTCTGCTTGGTCAGGAGGATTGGAACGGATATCTATAGGACCATCCTTGTCATTGCATTTGCTTTCATCATGTTCGTTCTCAGTCGTTATTTTGCTTCTCATTCTGGACTTTACTTCCGTGCTCAGCAGGATGAACTTGGAAAGATCAACGGATACATCGAAGAAAGGATTTCCGGCCAGAAGGTCATCAAGGTCTTCAATCACGAGAAAGAAAATATTGATGGCTTCTCGAAGCATAACGAAGAACTGTTCAATGATGCCGTGAAAGCAAACCGTTATGCCAATACCTTAAGGCCGATGATCAACCAGCTTGGAAATCTCCAGTATGCAATCATTGCCTTCATCGGAGGTAGGAGGAGGATCTACAATGTCCGTGCTATCCATCTGTTCTCTTCCTCTAACATCTACGGATTCTACACCATTGGTATCATCTCTTCGTTCCTTAGGTATTCCAAGGCCTTTGTTCAACCGATTGGTCAGATCAGTCAGCAGTTGAATTCTATCGCTCTTGCTTTGGCAGGTTCTGGACGTATCTTCTCTCTTATTGATGAAAAGGCCGAAGTCGATGAAGGCTATGTCGAACTCGTCAATGCCAAGAAAGACGAGAACGGAAATCCTATCGAAACCACGGAACGTACTGGAAGGTGGGCATGGAAACATCCGCATAAGGACAGCACTCCGACCAGCTATACCTGGTTAAAAGGTGATATTACCTTAGATCATGTTGACTTTGGTTATACCAAAGAGAAGATTGTCCTTCACGATATTACCCTCTATGCAAAGCCGGGACAGAAGGTTGCGTTTGTCGGTCCTACCGGTGCAGGTAAGACAACCATCACGAACCTTCTCAATCGTTTCTACGATATTGCCGATGGTAAGATTCGATATGATGATATCAATATCAACAAGATCAAGAAATCAGACTTACGTCGTTCCTTAGGTAGGGTCTTCCAGGATACGAAGCTCTTCACCGGAACCGTGATGGAAAACATCCGCTACGGAAAACTGGATGCCACGGATGAAGAAGTCATGGCAGCTGCTAAGCTTGCCAATGCAGATACCTTCATCTCTCAGCTTCCCAATGGATACCATACCTGGCTGAAGGATTCCGGATCCGGATTATCTCAGGGACAGAGACAGCTCCTTGCTATCGCAAGAGCAGCAGTTGCCAATCCGCCGGTTCTGATTCTCGATGAAGCTACTTCTTCCATTGACTCCCGTACCGAAGCCATGGTTCAGAAAGGAAGGGACGGCATTAGGAAAGGACGCACCGTCTTCGTTATTGCCCATCGTCTCAGCACGATTAAGAATGCGGATGTTATCATGGTTCTTGAAAACGGACACATCATCGAACGCGGTAACCATGAACAGCTTCTTGCTGAAAAAGGCAAATATTATCAGCTTTATACTGGTAACGCAATTCAGCAGCAGGACGAATAAAACATTTAAAGAGCACCATCCTCTCAATTTGTTTAGACTAGGAGGGTGCTTTTTTGTTTCCTTAAAAGAATAAACAGATAGAGTCCTTATCAGAGAAGGAGGACAGATTGCCTTTACGGATTATTGCCAAGAAGCTGTGCCTTTAAGACATTCTCTTTTCAAACCAGAAAAAGAAAACTCTTTTTGAACGGAAAACGGCGTCCTAGTTTTTAGGACGCCGCTATTGTCTTCTGTTAGCAGAGTTTCTGAAGGAAGAAAATAGACCTGCTATGCGCCGATTCTATGGTCGCCAATCGTTGTCTTGTTGATGTCAGTGACTTCCCTGGAAATTTTATCGCCTTCGACTAAATCAGCAACGATATGATAACTGACAGCAGCTTCATCATACCAGAAAGTATAATCCAGGAGCTGGAACCGTAAAACGGTCTCATCAAACCTGGCAAATAAGTCGGTCAGGAAATCACTGGAAGCATTGAGATTCTTTTCTTCGATGACATACTTACCGCCTTCAATCTCTCTGGCCTTGAATGTCTTTTCATCTCCCCAATCAAGATCGATGAACGAATTGACAATGCTATAGATATCCTTATAGGTGTTTCCGTTGTTATCCTTATAGACATCGCCGATAATCAGCTTATCCGTAGCATCATTATATAGCCTAGTCTTTACTACGCCATCTGAGACGATGAGACCGATATCATCTTCATCTTTGCGGTCAGTATAGGAGTAATAGGCATCGGTCCTATATTTGCTTGTCCTAGAATAGTTCGTCAAGCCTTCAGTCTTGTAGTCGCTATTTACTTTGATGGTAAAGTTTCTCCTGTTTTTCAGGTAGCCTAAATATTTGAAGAGAGAGCTTCCCTCACCGACTCGAACTTTCCCGCCTTTATCTGTCGCGATATAATCCCTGATTTTCTGGTCCTGCATGGTAGTTCCGATGTTTTCAATCGTCATTACCGTCGTGCCTCTTCCGCTGGTTGTTTCATTGAACTCAACAGACAGCTGAAGATCCGAATTCGAATCGATAGTGAAATACCTGGAGTTTACATCGCTGTAAGTTGTGCCAGAATAAGTCGAGTCAGCATCATAACCGGCTAAGGAGAAGAGAACCTTGCAGCTGTCATTGTTGATGCTCTTGAAATAGACACGATCGTCTTCCTCTTTCAGATTCTGAGAATCGACATCTACATTCTTGAAAGTGTAGAGATTATCAAATAAGGAATGAAGATTGTTTCCGTCACTATCTAATGCATAGTAGTCTGAACTGAATACACCTTCTGTAGAAACGTTGAACCCATAGATTCCGTTTACATCTTCGATGTATCCCTCCCTCTTACCATTCTCTGAGTCTCTATAGGTATAGACACCAGAGGAAAAAGCAATGGAGAAATCACCGCCATAATCCGTGATATCGAGAGTATAGTTTACATCTGACTCTTTTAGCGATTTTAATCGCTTGACTACCTTTTGAGTTAAAGTGGAATTATCCTCAGAAACTTTGATTGTAGCGGAAACGGGATGGCTGACATTATCAGATTTAGGTGCGCTATTTGTCGTGTTACCTGTTCCATTTGAGTTACAGGCAGATAATAAGGAAACAAAGGATAAGAAATAGACTAAACACTTTTTCATTGAGCTTTATCCTCTCTGGTTAAATGATAGGTAACGGATAATTTACCTTCTTCTTCATCTTCCTCTGCAAAACTGACATCGATTTTTTCGTAATCCGGAGATGCAATGTTGACAGTCAGATCTTCAGCATATCCATTCGTGAAGCGGGTGCTAGAAGATCCGGCAATACTGAATTTGCCTTTGTTTAGAGCATAGATGAAGTTACAGGAGTCATATACTGTTCCGTCGTGTTTGAAGATCTTTAAGATCGCATTGGAATCATCTGTGAAGTTCAGCTCGACACTATAATTGTGGAAGTCTTTATTGGCACCTGCCTTATAGGTTGAATTGAGGAGAATATTAAGTGCTTCGCTAGATGTCAAAGGCTTGATGATCTTGACTTTGACTTCAGCATGGATGCTGCTATCGACATTAGAGGTTGCTTTGATGGTGACCGTGTGTTCCTTGTCTGTCCTGTCTTTATTGCCCTTAAGATGGTAATATTTGATGCCGCTGATTTCAGAAGTGGTTATCGTAGCATAATTCTCATCGCCAGGGGCTAAAGAGACCGTAACGTTGTCATCAGCTCCATAAGGCTCCCTGTTGAGATAGAACTTAGTCTCGTCTTCACAGGTTATGCAATCATCAAGAGAAGAAAATTTTATTGCGGTCGGCTTGGCAATATTGACACTTAGCTCGTACTGCTTGGTTACTTTCTTGCTCTTGACAACGATAGTGGATTTGCCTGCTCCTACTGCATTTAAGGCCATCTTATTTGGGGCAATATCGATGACATCTGTGTTGCTTGAAGAAACAATCTGGATGCGATCAAAATTCTGATATGCACCCTCCGGTGAACAGGAAGTCGGCTTGAAAATAATCGTATCTCCTCTTGTGAACTCAGTTTTAGGTTCTGCCTTTTCGGTATCGGTAGAGACATAGAAGGAGAGAGCAAAATCGGAAAAATAGAATTTGGATGAGTCAACTTTAGGATTCGTTTCTTTCTGCCGTTTCCCAGATACAAGGCTAGCAGCGAAAGTTTCGTATGATTTTGCTTCGACCCCATCCTTGATGTTGAACGATTCATCGACATCAGTGTCATTGTAAATGTATTTGGAGAATGTGGCCTTACTGAAATTAGTCCCATCAAAGGTAAGCTCTAAAGTTAAGAAGGTGGCAGAGGAGTAATCCTTTTGCTTGCTAGAGAAGGTGATGGTGTTATCTGTTTCGGTCAGGGTGTAGGTGGTTGAATTGTAGAAATAAAAATTAAGTGTATCGGCAATAAAAGTTCCGACACCATAGCTGTAAACGGAGGAATAATAGGAAGAATAGAAGGCAGGTAAGGAAACAAAGCTTTTCGCCTTGCTTTCGCTTATTTCTCCCCTAAAGGAATTTTCACCGATTATGTTGCAGTCAGAAGAGATGGTCTTGCCTTCACTCCTGACAAGGGTGTACAGGCTGTTGTCTAAAAGACCATAGTAGACAGTTTTTTTGGAGCCGTCAAAAGCTTCGATATCATCATAAATGTGATCGTCATAGATATGATAGCTGACATTGGAATTCTTTATGGATGAATTTGATTTGCTTGTCCTAGCTATTGTGCCGCTGACAATGTCGGTGCTTTCCGAAAAAGAGGCTTCTTTGATTCTTGCGTTGATTTTGTCCAACTTGATTTTTTCGGTATCTAAGCTAACTGAAATCGATAATGTTATTGGGGTAACATCACTGTTTTCAACGCTGATCTTAATCTGACAGCTTCCGACACTGACTCCTTTTAGAACACCTGAATCGGATATAGTAGCCACGCTAGGTTTTGTTGTGGAATATTTGAATTTCAAGCCGGAAATTACCGGTGAAGAAGTGATGGATAGTTGAATTTCTTCACCGATTGCTAAAACACTTCTGCTAAATGTAGTGGAAATGGAATCAATCTGAATCGTCTCAGCATTAGTAACTTTGATAGCTATGATTGCTTTCTTATTGTTTGTTGTAGAAATAATGAGGTTTGTTGAACCAGCAGTTTTTCCTGTGATTGTCTTATTTTCTTTATCTACAGAGATATAGGTTTCATCATAAGTATACTTTACAGCAGTCTCTGTGCAGTTCTCCGGAAGTATCTGATAGGAAAACTGTATTGTCTCACCCACTTTCAGACTGATTGTCTCCTCACTAGCGGTTATGCTAGTGGGGAGAACTTTTTCATGCTTGCTGGTTGAATTAGAGACGGAAGGAACGTTCTCGGTTGCTTTTTCTGTCGCAGAAGGATTAGGAGCTATCGATGGAAGGGAAGAATTGTTCTGATTGCAGGAGAAGAGCAAAAGAGATGTTAGTGATATAAGTGTAAAAGTGATTTTTTTCATCAGCTATTCTGTTACCTCAGCTTTGGTTACTGTGATTATAATATCTTCTGATAACTTAATATAAGTATCATGATCAGTTTGGTACTGGAATTTATAGCATCGTATCAGCTTATTAGTGGCAGCAGAACGATAAACTAAATATTTCCTTCCTTCTGTTGTATACCTATTGTCGTCGCCAATATATTGAACCTTGATTCGTGTCCCTTCTTTAATTTTGTCCTTGTTTGTGTCGACATCGTCGTAGCTAAAAAACGAAGATTGAGCTTGCACCTTAATGTACTTTTCACATCCGCTGGCAATTGTCACTTTATACTTCGTATAAGCTTTAGGAGCGAGTGTTAACGTGACGTTCTTGCTTTCTTTCGGGGCAGTGAAAACGATGTTAGCGGAGTGAGAATATGAACTGGTATCTAGTTCAAACTCGATATCTTCACCATCGGCCTTTAAAGCAATCTGACTCTTGTCGTCAATATAATAATCGGTTCCGGAGTTAAGAGTAACTTTGATTTTGTGCTCTGAATATAAGCTGAAGGTTTTATCGGCAGAGGCATGGATCGGCTCGCCAAAAGAAATATCGTCGACGGATATTTTCAAGTCAGCCTCTCCGGTAATTGACCTAGTGCTTTTAACCTCTTCTACTGTTTCCACGACAATAGTAGCATTTCCTGCAGGGGCAACGAACTGATACTTGTTTTTAAAAGTTCCTTCTGTGATCAGATGCAATTCCTGCTCGGTCTCGCCAAACTTCAAAGTGACTTTAGAAACGGTGAATCCATTCTTGGGTGATACATATAGATATCCAGTATCGCCTTCATTTAATTTCTTAGAAGAAACCATGGAATTCTTGGAATCATAAATGCTTTTTCCTAATAATCCAGAGTTTTTGTCTTCGATTGTGATTGTAGAAACAATAACTGTTTTTCCTACAACAGTGATGGAAACATCTTTGGTTCCCCTGGTAAATGTCCATTTATTTGGATTGTCGTTATCGTTTGTCAAATCAGTAATCGATTCATCGTCTAAGGTTAGATTCGTAACTTTAAAGCCAAGTTGAGCAGTTACAGTAACAGTGACTTTATCACCCTGTTTGTACGAGGGTTTATCGGTTTTAATGGAATACTGATCTGTGTGGGTGTTATCGACCGTTACTTTATTTAATTTAGTTGTGATGCAGGTGATATTGACTTTTCCATCCGCGGGAATTTCGAAACTATAAGTTGAATCACCATAAAAATCTCTTCCATAGGTGACTTCTTTCCCCTCCTGATAGTACATTTTAGAAATCGCATATCCATCTTTTAGCGTTGGGAACACATATACCTTAGTTCCAGGTACACCAGAGGTAAGCTTACTAGAATCAGAGTATGTTGAGTATTTGCCAAATTTGATTTCGGTAACCGTTCCATCTTCAGGCAAAGTGAAATTCAATGTCTTAACTTCCACCAGCTTCCTGCTTAAAACAACATTTCCGCCATCGGGCATGATGAAGGAAAGAGTATTCGTTGATCCTTCCCAGATGCTTTTCCCAGGGACTTTAGTTAACTCGGTCTTTTTACCATCGATGGTTGCACTATCGAAACCATCGATTTTCCAGCCCTCATTCGGAGTGATTTTCAGACTGACCCATTCGCCTGGAGTGTAAGAGGTTTTGCCAACGACGCTGAATTTATCTGAATCGGTAAAGGAAATTGATTTAACGCCTTTATAGGTACTGGTCCTAGTGATGGAGGACTCTGTCCCTTTGAAGTAATATGTGGTGAGTTTGTAAGTGAGTACATTATCAGACCTGCTATCTACGCCGAACTGTGTTGAAGTGAAACCTGTACAGGTGGCAGATACGGAGTAACCATCCTTGTAGATTACATAGAAGTAAAGCGGAGCATAATTATCGTCTTTTTTCGAATAATAGCCTCCATCTTTAATACCATAGATTTTATAAGAGCCATCCGTGGATGCATTAATGGTTGCTTTAAAGGAATCATCTCCCTTTTCCATTTCCTTCGCACCTTGGACTAAAAGGAGGTCGGCAGGATCAGAAGGCCTGATAAACTTTCCTGTGAAAGCAGAACCATTAGCGGTGGCTTTGTATTCAACGTCGTTTACATAAAGCAGGACATCATAAGAACTATAATAATATCCGCCTAACTTTGCAGTGAAAGTGACTTCAGTACCGACCTTGATTTCAGTAGATTTAATGCTTTCATCAGTGACTTCAAATGCTTTTGTCGTTCCATAGGCAATCTTAAAATCGGTCAAATCCTTGCCAAGGATCTTATAACTGCTGAAATTGGAATTGATTTTCTTGGCGACCACACTAATGTTAACTGCTTTATCCGGCCTAGTGAAAGTGTATTTCGAACCTTCGGTAATAGGAGTTAAAGCCACATCATCAGAGGTGATGGAGTCAAATTCGTAATTTTCTTCGTAATTCAGGCTAAGAGTAACTTCTTCGCCGTATTTGGCTTCAAGAGAGGTTGCACCGTTATTGCCGAATGTGTAAGTGACACCTTTACTCGCGGTAACTGTGATTGCGTGGCTCTTCCTGGAAGCGTTGACGGTAACCAACACGTTCTTAGCTGGCATGACAAAGGTATAGGTCTTGCCTTCTTCGACAGTAGTTAACTCAGCATCGCCGGAGGTAATTGAATCAAAATGATAGTGTTCAGCATAGGTTAAAGCGATCGTAACTTCAGTTCCTTCTTCAGCCTCTAACTTAGCCTGACCATTGAAGGTTATGGTAACACCTTCGCTTGCCTGCGCAGAGGCTTCATATTTGACAATGACCGGTGCTGTGCTAGTAGATGGAATCGGTGCTTCACTAGCAGACGGAAGAGTGGTAACAGGCTGACTACTTGGAATGCTCGTGCTTGGCTTGGCAGAATTGCCGTCGCAGCCGGCTAAAAGAAGCAGAAGAGAAGCAAGAGACAGAAGACTTTTTTTGTTTTTCATCTGGAATAGACCTCCTAGGTAATTTTTTGCTGATTCCTAAATGGATTGACCCGAATTAAATTTATGGATTATTTGGCTGAAAGTTTTGGATTAAAACAATTAGAAACCATAGTCTTGTTTATTATACTTTATTAATAAGAGTTGTGGTTGTTTTTTTCATCAGAAAAAGGAGGTTTCCCTCCTTATTCTGATTATTACCTAAGAAAACAAGATGGCAAAAAGCTTTGCCTGAAAGAAAAGTTATTTCTCAATAGATGGTGCGGTTTCTTCTTTCTTTGGTTCTTTCTTAACGAACCTATGAGGAAGAAGGAAGGAAAGACCAAGATGGTCTCCTGCTTTTTTTAAAGAAAAAGCAGTGACAGATCCAAAGACAAGATTGACGGAAACCTCCACCCCGAAGTTTGCAGCTGAAGAGACAAAGGTAGCAGCGAAGAAGGCCATTGCATTCCTATCGGTTCCGTTCCTAGAGAAGAAGAAGCAGGCATATAAGAAAAGGAAGAAGACGGTATTGAAGAGAGATACGGATGCAGAAGCAACCCTAGAAGCAATATATCCTTTCTTTTCGAAATGATGAATCAGATCATAGAAGAATCCGGCTAAGAATCCCGCTAACCTACGTGCTAAATAGACGGTAACTAGGAAGCCGATTGGAGAATACTGGAAGAGGACTGGACCGCTAGGATCCCTTCCGGTGAGTCCTTGAATCCTCGAAAAGGTTCCCCATACTAAGCCAGCCAAGGTTCCACCAATTGGACCAAACAAGCAGCTGATAACAGCGACTGGAATACCCATCAAGGTGATATTGAATAAACCTAAATTGATAGTGGATAACCCTGGGACAAAGGAAAAAATTGCCCTGATTGTGATCCTGATGGCTGCGATAGACATTGAATAGACGGCATTGTTTCTGCGTTTCATTCTATTTACCTTATTTGTTTCGCTTATAGATTTCAGCTAGTCCGTTAAAAGCCAGATTTGGTTCGTATTCAAAATCAAAGAGCCTGTCTTTGAGTAATCCGGAACTGTTTCCTGTCAAAATTGGAGTCAGTTCTTTGTTCCTTTCATCTTCCCTCTTCTTTTTCCTCTCCTTGCAGAGCCTTGTGTATCCATAGAGAATTCCGGAATTCCTGCTCTCTTTTGTGGATTTCCCGATCAATCTTTTCGGCTTTTCAAGTTCGATATCGGTTAGCTGGGCTGAGTTCTCCCACCTGTAGGAGGAGGATGTCCTCCTTCCTGGGAAAAGAGCGCCTCCATAGAATTCTTTCTTTGCGGTGCAGACAATAAAAGAACTGACGGAGTTCAGATCTGCAATGAAGTAATCTTTTAGGCCCATGGATAGAGCACCGACACAATTGCAGAGAAGATCGCTTCCGACCTCACCTGGATTATCCATCCGGATAGCAAGGCCAGTCTTAAGAGTCTTGTTTACAATCAGACACTCTTTCTTTATGAGCTTGCTGACTGCATTCTTGATTCGGTTTGTCCTTGACGGGACAACCGAAGCGAGAATCGCTCCTTCAATCTCTTCTTCTTTGACGTTTTCAAAAGCAAGATATTGTTTCCTTAGTAACAGATACTCGCCTTCGGATTTCCTTTTGTCCGTGTAGGTGCGGTATTTCTTCTCGGCTTTCGTATCAAAAAGACACCTGTTCAGGGATTCATTCCCTAAATCGAGTAAAAAAATCATGAATGTCTCCTCCTTCTACAGTCCTATTTCTAGGTACCGTGCGAGCAAGTCATTTGAGACGTGAATGAGTTTATTCCACTCTCTATGGTTTGTCAAGAAAACTTTAAACGCCTTATAAGAGGTCGTGAAGAACGAAATTTTATATACTTCGCAAAAATAAAATTTATTTAAATTTGCGAAGTATGATAGAATAGTGCCATGAAGCTTATTTCTCGAGAGAGTTACTTGAGTCGGCTAAGAAATCTCAAAGGCACTCCTGATATTAAAGTCATTACGGGAATACATCAATGTGGAAAATCAAAGCTTTTGGATGCCTTTGCTAATGAACTTTCCAGAAATGATGAAAATCTGAACCTCATTCGAATTAACTTGAATTTGAAGTCCTTTGAATCTTTATGGGACAAGGAAAAACTCTACTCTTATATTGAAGAAAACTACGAACAGGGAAAGACAAACTATCTTTTTATTGATGAAGTACAACTTTGCAAAGGCTTTGAAAAAATCATCAATAACCTTTACGAAGAGGAGAAGTTTGATATCTATCTGACAGGAAGCAATGCCTTTCTGCTTTCAAGTGATTTGGCAACTTTATTCGGTGGACGAGTTTTCGAATTGAAAAGGTATCCGTTTTCTTTTTCTGAATACTGTCTTTACTATTCGGAAAATGATATTGACTCCGCTTTTGATCAGTATGTGATGGATGGCGGAAGGGCAGGATCCTATCTTTACCATACAAGAGAGGATGCTTTGACCTATATCCGGGAAATTGCAGACACAGCCATTACCAAAGATATCGTTACAAAATATAAGATTGAAAATGAAGACCTTCTTCTTAGGCTCTGCGAATATCTGATGGATAGCATCGGTTCAAAGACCTCTATCCGGAATCTTTCTCGCCAGCTTTGTGCAAAATCCTATCAAACAAATGATAAGACCATCGGCAATTACCTTACTTATCTTTGTCGCTCTTTTCTGTTTTATCCGATTCAACGATACGATATCAAAGGACATCGTTATCTAGAATCAGAGCGGAAATATTATCTTGCAGATCTTTCCTTCCGCTATGCTAAAATCGGAACGAAAAACGCAGATTATGGGCATCTTTATGAAAACCTTGTGGCTATTGAGCTTCTACGAAGAGGTTATGAAGTTTATGTCGGCTGTCTTTATCAGAAAGAAATTGATTTTGTGGCAATCAAAAACGGAGAGAAGCTCTATATTCAGGTTTCGGATGACATATCAAGAGAGAGTACTTTCCAGCGGGAGATAAGTCCTCTTCTTTCGATTAAGGATGCTTACCCGAAAAGGTTGATAGCCAGAACAAAACATACTGAGTCCCAATATGAGGGAATTCGTATTGTCGATATTTCCCGTTGGCTGAAATCAGAATAAGCCGATTACTTCGCAAAAATAAAATTTATTTAAGTTTGCGAAGTCTATCTCGATACCAGAATTTTTCATCAGGGAAGAGGATAATGAATGGCCATAAAACAACTGACATTTCTATCAAGGCATAAAAATATAGGTATCTTCCTTGTTAATTTTCGAGAGCGATTGGAGTAGAAAAAAAGGAAAGCACCCAAAGGTGCTTTCCCTATTTTATTTCTGAGTCGAATGGATATATCCGTTGATTTCGGAGACGTTCTCAAACTGATGGAGTCCGTCCTTTTCTTCAATCAGGAGAGTCGGAGCCATCTGGATATGGTGTTCCTTTGCGAATTCCTGACCGCCTTGGTCAGCAACAATGACATCGAAGTCAATGCCGGCCTGGGACAAGAGACGTTTTGCGACTTTGCAATTCGGACAAGTCGAGGTTGTAACAAGGATAGGTTTGTGGGGTGTTGCACATTTCCTTGTCGGAGTCTCAGCTTTCGGACCATTTTGATAGACTGTTGTCGGAATATCGGCCTGAGGGGTCTCTTTTCCGAAGAGCTCATCTGGCTTATAGGTCTTACGTTCCTTGAACTCACTGGCTTTACCATCGTTCCAGTTCTTGACTGGACGGTAATATCCCGTAATACGGGAATAGACTTCGGCTTCTTTGTTGCAGATTGGGCAATGGAAGTGCTCTCCGGCTAGATAACCGTGCTCTGGGCAAACGGAATAGGTCGGAGATAACGTGAAGTAAGGGAGCTTGAAGTTATAGGCAATCTTTTTGACTAAGCTAGCCGCAGAGTGCCAATCCGGAAGCCGTTCGCCTAAGAAGGCATGGAAGACGGTTCCGGAGGTGTATAAGACCTGAAGATTATCTTCTTTCTCTAAAGCCTTGAACGGATCATCGGTATATCCGACCGGTAAGTGAGAAGAGTTGGTATAGAAAGGAGAGTTTCCGTTCTTTGCAGCTGTGATAATATCCGGGAAGTCTTTGACGTCATGTTTTGCAAAACGATAGGTTGTTGATTCTGCGGGGGTTGCCTCTAAGTTGAACAGGGCGTTATATCGCTCCTGGTAATCGGAGAGCTTGTTCCGCCTGTGAGTCAGAATCTCTGCTGCTAAAGCATTGCCTTCGTCGGTAGTTAAGTCTCCTCCCTTGAACCAGTGGGCATTTAAGAGGGCTTCATTCCTTCCAACAAGGCCAATCGTGGAGAAGTGGTTCTTGAAGGTTCCAAGATATCGTTTCGTATACGGATACCTTCCCTGATCCATCAGTTTCGTGATGACTTTCCGTTTGATATCAAGGGAACGGGCAGCGATATCCCTGTACTTATCGAGCATCTGATAGAAGTTTTCTTTGTCCTTGCTGAGATAAGCGATACGGGGAAGGTTGATGGTGACAACACCGATAGAACCGGTGGATTCACCGGAACCGAAGTATCCGCCGCCTTTCTTTCTCAGTTCACGGAGGTCAAGACGCAGACGGCAGCACCTAGAACGGACATCACTCGGCTTCCTGTCGGAATTGATGTAATTGGAGAAATAAGGGGTTCCGTATTTTGCAGTCCTCTCGAAGAGAAGACGGTTGTTTTCACTGTCAGACCAATCGAAGTCCTTGGTGATGGAGTAGGTTGGAATCGGATATTGGAAGCCACGTCCGTTGGCATCTCCTTCGATCCTGATTTCGATAAAGGCTTTGTTGACCCTGTCCCTTTCTTTCTTGCAGTCTCCGTAGGTGAAGTCCCTGTTCTTTCCACCGACAATGGCAGGAACATTTTTCCTGTCATCCGGAACGGTCCAATCGAGGGTGACGTTGCTGAACGGAGCTTGGGTTCCCCAGCGAGAAGGAGTATTCACGCCATAAATAAAGGACTGAATACACTGTTTGACTTCTTTGTAGGACAGATTATCTACTTTGACAAATGGAGCAAGGTAGGTATCAAAAGAAGAAAAGGCCTGAGCTCCTGCCCATTCGTTCTGCCTGATTCCTAAGAAGTTGACCATCTGGCTGCAGAGAGTCGATAGATGCTTAGCTGGTGCGGAAGTGATACGTCCGGTGACGCCGCCAAGTCCTTCCTGAATCAACTGTTTTAAGGACCAACCGGCACAATAACCGGAAAGCATCGATAAATCATGAAGATGGAAGAAGCACTGCTTATGGGCATCTGCAATTTCCTTATCATAGATTTCACTGAGCCAGTAGTTTGCAGTAATGGCACCGGAATTCGAAAGAATGAGGCCTCCCAGACTCCTTGTGACCGTAGAGTTTTCTTTGACACGCCAGTCTTTTTCGGTTCCGATGTATCCGTCGACGAGTTTCTTGTAGTCGATTAAGGTATTTTCGGCTTCACGAACCTTTTCATGCTGATTTCGATAAAGAATGTAGGCTTTTGCAGTCTTTGCATAGTTGCATTGCCTAAGGGCTTTTTCGACTTCGTCCTGGATTTCCTCGACGGAGGCAACTTGCCTGCCTTTGGCGTTCCTAGAAGCTTCGACAATGAGCTCAATAGCTCTTGACCTTGTTGAAACATCTCGAGCTTCGATTTCACCAGTAGCCATAAATGCCTTTGCTACTGCGTTTTCAATCTTTTCAGCTTCAAATGCGACTTTTTGGCCGTTTCGTTTGATAATGCTTTCCATAAGTCCCCCACTTCTTATAAACCATAATCGAAAGAAGAAATTTCTACCACTGATTTGCTCAGAACTGATTTCTTAAGATCAATCAGGCGCTGGTTTGTCGAACCCCGGAAAAGACAGGATGTGCTTTTCTTTTCCCTGATGAAGGGACCATCCACTAGTACATCCAAGTAAGACAAGGCTTCTTTTGCAGCTTCGCCTGCTTTTCCGTCCCTAATTTCTTCATACGTCCATCCCGTATAGCACCAGAAGCTTAATCCGGTTTCCTTTAGCCCTTTGATAATCTCTATTAAGGCTTCTGCCTGATAGAGAGGATCTCCTCCGGAAAAAGTAATCCCATCTAAGTATTTCGTCTTCTTGATATCTTCAATCAAGGAAGATATCGCAAGAAGATGACCTTTGTCTTCTGCCCAGGTTTCTGGATTCTGGCAGCCCTTACAATGATGTGGGCAGCCTTGGAAGAAGACAACATAACGGACTCCGGGACCATTGACGGATGAGTGTCTTTCCACTCCGGCTAAGCGAACGTTTTTCATTGTAGAGTGCCTCCTAGGTTCCTTAGGCCTTGGTACTATTATGGGTGCTGAATTCTCTTAAATCAATACTAAAAAACCACTAGAAAAAGGTTGCAAAATAACAAAAAGAAACAATCCAATTCATCTGTAGAGGTTGAACAGAGTGAAATGTATGGATACTATGGCATTATCAAAAAAAGGTGAAAATATTTTCATTTTGGTTTTATCTTCAAATCAAAGTTAAAAAATAATAATCAGAATTTTGAACTATTTGGAAGAAAGTGACTGGATTTTGTGAGATATTAGACTCGAATCTAGCAAAAAGCAGACGAAAGAGAAGACATTCCTAAGAGGATAAACGAAACTAAGAAATAAGGAAATAGAATGGATTCCTTTGAAAATATCCGTCAAGAATCCTGAATGGTAGAATCTGCTTTGGATGATAGCAACGGTACCTGGAATCTTGTCTCTGAGTCTGCATTTGATTCCTCATTCTTTTAGGAATGAAGATTCGATCTAGTTCCAATGTTCTATCTTAGAAAAAGACAACTGAAAATTGAAAACGGATTCTTCCACCCTCATCATTTCATTTTCTTGGAATAAATGAGTCTGACAGAGTATCTATATTTGAATTGTAGATAGTAAGCGCTTTCCTAAAAACAATAAGTCAATGTTTTTGACTGCTGCTTTAAGAACCTAAAATGTAGTAAAAATATACTATATAACATATGACAACTCTAATATATTTACTTTCATTTCCTTTTTTAAGATTAATTTGTAGGATTACACGATTTCATAAATACGAATTATTTTTGTAACATTTATTTCTGTTCCGATGGAAAAATTTTTTCTTTAAACCTCGGTTTGCACAGGTGACCTGATGAATGGGGGCTGA
>ULPT01044479.1_pt1 | contig 44442 bp, 39 predicted proteins | sample 1953751 | NCBI WGS metagenome assembly ULPT01 (sample SAMEA4835636, study PRJEB28245) | human gut metagenome | biome: gut microbiome; material: fecal sample | place: Denmark | collected 2008 | reverse complement strand
TATTATTATTATTCAGCTCTTCTTGCACCGTCGCTGATTACGACATTGTACAATTTCGGTTCATGTCCGAATTTCTTAGCATATTCAGCGAATGCCTTTTTAACGAAAGCATCGTATTTGTCTGCTTTGACCAAGTTGATGGTGCAACCGCCAAAGCCACCGCCCATCACGCGTGAACCAGTCACACCGCATTCTTTAGCAATGTCGTTCAAGAAGTCCAACTCTTCGCAGCTTACTTCATACAATTTGCTCATGCCGTGGTGTGTGCCATACATCTTTTCACCTACTGTTTCGTAGTCGCCTTTTTCCAAAGCATCACAAACATCCAACACACGCTGGATTTCTTCGATGACATATTCAGCACGCATGTAATCTTCAGCAGTAACGTCTGCTTTCACTTCGTTCAACATCTCCATTGTTGCATCACGCAAGAAATCAACTTCAGGATGATTGCGCTTAATAGCAACTACAACGCGCTCGCAAGACTGACGACGTTTGTTGTAAGCAGAAGAAGCCAATTCATGCTTAACCACTGAATCCAACAATACCAGTTTATAACCTGCTGATTCCGGATCGAACGGGAAATATTTATATTCCAATGAACTGCAGTCCAAACGAATCAAATGGCCTTTCTGACCAAAAACAGATGCGAATTGGTCCATGATACCGCAATTAACACCACAATAGTTATGTTCTGTAGACTGACCAATCTTTGCCAATTCAAACTTGTCGATGTTCAAGTCGAACAACTCGTTCAAAGCAAAAGCATAAGTGCTTTCCAAAGCAGCAGAAGAAGACATACCTGCTCCCAATGGAACATCACCTGCGAATGTTGTATCAAATCCTTGGATTTCTCCGCCACGTTTGATAATCTCACGGCAAACACCAAAGATATAACGTGCCCAACTTGCCTTTGGAGCATCCTCTTCTGTCAAACCAAATTCTGCATAATCATCCAAATCGATGGAGAATGCGCGGACTTTACCTGTTCCGTTCGGTTTGATTTCTGCTAACATACCTTTGTCAATTGCACCCGGGAATACAAAACCACCGTTATAGTCTGTATGTTCACCAATCAAATTGATACGTCCAGGAGATGTATAGAATGAGCCTGTTGTGTTAAACAGCTCCTGAAATTTCTTGCTAATTTTTTCTTTCATGTCTATAGATTTTATTTTGATTATACATATATAATGTATAAAGCAGCTTTATACAGAGAATCCTCCATACAAAGCCACTTATCCTTTATGCTTTATTATTTAGCTTTCTGAGAAACCCGGCTTCCTACCAATGCATAGAACAAGATGTAAGCAGCACAAAGCAGAGGAACGATATAGCTAATCAAATAGTTGCCAGTAACGTCTGCAACGAATGCCTGTAGAGCAACCATGACAGCGCAACCGAATACCATTGTCATAAAGATACCAGAAGCGGCTGCTGTATATTTGCCCAAACCTTCAACTGCCATATTGAAGATACCACCCCACATGACAGAAGTACAAAGACCTACACAGATAAAGGCAGCAACTCCGACAGGAACGCTCACCCAAATCAAAGAAAGATTTGCCCAGTCAACACCCGGAACAGCTACTTTCCATGTGCTTGGTGCCAACATACCGAAAGCCAACAATACAACGGCTGCAGCAGCTACAGTACTAACCATCGCGCGGCTGGAAACTTTACCACCAATTGAACCACCGACTGTACGGCCGATAAACATAGCGAACCAATATACAGCTGCAATCAATGAAGCAACACCGGCAGTTACATCAGCATCAGAAATCAAATATTTGATCATATAAGTCGGAGTACCTACTTCAACGCTCATATACAAGAAGATAGCCAAAGCACCCAAAGAGAAGTGGCGATAGCTCAAAGCACCCTTCACCAATTCCATCTTAACAGGTTCCTGAGCTGGCTCTTCAATCTTAGTAAACATCAAAACGATGAATGCAACAACGAAGATAGCCAATGCGATATACATTGCCGGAGCTGCGTCTACGATAGCTGTATCTTTTGTAACCTCACCAATCAATGCACCCAAAATGATATATACGGCAACAGCAGAAGCACTATTGAATGCTCCACCAATCTGAATCAGCTGGTTACCAGTGTTACCACCACCGCCTAATACGTTCAACAATGGATTAACTACAGTATTCAACATACACATACAGAAACCGCTGATGAAAGCACCCAACAAGTAAATCCACATGCTTTCCATTGTTCCTGAGAGCAATTCTAATACCATACCAATAATACCAACTACCAATGCCATCAAGGCTGTTTTCTTGTAACCAAACTTAACAATCAACATACCACTTGGAATACCCATTACCAAATATGCGATAAAGTTAGCATAGTTACCAATTTGAGATTGAAGTTCAGATGCGCCAAACTGGTTCTGAACGATGACTGCCATAGGAGAACAAAGGTTTGTTACGAAAGCAATCATAGCGAAGAGAGCGATCATCATGATAATCGCTGCCCATTGTTTAGATTTTTGTGCCATTAATTATTGTTTTTTATGATTATAATTTTAATAGTTTTCATTCATTTATTACTTAACCACACTGAATTTGTAAATAGCCTGGCTCTTGAACTCTTCTCCAGGACGCAATACCACACTTGGATATTCAGGTTTGTTCGGACTGTCAGGGAAATGTTGTGTTTCCAAACAGAAAGAGCAACGTTCCGGATAAGGATGACCGTTCTTTCCAATGATTGACTCATTCAACCAATTAGCCGTATATAATTGCACGCCCGGTTCCGTTGTATAAGTGTCCATCTTGATGCCTGTCTGGGGAGAAACAACGGATGCTGCAAAGCTCAAGCTCAAATCATCTTTGTTCAATACATAACAATGGTCATAACCTTTGCCAAAAATCAATTGTTGGAAGTCGTCATTGATTCTTTCACCAATCAAATGGGCAGAAGTGAAATCCATAGGCGTTCCCTTCACTGCTTCTTTCGGTCCATAAGGAATGGCAGTCTCATCGGTAGGCAAATAATAATCTGCATTGATAACCAATTCATGGTCGCCAATGTAACGGTCACCTTCGCCAGAAAGATTGAAGTAAGAATGGTTGGTCAAATTCACCACTGTCGGTTTAGTCGTGGTTGCTTTATAATCCAACACCACGCTATTATCTTCAGTCAATGTATAAACAAGTGTAGCTTTCAATTCTCCAGGATAGCCTTCTTCACCATCGGCTGCTACATATTCCAACTGAACAGACTGTTCGTTTAATTGTTCCATTTTCCATACTCTGAAATGGAAACCCCTCAAACCGCCATGCAAACTGTTAGGTCCGTTGTTAATGGCCAATTTGTCGTAAACAATATCATCCAAGACGAAACGTCCTTTGGCAATACGATTGGCATATCTACCACAAGTGGCGCCAAATGTAGGCTCGCCAGACACCAAATAATCATCAATAGAAGCATGTCCAAGAACGACATCCACCAAGTTGCCGTTTTTATCAGGAACCATTAATGATACTATTTTAGCACCGTAATTTGTAATCACTACTTCTGCTCCGGCTTTATTTGTCAGTACACAAAAAGATGTATCTTTACCGTCTACTTGTTTGCAAAAGTCAGATAAATGCAAACCAGACTTTGTCATTTTGTCTTCCATGCGTATTTCATTTTTAATAAATCGAGTGTAAAGTTAAAACTTCTACTGATATTTTGTACCACCATCAAATATGTTTTACAACACAATATAAAATTTTGTTTTTCGGCAAAAAACAATATAGCATTGAGCAATAACTGCTTTTATTCTCTGTCAGTATTGCAAAAAAGCAAGAAGAAAATCTTTTCCCGGCGACTTCGTCACCATACATTATAAATAATTATTCATTATTATTTGCGCTCTGCATACTCCATTTTCCAAACGAGATTGGAAATCTTGGGAAAGTATGCTTTTGAAAAGGTGGTAAGCTTTTTGGAAAAAGGTAGTAAGCTTTTTGGAAAAGGGTGGTAAGCTTTTTGAAAAAAGGTAGTAAGCCATCCATTGGAATGAATTTACATGAATAAATACCAAGGTGTTGAATAAATAATAATATCAAATGTATGATAAAATAAAAAATAAATATAGAAACAAACCAACTTATTAGAAAATTTTACTATCTTTGGGCATTAAGAATAATGTTTGGGAAAAATTGATGGAAGCAATCCCCGACAAATGAGTCTCATATTAAATCAATAAGATATGGCAAAATTCAGAGGCACTGTCGTAGTTAATGCAGAACGCTGCAAAGGATGTAACCTTTGTGTGGTCGCCTGCCCTGCCGATGTATTAGAATTGCATCCTAGGGAGGTAAATAACAGAGGTTACCATTATGTGTATATGAAATCGCCCGACAATTGTATCGGGTGTGCGAGTTGTGGTTTAGTGTGTCCGGATGGATGTTTAACTATTTATAAAGCTAAAATCGATTGATATGGTTGAAGATATTAAACTCATGAAAGGTAACGAAGCGATAGCCCTTGCTGCGATTCGTTATGGGGTGGACGGATATTTTGGCTATCCTATTACTCCCCAATCAGAAGTCTTAGAGACATTGATGGCTGAAAAGCCTTGGGAACAAACCGGAATGGTCGTATTGCAAGCTGAAAGTGAAGTGGCAGCTATTAATATGGTATATGGTGGTGCAGGCACTGGTAAAAGAGTAATGACATCATCGTCCAGCCCGGGAGTGAGCTTAAAACAAGAAGGGGTTTCTTACTTGGCAGGTTGTGAATTGCCTTGCCTCATCGTCAATGTGATGCGTGGTGGTCCCGGACTTGGTACGATTCAGCCTAGTCAAGCCGATTATTTCCAGACCGTGAAAGGTGGCGGACATGGCGATTACCGATTGATAGCATTGGCTCCTGCTTCTGTACAGGAAATGGCAGATTTCGTAGGATTGGGTTTTGAATTAGCTTTCAAATACCGCAACCCAGCCATTATTTTAGCTGACGGAATTATCGGGCAAATGATGGAGAAGGTCGTTCTTCCTCCTTTCCACCCACGCCGGACAGACGAGCAAGTCGAAGCTGAATGTCCTTGGGCTGCAAGAGGAAAGAAGCAAGGCAGAAAGCCCAACGTCATCACCTCTTTGGAGTTGGATCCAGCGAAGATGGAGGAAAACAATTTGCGCTTCCAGGCCAAATACAAACTGATAGAAGAACACGAAGTCCGTTATGAAGAGTACCTTTGCGAAGATGCAGAATATTTATTGGTTGCATTTGGTTCTTCTGCCCGTATTTGTCAAAAGACTGTAGAAAATGCCCGTGCGGAAGGTATCAAATTAGGACTGTTGCGCCCAATTACTTTGTGGCCGTTCCCAACGAACATCATTGCACAATATGCCAACCAAGTAAAAGGTATGCTTTCTGTCGAATTGAATGCGGGGCAGATGGTGGAAGATATCCGTTTGGCTGTAAACGGAAAGGTCAAAGTAGAGCACTTTGGTCGTTTGGGTGGAATCGTATTTACACCTGATGAAGTTCTGAATGCTTTGAAAGATAAAATAATCAAATAAACAGCATGAAGAAAGGAAGCAAATACGATGACATCATAACGTTGGTGTTTATGATTTTAGCTATTATAACTGTTATCTGCCTTTTTATGCCATCAGTCAGCCATAGCGTTGCTATGACAGTTGGAGGAATAGCTGTAATCTTGCGCATCGTACAATATATATTAAGGTATTTTAATTGATCGGAATCATGGAACAAAATGAAATCATAAAGCCTGAGAACTTGGTGTATGAAAAGCCCAAGTTGTTGAATGAAAACCCGATGCACTATTGTCCAGGATGCAGCCATGGAGTTATCCATAAGCTTATCGCCGAGGTTGTAGCGGAAATGGGCATGGAAGAGGAAACAATTGGTGTTTCTCCCGTAGGTTGTGCCGTTTTCGCCTATAACTACATTGACATAGACTGGGAAGAGGCGGCTCATGGCCGTGCACCTGCTATTGCGACAGCAATCAAACGTCTAAATCCTTCTAAAATGGTATTCACTTACCAAGGAGACGGCGATTTGGCGGCTATAGGTACAGCTGAAACTATTCATGCTGCCAACCGAGGAGAGAATATTGTCATCATATTTGTGAACAATGCCATTTATGGAATGACAGGAGGGCAAATGGCTCCTACTACATTAGTCGGAATGAAAACAGCCACATGTCCTTATGGACGTGATGTCTCCCTCAATGGCTACCCCCTTAAGATAACTAACTTGTTGGCACAATTGGACGGTACTTGTTTGGTCACAAGGCAAAGTGTACAGAATGCAGCCGCTGTGAGAAAAGCTAAGAAGATGTTGCGGAAAGCATTTGAGAACTCAATGGCAGGTAAAGGAACTTCTGTAGTGGAATTTGTATCAACTTGTTCTTCCGGATGGAAGATGACTCCTGAGAAAGCCAACAAATGGATGGAGGAAAACATGTTTCCATTCTATCCGCTGGGTGACTTAAAGAATGTGTAACGTTAAAAGGAACAGAAATGAAGCATGAGATTATTATAGCCGGTTTCGGAGGACAAGGCGTTTTATCGATGGGTAAAATCTTGGCATATTCTGGATTGATGGAGGGCAAAGAGGTTACTTGGATGCCGTCATACGGTCCGGAACAACGAGGTGGAACTGCCAATGTCACAGTAATATTGAGTGATGAGCCAATTAGTTCCCCTATATTGAATGAATATGACATTGCCATCATTCTAAATCAGCCTTCACTGGAGAAGTTTGAGAACAAAGTAAAACCGGGAGGCGTTCTTATTTATGATGGTTATGGAATCCATACCCCTATTGCAAGGAAAGATATTCGAGTCTACCGAGTTGATGCCATGGATGCAGCGACGGAAATGGAAAATCCAAAGGCTTTCAATATGTTGATTTTAGGTGGTTTGCTGAAAATAGAGCCAATGGTGCAGATGGAAAATGTAATCAAAGGCTTAAAGAAATCCCTTCCTGAAAGGCATCATAAATTGATTCCTATGAATGAAGCTGCCATTCTCAAAGGCATGGAAATTATAAAGGAAGTATAATTCGAATCATACTCTAACACACCTTAAGGGGAGGCTGTGTCACACCGCCTCCCCTATTTTTATCTATGATAAAGATTCTCCATACGAGTGACTGGCATTTGGGTCACACACTTTACAATTATGACAGAACGGAAGAACAAGTTTCCATGCTTAAGCAAATGGCAGATATTGTGCATGAGCAAAAGCCGGATTTGTTCCTGCTCTGTGGCGATGTATATCATACAGCTCAACCTTCTGCTTCCGTTCAAACCCTGTTTACCAATGCTTTAATGGAAATACACAATGCCAACCCGGTCATGACAATCATCATTACTGCCGGCAATCATGATAGCGGGACAAAGCATGATATTTTCAAAACCCCTTGGAAGGCATTGAACGTACACACGATTGGGAATGTCAATGCAAACAGCTTAGAAGATCTGATTATTGAGATTCCAGACAGAGCTTTTGTCATAGCTGTACCATATATCAATGAGAGAAATATGCCAAAAGGACTCTACCAGCAATTGCTCGACCGGGTCATGGAAGAGGATAAAAAGCAGCTGCCTGTCATTATGATGGCTCATACGACAGTAGGAGGATGCGATTTTTCCGGTCATGACAATACTTCCGATTATACGGTTGGCGGCATTGACTCATACGAATTGAACGACATGGGAACAGGTTACGACTATCTTGCCCTCGGACACATCCATCATGCCCAATTCGTCCAAGGAGGACATCGTCGTGCCAGGTATTCAGGGACTCCCCTTCCGATAAGTTTTGACGAGAGTTATCCGCATTCTGTCAGTATTGTGGAAATCAATTCGCATGGAGAGACGCCACAAGTAAATGAAATAGAGATGAATACATGCCGGCCATTGGTCACACTTCCGACAGAGGGCACAACGACTTGGGAAAAATCCAAAGAGCTATTGGTAAACTTCCCGAATGACATTGAAGCCTACATCAGGTTGAATGTCCAAGTAGAGGATTTTCTTCCAGTTGAAGCAAATGCGGAGGCCATGCTCCTCACGAAAGAGAAGAAATGCCGCTTTTGCATAATCCACGCCCATCGGTTGAAAAATGAGCGTGGAGAGGCAAAGATGATGTCCGTACAAGAGTTTAAAACAGAAAAGCCGATAGACATTGCACAACGGTACGCTGACGACTTAGGCTTCGTTTTCGACGATAACATGAAAGAGCTTTTCCAAGAGGCTCTTGACTCGATTGAAGAAGAGAACAGAAAATAGACCGACTAAATGATATTCCTATGAAGTTACAAAAACTGACCATACATAATATAGCCTCTATCGAAGATGCCGTTATCGACTTTGATGCTGAGCCATTAGCTAACAGCGAAGTATTTCTGATTACGGGTAAAACCGGAGCAGGCAAATCAACTATTCTTGACGCAATCTGCTTGGCATTGTATGCAGACACTCCTCGCCTTTACAATACGAAAATGCAAGGGGCAACTTATGATGCAAACAAAGAGGTGAAAATAGACGATCCCAGACAATTATTAAGAAGAAACACGACTGAAGCTTTTGTCTCGCTCACGTTCATAGGAAGCAATACCATAAATTATGAAGCGACTTGGTCTGTCGCTCGTTCCTATAAGAAATTAAGCGGTTCGATTAAGAATAAATCTTGGCAACTCACGAACCTCGACACCCAGAAAGTTTTAACAAAGGATATTGATATAAAGGCAGAAATAAAAGAGGCTATTGGGCTTGATTTTAACCAGTTCTGCCGAACCACCCTGCTAGCCCAAGGTGAGTTTACTCGTTTCTTGAACAGCAAAGATGATGAAAAAGCAGAAATATTGGAGAAAATAACCGGAGTTGACATCTATTCCAAAATCGGTGCAAAGGTATTTGAATTAACCTCTCAGAGGAAACAGGAATGGGAAAATGCCCAACAGGTTATAAAGAGCATTCCTTCCCTTTCTGAAGAGGAAATTAAAGATAAAAATGCAGCAATTATTGTTTTGGAAGAAAAGAGTTCCGAACTCAGACAATCAACGGGAAAACTTGACGAAAAGCGTCAATGGCTGAAGAGCGAAACGGATTTGAAGAAAAGAGTAGATGAAGCTACAGAGGAACTACATTTGGCTAACGAAACCGTCAATTGTGAAGAGTTCAAGCAGAAAGAGATTTTGATTAAGGATTGGAATGCGACCATTGAAGCACGCGGATTCTTAACCGAGATGAAAAAGGCTAAAAGTGACGCAGCTAATGCAGAACAAACTTTGGATGAATTAAAAGGAGAGTTTGCCAATTTGCTTGGTGGACAATTATGGCTTGAACAAGAGAAAAAGCGCATCGAGGATAAACTGACATCAATAGATGCGTACATTGAGAATGAGAAAGAGAAAATCCCTGTCTATGAAAAAGCACAAACCTTAGCGGGTTACTTGACGGCTCTTTCAGATTGCCGACAAACAATCCAAAAGAGCCAGGATAAGATAAATAAAGATAGTAAAACTTTGGAAGAGGCATTAAAGCCAGCCTTTGAAGAAGCGAAGCAGGCAGTCGATTCTGCCCAAAAGGTTATTGAAGGAAAGGAGAACGAAATCAAGCAATCCGAAGAGGAAGTCGCCCAGCTAAATTTGCCCAATTTGCGCTCGCAACGAGATGACATCAAAGATTTGCTGAATAAAATCAAAACAGCAAAGGAGCGAATCGAGACATTCCAACAAGAAAAAATCCGTAAAGAAAATATTCGCACTCGTCTTGATAGCAAACAGAATATCTTGAAACAGAAGATAAAATCGTCCTCGGATTTGGACTCTCCTATCCATGATGCCAAGCTGAAAATGGATGTATGCAAGGAGAATTTTGACAAACAAAAGGACACAATAGATAAATTTGCAAAGACACTCCGGTCAAAACTTCATATTGGCGAAATGTGCCCGGTCTGCTTACAAAAAGTTGAAACAGAATTGCCGCATGAAGAAGAGTTGTCTGCCCTCGTATTAGGTTTGCAAAAGGCATACGATGATGCAGAGAAAGAGTATAAAAAGCTTAACGATACAAAAATCAAGTTGGAGGCTGAAATCAAATCGGAAACCCAATCGTACAACCAAGAAAAGAAGGCTTACGATGAGGACGATTCTGTTATTCTCGCAGAGAAAAAGGCTAACAAAGCTTGTGTGGAGTGCGGTTTGGAGAAGATGGAAAGCTCTTCCTTATCTTCTTTAGAGAGCCTTGAGGTTAATAAACTGTCAGCAAAAGGAGATTTAGATACACAAATAAAAGAAGGGGAAAAGATGGAATCCATCGTCAAGACAAAGCGTTCGGAACTTGACTCCTTACGTAAAAAGATCAATCTCCTCATTCAGAAAGCCCAAAAAGAAGAAACATTGCTCAACGAGTGTAAAAACAAGATTGCAACAGCACAAGTGCTTATCAATACCAAAAGCGAAGAGGCAAAATCTGCGACGGAGAAAGTGCAAAAAAGCATTATTCCCTGCAAATGGGAAATTGATTGGAATACAAGCCCCAACACTTTTGCTCAAAAACTCTTGACATCAGCAAAGGCTTATCATGAAATGACACAAAAGAGGCAAACGGGAATATCTTTGCTTGATAATACAAAGATAATCTATAAGAGTGTGGCTAAGACCGTGGATGCTATCCTTCATCTTATGCCGACATGGAACAACGTAAGCCATTCTGCCGTCTCTAAAGCCAGCGACCTCCTGTCTTGGGCTAATGAAATCAATAGCAAAGTGGCAACTGCCATTACAAAAAAGGGGGATGCAGAAGAGAAGTACAATAATAACAAAGGCTCTTTGGATGCTTTCTTTGCCAAACACATAACACTCGACATGGAACGCCTCGCCTTCTTAAGCGGCTACTCTCTTAACATGATTCAAAACGAAAAGCTTCTTCTTGACAAAGAAAGGGAAAATGTCATTGCCAAGAACACCCTTCTCGCATCTGCTACTTTACAATATGAAAAGCATCAGCAAAAGAAGCCGCAGCTTGCAGAAGATGAAACATTGGAAACTCTTGACAACCGACTAACGGAAATTGACAAAGAGTTGACGGAAATAGGGGAAAAGAAGGGAGCAATCAATCAAGAACTTAAGAATGATGCGGAAAACAAACAAAAATTAGGGACACTCCTTGAAAAAGCTGAAGAAAAGGAGGCTCTCTATTTGAAATGGTCACGGCTTAACCAGCTTATCGGCAATGCGACCGGAAGCACTTTCCGGAAGATTGCACAAAGCTACATCCTGACGAGTTTGGTCCATGCCGCCAACCATTACATGAAGACTTTAACAGATAGATATACGTTGAAGGTCAACTCTGGCACTTTCGTCATTTCATTGGAAGATGCCTATCAAGGATTTGCCAGCCGCGCGACCAGCACAATATCCGGCGGCGAGAGCTTCCTCGTTTCTTTATCGTTGGCTCTTGCATTAAGCGATATCGGACAACAATGGCAAGTAGACACTCTATTCATTGATGAAGGTTTCGGGACACTCAGCGGTGAACCTTTGCAAAAAGCCATTGAGACATTACGGTCACTTCATTCCAAATCGGGACGACACGTAGGCATTATTAGCCATGTGGAAGAGTTGCAAGAACGCATTCCTGTACAAATACAAGTGAAGCAGGAAGGGAACAGTTCAAGTAGCCAAATTGTAATAAAGCACTAAACCGTCTCACTCCACGGGCTTCAGTCCCATCTTTGCCGCACGTTCCAACAAAAAGTCACGTGCCGCTTCATATTCGTTCGGGATAATGCCATCCAATATGGCATTCTTTATCGCCTCTTTCAGCACACCCACTTCACGGGAGGGGGGCAAACCGAACATTGCCATGATTTCTTCTCCAGTCACCGGAGGCTGGAAATTACGGACACGGTCTTTCTCTTCTATTTCTGCCAATTTAGAACGCACCAACTGGAAGTTTTCCAAAAAGCGTTTTACTTTATCTGGATTCTTGCTGGTAATATCCGCCTCGCAAAGCAACATCAAGTCGTCAATGTCATCGCCCGCATCAAAGAGCAAACGGCGAATAGCAGAATCCGTAACCTCTTCATCCGCCAATACAATCGGACGCATGTGCAAATTGACCATCTTTTGCACATACTTCATTTTCTCGTTCATCGGGAGCTTCATCTTACGGAAGATATTTGGAATCATTTTCTCCCCTATGTAGTTATGATTATGGAAAGTCCAACCCAAACGGTTATCAAAACGTTTAGTTGCCGGTTTCCCTATGTCATGAAACAAGGCACTCCAACGCAACCACAACTTATCTGTCGTTTTGCTAAGCCGGTCAAGTACCATCAATGTATGAGCGAAGTTATCTTTATGTCCAATCCCCTCTTTGGTTTCCACACCTTTCAAGGCACAGAGTTCAGGGAAGATAAACGGAAGCAAGCCACTTTTGTCCAGCAAATCGAAACCGATTGAAGGTTTAGGAGAAAGAACAATCTTATTCAGTTCGTCAGCAATACGTTCTTTTGATATGATTTCAATGCGTTCTCTATTTCGTATGATGGCATCAAACGTATCCGGGTCTATGAAGAATCCCAACTGTGTGGCAAAGCGAATTGCCCGCATCATGCGCAAGGGGTCATCACTGAACGTAATGTCCGGATCCAATGGCGTGCGAATCGTCAAATCCTCCATATCCTCCAATCCGCCGAAAGGATCCATTAATTCCCCATAGCGATTTTTGTTAAGGCAAAGAGCCAATGCGTTGATTGTAAAGTCCCTTCTATTTTGGTCATCCTCCAATGTGCCGTCTTCTACCACCGGTTTGCGGCTGTCATGGCTGTATGATTCCCGTCTCGCTCCAACAAACTCCAATTCCAAATCGCCACATTTGACCTGAGCCGTCCCAAAGTTTTTGAACACAGACAAAAACGCACGCTTACCCAATTTGGAAGCCACACGTTTTGCCAATTCTATTCCACTGCCAACCGCTACTATATCAATATCTTTTGAATGACGATTCAAAAAGATGTCTCGCACATAACCACCAATCACATACGCTTCAACTCCCATCTCATCAGCTGCTTCTGAGACCAAATGAAAAGGTTTAGCAGAGATGTGACTCAACAATTCTTCTTCACTTATATACATAGACTCGCTTTAAAAACGCTGGCAAAAGTACAGATTCTTCACCATATTGGCAAATCTACAAGATAAAACCATTATCTTTGTATCCATCAAACGGAGTAAAACAATGAACAAATCTATTATTTGCATACTATTCGCCGCTGCCCTATGTAGCTGTGGCGGAGCGGAGAAAGAGGCGAAAGCACAATTGGAACAAGCTCGTGCTTTCATGGAACGTAATGAGTTTTTTGCTGCGCGGTCAGAGATAGACAGCCTAAGAGCCAACTATCCCAAAGAATTGGGTGTCCTGAAAGAAGCATTGGCTTTGATGAGGGAAGTGGACATAAAAGAAGCGACACGCAACATTGCTTATTGCGACAGCCTCATGCCTATCCGACTGCATGAATCAGATTCATTGAAAGCTGGATTTACTTTCGAAAAAGATACGCTTTACGAAGAAATCGGAAATTATATCTGGAGACAGCAGACCATTGAAAGGAATGTCCAACGCTGTTATGTGAGATGCGGCGTAAATGAAAATGGGGAGATGTACTTGGCGAGTGTCTATTTCGGAGGGAAACCCATTGACCATACCAGCATCAAGATAAGCACGCCAGACGGTCTTTTCGCCGAAACAGCGACAATTCCATACGATGGAGGGCTCAATTACCATTTCAAGGATTTGGGAAATACAACTGAGGTCGTGACGTATAAAGCCGAGAATGGGATGGATGCCATCAAGTTCATCAACGACAATGCGGACAAACGGCTGAAAGTGGAATATAAAGGAGGAAAGCCTTATATCATCTATATGGCAGAAAACGACAAAAAAGCATTGGTTGCCACTTATCAGCTTGCCTCTACATTGAGCGACATTTACCAAATGACACGCGAAAAAAAGAAAGCTCTTAAACGAATTGCCTATCTGAACGGTAAAATGGAGGCTGTGTCAAAATAATGTCTTTGACATAATCATTCTCCTGACTTCGTCTCCATAAAAATATCATTTTCATAATTAACTGATTGATATATAATTATTAAATTTTTATGCGCCTCGATTTCGGGGTACGCATTGACGAAGTCAGGCGAATTGGTTATCTGAACGGCAAAAACTTCCCAAGAGTTACAAATCTTCTGATGTGAAAACAAACGGGAGCAAAGAGGTTATTCCTTCCATAACCTTTACTTTCTCTTTTCCACACAGCAATATTTCCATCGGAACCCGCGAACGTTGTTCCACTTCAAGTATCACCTGCCGGCATGCCCCGCAAGGCGATATGGAATCTTTCACCTCTCCTTTCGACTGAGCTATAATAGCCAAACGGAGTACAGGCACATCCGGATAGGCAGCACACGCAGCGAAAAGAGCCACTCGTTCCGCACACAAACCGGAAGGATACGCAGCATTTTCTTGGTTGCATCCTGTTACGATTTCCCCATTTCCCAAAAGAGCAGCGGTTCCCACCTGAAAGTGAGAGTAAGGAGCATAGGCACGTTCCGAAGCAGCCAAAGCCGCATCATACAAACTTTTCCTCACCGAATCCAATTCTGCACAATCAAATTCGTGGTACGTTATTTCAATATGTTTACTATTCATTGTTCCAAATATATATATTAGTGGGGTAAAGGTAAGAAAAAATAGGTATTTTCCATGTTTTTATGTATGTTTGCACAAAAATAAACAAGAATGAAGCAAAAATTGCATATTGGAGCCATTGTGGTTGCTTTGTTTTTCGCATTTACACAATGGTGTAGGGCGAATGACGCCTCAGCGTTGTCATCGTACCACCGTTACATCCATAAATATAAAGACCTTGCCATTGAACAACAACATAAATACAAAATCCCGGCAAGTATTACCTTGGCGCAAGGGCTATTGGAATCCGGAGCAGGGATGAGCGACTTGGCAAAACGGTCAAATAACCATTTCGGTATAAAATGCCACGACTGGAAAGGCAAACGAGTCTACCATAATGACGATTTGCGAGGAGAATGTTTCCGCAAGTATGATGCTGTAAAAGATTCATACGAAGATCATTCCAAATTCATTGCCTTACGTCCGAGGTACGCCTCTCTTTTCCAACTCAACATACGGGACTATCGAGGATGGGCTAAGGGGTTGCAAAAATGCGGATATGCAACCGATAAAAAATATGCAAACAAGCTCATAAAGGTCATCGAAGAGTATGAACTTTATGAATATGATTCGGCAAAGAGAAAAAAAGCTCCTACAAAGGATAACACATCCACTCCAACTATACGCTATACCATCTACAGAAGCAACGGACTTCTTTATGTACATGCCCGCAGGGGAGATAGTTTGGAAGAAATTGCCCGCAATACAGGCATAAGCGTCCGTAAGCTGAGCAAATTCAATGAAATACCTAAAGACTTCCCGCTTCAGGCTAATGACATCGTCTATTTGGAGAAAAAGAAGAAGCGTGCGAACAAGCCTCATTTTGACTATGTGGTACGCATCGGTGATTCAATGCACAGCATTTCCCAGCAGTTCGGAATCCAGATGAAAAGTCTTTATAAGCTAAATAAAAAAGATAAAGATTATATTCCTGAAGAAGGAGATGTCTTAAAACTTAGATAATAAGAGAAAAAAGAGTATATTTGCAGTCCTAACAATATAAACAATGAGCGATCAACGTTATAATCTGCGCGGCGTGTCCGCATCGAAAGAAGATGTTCACAATGCTATCAAGAACATCGACAAGGGTATCTTCCCTAACGCTTTCTGTAAAATCATCCCGGATATATTAGGGGGTGATCCAAACTATTGCAATATCATGCATGCTGATGGTGCCGGGACAAAATCTTCTTTGGCATATATGTATTGGAAAGAGACTGGCGACCTCTCTGTATGGAAAGGTATCGCACAAGACGCTCTAATCATGAATATAGACGATTTGTTATGTGTAGGAGCCGTGGACAATATTTTAGTTTCTTCCACTATCGGACGTAATAAACTATTGATTCCAGGCGAAGTCATTTCCGCTATCATCAATGGGACGGATGAGTTGTTGGCTGAATTGCGCTCCATGGGAGTAGGTTGCTATGCTACAGGCGGTGAAACTGCTGATGTCGGAGACTTAGTCCGCACGATTATTGTAGACAGTACGGTTACATGCCGCATGAAACGGGCTGATGTCATTGACAATAAGAATATCCAAGGAGGAGATGTCATCGTTGGTCTTGCCTCTTTCGGCCAAGCAACATACGAAAAAGAATATAATGGCGGAACAGGAAGCAATGGCCTGACTTCTGCGCGGCACGATGTCTTTGCCAAATATTTGGCAGAAAAATATCCGGAGAGTTACGATGCAGCCGTTCCAGATGAATTGGTTTACTCAGGCGGGCTGAAACTTACAGATGCTATTGAAGAGTTGGGTATTGATGCTGGTAAGTTGGTACTCTCTCCTACCCGTACTTATGCGCCAGTCATCAAGAAATTGTTAGACCAGCTTCGTCCTCAAATCCATGGCATGGTTCATTGTTCAGGTGGGGCACAAACCAAAGTAATGCATTTCGTACATAACAAGCACGTCATCAAAGACAACTTGTTCCCTGTGCCTCCATTGTTCCGTATCATTCAGCAACAGAGCGGTACAGACTGGAGTGAGATGTACAAAGTATTCAATATGGGACACCGTATGGAAATCTATATTGCCCCTGAGTATGCAGAAGAGGTGATGGAAATCTCCAAGAGCTTTAATATTGATGCTCGCATTGTCGGAAGGGTTGAAGAATCGGATAGCAACAAGCTGACCATCGAAAGCGAAAACGGAACTTATACATATTAATATATAGATGGCAGAAAAGAACACGCTGTTAGAAAAATTAGACGGATTAGTCAGCCGATTTGAAGAAATCGGTACGTTGATAACCGACCCGGCTGTCATTGCAGACATGAAACGATTCGTTAAACTCAACAAAGAGTATAGCGATTTGGAGAAAATCATGCAAAAGCGTACCGAATATGTTCAAGTATTGGAGGGGATAGCCGAAGCAAAGGAGCTGTTGGAAACCGAGCAAGATTCGGAAATGAGAGAAATCGCCCGTGAAGAGCTGGACAGCTGCAATGAGCGTGTTCCGCAATTGGAAGAGGACATAAAGCTGCTATTGGTGCCAAGTGACCCGGAAGATGACAAAAACGCAATTGTCGAAATCAGAGGTGGTACCGGAGGTGACGAAGCGGCCATCTTTGCCGGAGATTTATACCGGATGTATGTAAAGTATTGCGAGTCTAAAGGGTGGAAAATAGCCGTTTCCAGTTTCAATGAAGGAGCAGCGGGTGGCTATAAAGAAATCATTTTCACAGTGACCGGAGAAAAAGTGTACGGCACTTTGAAATATGAATCCGGAGTACACCGTGTGCAACGTGTTCCAGCTACTGAAACGCAAGGGCGAGTACATACGTCTGCTGCAACAGTCGCTGTCCTTCCCGAAGCCGATGAGTTTGACGTGGAAATCAACGAAGGTGAAATCAAATGGGATACTTTCCGTTCCGGTGGTGCGGGTGGACAAAATGTAAACAAGGTGGAATCGGGAGTAAGATTGCGCTATGTCTGGAAGAATCCAATCACTGGAACCAGCGAGGAGATACTGATTGAGTGTACAGAAACGAGAGACCAGCCCAAGAACAAAGAGAGGGCTTTGACTCGACTACGTTCATTCATCTACGACAAAGAACATCAGAAATATGTTGATGACATTGCAAGCAGACGCAAGACAATGGTTTCTACCGGTGACCGTTCCGCAAAAATCAGGACATATAACTATCCTCAGGGACGAATAACTGACCATCGCATCAACTATACAATATATAACCTTTCAGCGTTCATGGATGGCAATATACAAGATTGCATTGACCATTTAATAGTAGCGGAGAATGCGGAGCGAATGAAAGAGTCTGAACTATAAAAAAGGAGACATAAAATATGAACAAACAGCAATTATTTGAAAATATCAAGAAAAAACATTCATTCTTGTGCGTAGGCTTGGATACAGACATTAAGAAAATCCCGGCTCACTTGTTGAATGAAGAAGATCCTATATATGCCTTCAACAAGGCGATTATCGATGCTACTGCTGATTACTGCGTCGCATACAAACCTAACATGGCATTTTACGAAAGTTTAGGTGTAAAAGGCATCATGGCTTTCGAGAAAACGGTTCACTACTTGAAAGAACATTATCCCGACCAATTCATCATTGCGGACGCAAAACGTGGAGATATCGGTAACACATCCGAAATGTATGCCCGCTCTTTCTTCGACTACATGCATGTTGATGCCGTAACAGTAGCTCCTTACATGGGTGAAGATAGCGTTAAACCATTCTTGATTTATCCTGATGCTTGGGTAATCCTGCTGGCTTTGACTTCCAATAAGGGTTCACATGACTTCCAGCTCACTGAAGATGCAAACGGAGAACGCCTGTTTGAAAAGGTATTGAAGAAATCTCAAGAATGGGCTTCAGATGACCAAATGATGTATGTCGTGGGAGCTACACAAGGCAAAATGTTCTTAGACATCCGTAAGTTTGCTCCTCACCATTTCCTTCTTGTCCCTGGAGTCGGAGCACAAGGTGGCAGCTTAAAAGAGGTAGCCGAATATGGAATGAACGAACAGTGCGGCTTGCTTGTCAACTCATCAAGAGCGATTATCTATGTAGATAAAACAGAGAAATTCGCTGAGGCTTCTCGCGAAGCAGCTAAAGCAGTGCAACAGGAAATGGCAGGTTACTTGAGAGATAAAGGTCTTATTTAATCAGTTCTTGATAAATTAAGATGAGAGGGATGCAGCAAATCGTTCCTTATTTTCATCAATAATTATATCACTAATAAAATAAAAGAAAAGTAATGGAGTTTTCAGCCATACAAATTGCCTCCTTTTTAAATGGAACTGTTGAAGGCAATCCTGATGTGAAAGTAAGCAATTTTTCAAAAATAGAAGATGGCAAGCCGGGAACATTGACATTCTTGGCAAATGCCAAATACGAACATTATATCTATCATACGAAAGCAAGCATCGTATTAGTAAATAACGACTTTGCACCGATAGAACGTGTCCCGGCTACTATGGTAAGAGTAGAAAATGCTTATGCCTCATTAGCGGTTTTGTTAAATATAGTAGAACAACATAAACAAAAAAACGCATCTGGCATTGACTCGACCGCCTTCATTGCTAAAACAGCGACCATAGGAGAAGGATGTTATATTGGCAATTTCGCTTACGTGGGTGAAAATGCCCGCATAGGTAAGAATTGCCGTATATTCCCTCAAACATACATAGGTGATAATGTTACCATTGCAGACAACTGCATCATCTATCCACACGTTACTATCTATGAAGGTTGCGCCATCGGTAATAATTGTATCCTTCATGCGGGTTCTGTCATCGGAGCGGACGGATTTGGATTTGCACCGGAAGGTGATGTTTACAAAAAGATTCCTCAATTGGGAAATGTGGTTATCGAAGATGATGTGGAAATCGGAGCTAACACGACTATCGACCGTGCTGTAATGGAATCGACCATCATCCGCAAAGGAGTTAAATTAGACAACTTGGTACAGATTGCCCATAATGTTGAAGTGGGAGAAAACACTGTCATGGCTGCACAAGTTGGCATTGCTGGTTCAACCAAGATAGGTAAACATTGTATGTTTGGCGGACAAGTTGGATTGGCTGGACATATCAAAATAGCTGACAACGTTAATTTCGGTGCTCAATCAGGAGTCATCAGTGATATCAAAGCACCGACAACCGTATTAGGAGCACCAGCTATTCAGGCAAAATCATTCATGCGTTCAAGCGCAATATTCGGCCGCCTTCCAGACATGTACCGGACAATGGGGCAATTGCAACGTGAATTAGAAGAATTAAAGAAGTTAATAAATAAAGAATAAAACTATGCAAAAGCAAAATACATTAGCTGATAGCTTCAGTCTGGAGGGTAAAGGCTTACATACTGGATTAAATATCCATATCACATTCAACCCTGCCCCCGAGAATCATGGGTATAAAATCAAACGTACGGATCTGCCAGAACAACCTATTATCGATGCTGTGGCTGAAAATGTAATCAATACGCAAAGAGGAACTGTTATTGGTAAAAAAGATATCCAAATCAGTACCATCGAACATGCGATGGCTGCCCTCTACGCTGCCGGGATTGACAACTGTTTGATTGAGGTCGATGCTCCTGAATTCCCAATCTTGGACGGAAGCTCACGTTTCTATACAGAGGGAATCAGCAAAGTCGGATTGAAAAAGCAGACTGCCAATAAACAATATTATATTGTCAAGCATAAAATTGAAGTTAAAGACGAAGAAACGGGTGCTTCTATCATGATTCTTCCTGAAGATAACTTCAGTGTGAATGTTTTGGTTTCATATAACTCTCCGGTTTTGACTAACCAGTATGCCGTAATGGATGACCTTAGCCAGTTCCCATCCGAAATTTCCGCATCACGCACATTTGTGTTCGTTCGTGAAATAGAAATGTTAATTCAGAACAATTTGATTAAAGGTGGAGACTTGGACAATGCTATCGTTATCTATGACCAAAAGGTTTCCCAGGATTCTTTGGATAAATTGGCAGACATGATGAACCAGCCTCGCAAGAGTGCGGAGGAATTAGGCTACATCAGCAATAATCCATTGATATTTGACAATGAACCGGCAAGACATAAGTTATTAGATGTAATCGGTGACATCGCCCTTATCGGACGCACATTGAAGGGCCGCATCATCGCAACACATCCGGGACACAGCATCAATAACAAATTGGCTCGCATGATTCGCAAGGAAATAAAGCTGAATGAAGTGCAAGCTCCAGTTTATGATCCCAACAAAGCTCCAGTAATGGATATCAACCGTATCCGTGAATTACTGCCTCACCGCTATCCATTCCTGTTGGTTGACAAAATCATAGAAATTGGAGACAACTATATTGTCGGTATAAAAAATATCACAGCCAACGAACCATTCTTCCAAGGACATTTCCCGCAAGAGCCTGTTATGCCAGGCGTTTTGCAAGTTGAAGCCATGGCGCAAACAGGAGGTCTCTTGGTCTTGAATTCTGTAGAAGAGCCGGAATGTTATTCTACTTACTTCATGAAGATTGACGGAGTCAAGTTCCGCCAAAAAGTTGTTCCGGGCAACACCTTGATCTTGCGTTTGGAATTGTTGGCTCCGATACGCCGCGGCATCTCCACCATGAAAGGATTAGTATTCGTAGGTGACACCTTGGTTAGTGAAGCTGAATTTATGGCTCAAATAATAAAGAACAAATAAAAAAGCAATTCGATATGAATATCTCACCATTAGCTGTCGTACATCCCAATGCTAAGATTGGGGAAAACGTCACGATTGACCCGTTTGCAGTCATCGAAGAGGATGTTGTTATCGGTGACAATTGTCATATTTTCCCTCACGCTGTCATCCTTGATGGCGCACGTTTAGGCAAGAACTGCCAAGTATTCCCAGGAGCTGTGGTAGCAGGAATCCCTCAAGATTTGAAATTCAAAGGAGAAATAACCACAGCGGAAATCGGAGACAACACCACGTTGCGTGAATGCGTTACCATCAACCGAGGAACAGCCTCAAAAGGAAAGACTGTTGTCGGGAAGAACTGCTTGATTATGGCTTATTCCCATATAGCACACGATTGTATCGTGAAAGACAATGTCATCATCGGCAATGCCTCACAGATAGCAGGCGAAGTGGAAATAGATGATTTTGCCATTGTCAGCGGAGGATCACTTGTCCATCAATTCACCCGCATCTCAAAACACGTCATGATACAAGGAGGTTCCCGAATAGGAAAAGATATTCCTCCATATACCCTTATCGGACGAGACCCGATTGTTTATTGCGGGATCAATATTGTTGGTTTACGCCGTCGTGGATTCAGCAATCAACAGGTATATCTAATCCAAGATATCTACAGGACATTATATACCCGTGGGCTTAATAATACAGATGCTTTGAAAGCAATTGAAACGGAATATGAACCAAGTGAAGAGCGTGATTTGATTCTCAGTTTCATCAAATCATCCAAGCGAGGTATCGTACGAGGTTCTATCGACGAATTATAATAATATGGGGCTGTATTGAAATGGAAGTTTTGGTACAGCCCCTTTTATATGTGTCAGAGTTTGGGGTTATGACACACCACCGTCATGTGGTTTATGGTTTCCGCTGTTGTATTTCCACAGGATTCTTCCCGTCATAATACAAATCATATAAAATGTCAGCAACTCCTTCTTCCCTATTTTTACTGACAATAAAACGTTTGCCGTCACTGTAACGTTGACGGATATAGAATATGGAAGAACTATCTTTTAATACAATCATGTTTTTCCCAATGAAGCAAACATCCTCTCCTCCGGCAATCTCTCCGCGTCGATAAGGTATGCTGCCACTCAAACGATAGTCAAACGGAAAATGCAAATCGCCGTCCTTTTGGAATAGCATGAATCCTATCCTTACCAACTTGGGCTTTTGTTCAAAGCAGACTTTGCTTTCAAGGTCAACATAATACTCATTGCCGTCATTCTGGATATACAGATAGGCTTCATCCTGCAATTCCGCAAAATCAAACTTCGGATCTTCTTCCATGCTGAATTTCTCAAAATAAGATGTACGCAACAGATACTTGCCTTCCCAATTCCTTACGACACGAATGCCGTATGCCGGGGGAAATATTTCCGTGTACGACCCTTTTGATTTCCAACGATGGGACAACATATCAAAGGCAAAGGTATTGTAGGCTTTCTGACCGTTGCGGGTGATGCGGATATCTGTGACTTCATTGTAGTCGGACAACTTATAGCCATGATTAATCTCCACCTTTATGTGATATGGGAATATCCTTCTCTCTCCACATCTCTTCACCTGATTCTCAAAGTCCTTTATCCTATCTGTCCAGCGAATCTTCTCCTCTTTCCATTCATCCAACGAGACAGGGTGCAATCCCGGTTCCAATCCATTCCTGAAATAAAGTAATCCGTCCTCACTCTCAAACAATGCGTAACCGTCCATCTTATCCTTGAAAGTATAAATCTGTGGTTCATCCATGGAAGGCGGTATGTAGAAATTACGGAACCGCAACCCATCATCTATTCCATGTGACAATGCAGCAGGCGTGACAAAGCAGGTTTCATCCATCAAGTTCGTCCGCACTCTCGGGTAAAGTCGCAAGCCGTCCGTTGTACAAAACTCCAAGAAACCACACCTTTCTATATTGGGTTGGCATCGGAATCTTATCCCATTCTGCAAGTCTATCCACGGACTCTCCCGGTCTACTTTCTTTCGTGAGTAGAGTTTGGCTATTCCATATAGTTTCAGTTCCACCTTATTATAGATGCACGGCAGCACCTCTTTGCCATCTTTGTCAACCACCCCTGTCAAACCTTCCGCATTGCGCAAGATTCTATATTTATAGGCAGCCTCCAAGTCATTGCACTGTCCGTCATGCGCCATCACAATGATTAAATCTGTCCGCTCATCGGCAGTAATCTCATCCAGAGTGTCATGGCAGATGGAATAAGCGGCAAGCACCCTCTCCTCTGCCCTTTTCAAGTTTCCCTTTCCAACCTCCGAACCCTCAAACATGGCAAGCCAATCCCTGTCATCCGACGGCAACCCGAACAGCCTGTACAACCCAACATTGTCCAATATCAGGCAATACTTCTTGCCGTCAAACACACGCATTCCACGTCCCACCTGCTGCAAGTATTTCGCAAGTGACAATGTAGGCCGCGCCAATTGTATGAACTCCACATCGGGACAATCAAAGCCTTCACCGAACAGGTCAACATTCACCAAGACCTGAATGCTCTCCATTGCCATGTTTGTCCTATCCGACCCGTTCGCCTTATCTTTCAGGATAACACTCTCTTTAAACCGTCCAATAAGCATTTGTCTCTCATCAGGAGGTGTCTTCGAACTAATCACCACGGCATTGATTCCATGCTCCCTATAGTATTCCGTAATATGCTCCGCATGCTGAATATCTATGGCATACACAATCCCCTTCTTGTCCCGTGCATACCTCAACACAGTATCACAAAGTCTTTCGATACTCGGTCGCACATCCAACTTCTCACTCATCTCCCTCAACGAGAAATCCCCGTCCGCTCCTCGCTTCTTCAACGAGTTTACCATACGCCACTCCTCGCTATCAGCCCTCACCGACATATAGTCATACAACGACAACCATCCCTCGGCAATAAACCTGTTATGCGACCACGATTGCAACAGGACATCAAACAAGTCCGTAAACCCATGCCTATTCAACCGGCAAGGAGTAGCCGTCAATCCCAAGAACTTCGCCCCCTGCCATTGTTGCCACATCACTTTATAGGTCTTGGCAAGGGCATGATGTGCCTCATCAATAATGACTAAAGAAGGAACAAAATCAACACAATCAATCCTCCGACTCAACCATTGTATGGAATGTACTCGTATAGAATTTGAAATAAGGGAAGGGAAACACTGTTGTTTCAGAGTCTCACGAATTTGCTCCACCAGTTCCTTACGGTGTGCCACAATGAGCACAGTCTGAGTACTGTTACCACGCAGGAACATCTCCACTATCGAAGCAAGCACCACAGTCTTGCCTGTTCCTGTCGGCATCTGCACCATCACGGAGCGATACTTCTCAAAAGCATCCACTACATGATTGCGTATCTCTTCCTGATACTCTCTCAGCATAAGTTATGCAAAGCGGTGTCACAAATGATATCATCAAAATGTTCCCAATGCCTATCTGTTATAGGGAGAGGTCTTACCCCACATACTTTCCATCCTTCGCCTCAAATATCACACTCGGCTCTATCACCTCCACCGTGTGCCACGCACCTTTCGGAACCTGACAGCCATATTGGGCTTGGGCAGGACAAAGGTGGATACGCCGTACTTCACGATATTCTACTTTACGGACAACATCTTGTGCATCCATACCTTGTGAGAAACCTCCAGAAGATGCATTACCATACGTTACCACCTCCTCATAAATAACCTCATCCAACTTGCCACATAAACAGATAACAGTCTCCGTTGTTTCCTCATGCCGATGAATAGGCACAACCGTTCCCGGCAACAAAGCATTCAACATACGCTGGCTCGTATCGGACGAAGAAGTACGCAAGTCTAAGTTTTGGCGTAAACGTGGATTCTCCTTGGCTTGCTCTAAGAGTTGATCAAGTAATTCTTTATTTATTTCCATTTACGATGTCTATAAAGTTCTCTATCACATATTCCAAATCCTCATCTGTCATTTTCGTATTCAACGGCAGAGTTACCTCATTGATAAACATATTATAAGCGTTAGGGAAATCTTTGATATCGAAGCCCAACTTCTTATAAGCAGTCATCATAGGCAGCGGTTTGTAGTGAACGTTAGTAGCAATTCCACGATCTGCCATCTTTTCTATCACCTTGTTTGTTTCCTCACGAGTCTTGCCCAATAAACGAACCAAGTACAAGTGACCAGATGAAATATGCTCCTCATCATAATGATTCAGCACAGCCACGTTCAAAGGTTTCAATGCCTCATCATAACGCGCAATCATCTTGCGTCTACGCTCCAACATACCCTTATAACGCTGCATCTGCACCAGTCCGATAGCAGCCACCACGTCCGTCATATTACACTTATACCACGTGCCAATGATGTCATACTCCCAAGCACCAAGCTTCGTCTTAGCCAAAGCATCCTTATTCTGACCATGCAGGCTCAACAGCTGCGTCTTCCGATAAAGGTTCTCATTCCAAGTCTCACCCTCAACCTCAGGCACACCACTAAAAGCATTGTCTGCGTTCTTGTCAAGCACCTTCACCACCTTCTCGTTACCGAAAGACAAGTTCCACGACAAAGCACCCCCCTCAGCAGTAGTCAGGTTTTTTACAGCATGGAAAGAGAAAGAAGAAAAGTCAGCAATAGCACCAACCATCTTCCCCTTACGCGAAGCCCCAAAAGCATGAGCCGCATCACAACAAATAGCCACACGTCCAATCATCTTCTGCAAATCCGTTTTCGGGGTAAAGATGTCTTTCTTGCTTTCCACGATGCTAAATAGTCTGTCGTAGTCGCAAGGAATACCAGCCAAATCAACAGGAATAATCGCCTTAGTATTAGGAGTGATTGCTTTCTCTACAGCCTCGTAGTCCATTTCAAGGCAATCTTCCTGTACATCTACAAACACGAGTTTAGCACCCACATGTTCTACGATAGAAGCACTTGCTGTATAGGTATAGGCTGGCACGATTACCTCATCGCCATCACTAATGCCCAATAATCTCAGAGCCATCTCGCCACAAGCCGTTTGAGAATTCAAGCATACAGCTTTATCCACACCTACAAATTCGGCTACTTCTTTTTCTAACTTCTTTGTGCGCGGTCCAGTTGTTATCCAACCAGACAAAATGGCATCACGCACTTCTGTTGCCTCGGCCTCCGTCATATCAGGCGGAGAGAAAGGTACATTACGCAATTTCATTGTCATAATATGTGATATTTAAAAATATATGTTATTATTGATTTTATATACCTGTTTCCAATTGTTGCCAAATATCAGTAGCCAACTTGCTTAAAATATATTCCCGATATTTATTTTTATCATCAACTACATCACAGTTCTCTTTGAATGCCTCGTATGTGGCAGCTTGTTGATTGGGTAAATTCTGAGATAGCAAGTCTATGCTTTTGAGATAAGACATATTATTTGTGAAAAGAAATGTATTATAAACACGTCTGGCAACATTTTTATGATGTGCGTTATACAATCCTAATAGGCCAAAAGTGTAGATATTCCTATTGTAATTCCGATTTCTTGAAACATCGAAAGTAATATTCACTTGGCTGTCACTTATCCTTGTTCCATAAAATATAAACGGTATATCCAAACGGAATAGTAATGTATCAAAGGAGTTTTCTTCATAGGGATTAACAAGCCCTGTTACAACTGCGTCTTCTGTATATTTATTAGGCTGTTCATTACATGTGGAACAACTTGGAACAAGATTATTGCGAGAAATGGCCAAATATGGATAAAGACCTTTACTATAAAAATGGTCCAACTGACCTTTGACATTCTTCGTAACAAGTCTGCCGTTTTCTATTTTTCTGAGTGAGACTATACCAACATTCTCACGATTGCAATAAGGACATGTATCAATACCAGTTGCCCTTATCAAAGCATCTTTAGGAAAAGCTCCACTCTCATATCCACAATCAACAAATAACTTATGCAGTACCATTCGCTTATGGTCATTTCTGTTTTTTGTAACGCCATAGTATCGTTCCATTTTGTTTATAAAACAAACCATATGTTTAGCATCCAAATTAGCTATAGTCTCTATGTGATTTTGTATCCATTGTAACAGATTCTTTTCGTCTACATTCAAATATAGTGTGACATCATTCCCTTTGCTATCTATCTTTTTATGTCCAACATACCCTCTTTTAATAGCTGACTTAATAGTCTTATCCTTAAAATGTTTTATGAACTCATTGTATGGGACAAGAGCATCACACACTTCTTGCTTTGTCAAATTATAGCATATAGGTATCATAATTCTATTGCCTTTTCCAACTTCATGCGTAGATATTCATCTCCATAGAAACTTATAGCTGTCTGTATCTCTGTTGCAAGTTCTTCTGTAGGGTGATTCCTATACATTGTTATCTTTTCTACCAAAGCTTTTAATTTTTCAGATGCAAAATCGCCTACGAATTTGGTCATGAAAAATCGACTGCTCAAAATGTCATAAATATTTGCACAAAAAGAATTGGGTATACCTTTTTCTCTCTGTATCGGCATTCCTTCTATCATACATAATATATTTGAAGACGGTAAATCACTCAGAATAAAAGGTGAATGAGTCGCTATTATGATGTTTATGTTATGCACACCAATGAAATTCATTGATTGTATACTGTTAAGGAGCATATCTATGAACATCTGTTGATATTTAGGGTGTGAATACAATTCTATTTCATCAAATACAAGATTTACATTATGGTATTTCACTACATCTTGCGCTCTATTTTCCCATACTGAATCAAGATTTTTTAATTGGTACATAACTGTACACATACTATAAATCATTTGTTTTTCTCCAGAACTAAGAGAACTGAACCTAATTAAGTTCTGCTGACAGTCTTCTAATATAATATCCGCCTTGAATGAGGGTGCAGGCAACAACTCATCCAATGTCCAATTAAAAACTTTATAAGCGTTATCCTTGTAGAGTTTCATTGGACTGTCGTTTATCAATTGCCCATAAACTTTCCCAGTGTTTTCTATACATTTTTCTAACGCACCATAGAATTCATCAAGGTCTATTTCATTTCCAACTATATGTCCTTCTTCATAATGCCCTGTTCCATAATGCTTGAAGTTCAGAAAGGCTATACATCTTCTTATTTTTAGTGTAATATGTGAGTTATCTTTCTTCAGATTATACACATAATCTTGAACTTCTGTCTTGTCGTCAAAACAATCACGGAACTTGAAGTACTGTGAATATGTTATGGATATTTTTAATGTTTTATACACTATATAATTAAGCGTACGCACCACATCCATATCATTCCAATAATCTTCACTTTTCTTTGGCTCTATATTGTAGCCTAATACATGCCCCCATGCTGCAAGTATTCTTTTACCTATATTCAAGACATCTCTTGATGCAATTCCTCCTTTTATTGAGGGTATCAATTGCATCTTTACCATCATTCTTAAAACTCTTAATGAACTAAAACGATGTCCACCTACTGGATTTAGACTATCATCTACATCAAACACAAAACTTTTCGCATGTTTGTTTCGTAATATCTGATAAAGTATCTGTGAATTTGTCATTATCAACTGAAAAAGCCGCTTGTGTGTCAGTTCTTTCTCTACATTGATATCTATATTTCCATTTTCTCTGAACGGATTCAAAACAATTGGCGTTTGATAGGCATCGTTTTTGTGAAAAAGACTGGCTATCCAACAAGTATCTTCGTATGTTCCGTTTACGTCATAATTTGTATCGTTCCATTCTGCCACATAGTCATTGACGTTATAGGCGTAATGCGAATAATTGATAACAATGGTATAAAAAAGACGTTTCAGCTTTTCTTTGGCCTCGTTATGGGGTTCAATTTTGGGCACATCAAAATCAAAAAGCCAATTGCTTTCTGGTTTTGTTTGATCTTGGTAAATAACTTGGCTGTCTCTTTGTTCTATAGTTGAAAAATTTCCATCTATTTCAATTATGATACGTGCAAAAATATCCCTTACAAAGCAAAGATGATTCTTATGTGCAGGAATACCTTCACGCAAGGCATACGCAACATTATTTATTATACGAAAGTAAAGTTCTAATAATGAACTTTTACCCATTCCATTTTCTGCAACAATCGATGAAATGCTTATATTCGTATTTCCACATTGAAAGAAATCGTAAGGAGTTGCTTTTGAAGTTCGAAAACACTTTCCGTTCTCGTCTTTTTCATATCCATCATAGAACCAATATGTTTGGTTTGGCCTTAATATCTTCATAACGCTATGGTAACGAGCTTTACGAATATCCATATCTATTTTCTGCTCGTTACTCATATCGTCAGAAAGTTCATATAAGTTTTCTGGATATGATAAAGTTTCTAAACCTATTATTCTAAACATATTTAGTTTCTAGTTTAGATTCTTTTGTGCGGTGTTAACCACATTCTTTATAATTTCAACATACCTCGAAGTGCCGTAAGCCTTTGTAAACTTCTGAAGAATCAACTTTCTGGCATTATCTCCCATAGCCTTACATTCATCTCTGTTTTGCGACAAATGTTTTATTAGCCCTGCAAAAGCTTCAGCATCACCTGCGGGAGCAGACATACCACACTTATGATTCTCCAATATATATGTCAGTTCGCCCTTATCAAAACTTGCAACCACAGCACGACCAGCCGACATTATAGAAAGCATTTTGCTCGGCATAGCGGCTCCGCCAAGTCCTGGTTTACAACTTACCACACAAACATCACCTAAACCATATACTTGCGACACCCTTTCCATGGGCTGCAATGGGAAGAACTTTACATTGTCGAGTTTAAAGTCATTTACCTTTGCAACAAATTGATCTTTAAGTCCACCTGTACCAAAAATTAAGAACTCAACATTGTTCTCTTCTTTCAGAACGTTAGCTGCATCAATTATAACATCGATATTCTGAGCATTTCCCAAGTTTCCAGCATATACCACATGAAACTTGTCCCGGCTAATTCCAAACTCATCAAAAAGCGGATTATCTTCTTTGGCAACAGGAACAACCGCATTTTCGTCAACCCAGTTATATACAACTTCGATTTTATCTTCGGGGATCCCCTTCTCCTTAACAAGATTATTCTTTATGTCTTCTGAAATACAAATAATCTTATCAGAATTATCCAGTGTTACCTTAGACACCCAAGCCCCTATTTTCCATAATAAGCCACCTTTTTTTGCTAACCCTGTTCCGCTCAACGAATCGGGGAACAAATCCTGTACATTATGAATAACTGGACGCTTTCTAAAAAGTCTTACAAATGGTATTTTAAGTCCTTGTATAGGTGGAGTACTATCCAAAAATATGACATCGTAATCAGAACATATTAATTTATAAGTATATACAATCTCACAAAATACATATCTTAATGCTCTCAAAATAGAATTTCTTCCTTCTCCGTACATTGAGAATCTGTGTACATGCATCATCCCATCACACAAGAATTCATCCTTTTGCCATTTTGCATTTTCAGGTATATTTCGCGTCGGAGTCGGCACATACAAATAAGATTGCACACCATGCTCAGCACAAGCTTTCAACACATCATCAATAATGGTCAATCCTGCACATTGTTCAGGAAAATAATATGAAAATGGTACGATTATCTTCATTCCGTTTCCATCTTTACATTATGAATAATATTCTCTGCTAAACTAATAGCCTTTTGAGGGGTTTCTTCAGTAACAATTACATGTCCTGAGCGACAAAGACTGCTTGTTACTTCAGGTATAACATCCCCCACCTTATGATATATTTCCCAAAGATAGACACGAGGGTCTTTTAAAATTTCTGTATTGTTGATACTTATCAATTTTCCAGGCTTTGGGCAGAAATAACGAATACAAACGCCTTTGGGTTCTTCTTTAGGATTCAAGTCGGGCTCAACGCCTAATGCTACATTAATAGCAGCTGCCACCATATCAATACCCGTACTAAGGTGAGTCAACTCGGTAGAGATAAAGTCTCCTCCAAGACGAGCACCAATCTCCATCAGGTATGCCTTACCATCCATTAGTTTTGCTTCAGCATGGCAAGCACAGTTGTTTACCCCCAAAGCCTTTACACCAGCAACAGCCGCTGCCTTCAGTGTTTCAACATCAGTAGCAGAAAAACATGAAGGTTGATTATGTCCCAACTCCACAAAATGAGGAGCACCTGTCGTCTTCTTGTCTGTAACAGTAAGCACATTCACTTTACCATTCCATACAATTATCTCTATCGAAAATTCAGGACCTTCAATAAACTGCTCTATCAATACCGACTTGTCACGACTTTCATTAAGAGCTATATCATAAGCCTTAACAAAATCAGCCTTGTCCATATCACGAGAAACCTTAGCAATACCTCTCGAACCTGAGTTACGAGACGGCTTCAATATGCCATCAGTAGAAAAATCATTCTGCAAATGCATCCAAGCATCCTCCATATTCTCAGTTAATATGCTTTTAGGAGAAGGTGCATTTCCACTCTCAAAAGACTCACGCATCAAATGTTTATTTGTAGCGCGAATAGCTTGTTCACGAGTAATGCCTGAAAGACTCAATTCATCATTAAGTCTCCCCATAACATTCATACTCACCTCAGAACAAGGGTGAATCACCCCATCTATCTTTTCCTCACGAGCCACCTTCAAGACATCCTCTTCAGATGTTATATTTACCACAATGGCTTTATCGGCATACTTAAGTCCAACAGCATCAGGGTCACCATCTGCAGCTATGACATATATACCCATGTCTTTGGCTTTCTTTATTACAGGCACTTGTAAGATACCTGCAGCCAGCACCAATAGTTTTTTTTGTTGCATATAATTACATTCTATACATTCTTTACCACATTGCAGATAATGTCTGCAATATCTTCGATGTCATCCCAACTAAATCTCTGGTCAATAGGAACCGACAACATTTTTTCGTTCATTTCTTTCGATACATGGCATATGCTAACGGCTTCATTGCACAATGGCCACAACCACTGGGTATAAACGCCCCTCTTGGCCAACGTACTCTGTACCTCATCGCGTTTCTCCACTAGGATAGGCAATGAGAAGGGAGAACTGCCTTCATTCTCAAACGACCTCTCTAATCCTGACACCATTCTGAACTTCTCTGAACCATCCTGAACCTCCAGCTCATGGAGTCTGCTCCAGAGATGTCGCATATTCTCCCTTCTCGCAAATGCAATCTCCTTCCCATTCACCATGGCAAGCATCTTCTTTGCATGCTCCGAGATAGGATGAACAGCCGAGAAGTCATCAATCAGCCCCTCGCACTCACGTATCGTATTGAGGAACTCCAGCTTCTTCTCCTGATCTTTGCTCCAAGTGTAGCGTCTTTTGTCCGACTGTGCTACAAATCGCCTATCGGCAAAGTCAGCCATCTCTCTCTGAATATACTCCTGCTTCATTGATTTCCTGCCCAGTATCACAGCTCCATCGCACACGCCAATCGACTTACGTATGCTCGACACATAGTAATCCACCTGCTTGTTAAAGATGTTTTTCAGGCAGAACGTACAATGGCTGAAATCTTCAATCACCTGTATCGTCTCATCAAAAGTCTTCACCAACGCTACAGCCTCTTTAGTGTTTGCCGAACCATAGTAGTTCATCGTCAATACAGCCTGGGGTCTATATGCTTTCAGTAGTTCTCTGAGGTATACCAAATCCACCGTCAGGTCTTCGTTCAGCCGGTAATAAACCACCTTATAACCCAACTTTTCAAAAGGTGCACTCATAGACCAGCAGCAGTAGGCAGGAAAGAGAATAACCTTATCCTTGCAGTCACAAGCATTGATGCCAGCAAACATCAAAGCCTCACGACCACAACGCAGATACATCACCTCACGTCCATACTCGTTGAAACTCTCAAAATATCCATCTGGCAATACTATTGCAGGATGTTCACTACCAAATTCACGCATAGTTGATATGATACCCATTGAAACTACTAACTACTTCCTGTCCTCTGAGATGTTCACGTTCTCTCTGAAAAGAACCGTCTTGATGGTCTTCAGAACAATCTTCACATCAAACATAAACGAGATGTGATCGGCATAGTACACATCGTTTTTCAGTTTCTCCATGCCGTCCACACTATTGCGGAAGTATGCCTGATTGTAGCCAGTGATTCCCGGCTTTACCGTCAGGATGGCACGATCATGCCCTTTATAAACATCCAACCAATCCAAAGGATCAGGACGAGGACCTATCCAGCTCATATCCCCCTTCAACACGTTCAGTATCTGGGGAATCTCATCCAAACTCGTCTTACGCAGAAATCGACCGAGACTTGTCACACGAGGATCATCATCACCATTGTAGGTCGAACCATCCTTCAGACGGATGTCAGGCGCATTCACCTTCATCGAGCGGAATTTATGCATTGGGAACGGCTTCCCATGCTGTCCAATTCGCTTACCTGAATAGAACATAGGTCCCCTGTCCATGAAGAAATAAAACGGAGCCAACACGATATAGATGATACAAAAGAACGGAAGCGCACAGAGCGCAACCAGAAAGTCAAAGACTCTCTTAAAGAAATGTACATACATATAAGCAATTATTAAATTATTTGGAACCTCACCAAGGTATCGATCCTTGCAAGCCGCCACTCGAGTGAGGTTATTTTTTAGGGGAGTCTTCGAGATTCAATCAAATTCTCGATTATATATTTGTCCTCTTCGATTATAAATGAAACCAACTTGCCATCATTTAACTCAAGGATTATAAGATAAGTTGCAACAGTAAATAATTAGATAGTTTTATTTCCTCCTGTGTGCCATACTATTTCATATACAAGTTTATAGAAGTTTGATTCCGAGCTTTCTGTAAAACTTTATCAAGTTATCGTTTGATTCACCACAAGACGGAAATAACGATACCGTTGTGTAACCTATTTTTTTTGCACTCATTAATCCCGCACTTTTGATACCTGCTATAATTATGCTATCTTTGATATCTGCTAAAGAAACGTATGCGCTTTCAATTCCTACTGATTTATCCAATTGTTCACATCCATCAAAAACATCCCAGACTTCAGATTCTCGAGGGTGAAATTTACAAACAACAGATTTTCCCTCATTTTTACAATCCCGAATAAATGCGATAATTGATTTTTTAACCTTATCCGGATACATATATCGGTCAAGCTTATCCACAACCAAAATCACAGTATTGGGCTTAATGTCAAGATGGACTTTGGGATACATACTCTGCAATCCCAGAAAATATTCTTCATCGGTAATCTGAATAAGACATTTTTTTGATTTATAGGGTTCACGAACTGCTTCAGGATAACATATGTAAGCTTTCTTTAATACTTTTAAGCCACCAGTCTGTTCAAAATCTCTATCATAGAATTTTCCTGTACATAAAATATCTCTGAAGATTACCCGACGAAGAGTCATTGTTAGCTTATTTTTGTCTAGACCAAGATGGAATTTACTATCACTATAATATGCAGTAATTCCATCTTCCATCCAAGCAAATTCCGTTTTCGTGTTCAATTGATAAGCTCGTTGAAGTGTTTTTTGCACAAGCAACAACCAATCACAAACTGCGAAAGTACGATCTATGGGTTTATTAAGAAAAATTTTTATTTGTTTCCAATCCTTAGGATACCATTTAAGTTTAGATTTTATGGTATTATATTCTGCAGGATATATACTCTGTAAATAGAGTGTTCTGTTAAATGTACTATTAAGAACAAGCTTTAGTTCGTCCTTAATGCCAAAATCAACAAAAAGGATTAGAATGTTTTCATCTTTTTGAAATCGCCCCTTTGCAAGTCCTGAGGCAAGTAGTAAATGTGCCTGAGTATGGCAAATGAATAAATTTCTCATATTTATAACAATCTTAGCAATAGCCTTGACTTTTTGAAACTTTACCTAACAAATATTGAGGGTTAAGATTGAAGATAAACATACTATCTCTTAACGCGACCACTTGCATCACCCCCCATGAGGTCCTCTACCTCTTGAACAGAGACCCAGTTGAAATCACCTTTTAATGTATGTTTGAGGCAAGAGGCTGCTACTGCAAACTCTAATGCCTTTTTGTCGTTCTTATAATGGAGCATACCGAAGATGAGACCGCCCATAAAACTGTCTCCACCACCTACGCGATCTACGATGTCAGTGATATCATAACGCCTGCTTTCAATTAGCGTCTGTCCGTCATAGAGCACACCTCCCCATGTATTGTGGTTAGCATTAATGGCTCCACGAAGGGTAACAACCATCTTCTTACATCGAGGGAACTTCTGCATCATCTGCTGACAAACATAAATGAACGTTCTCTGGTCAACTTGTCCACCAGTATTGGCAGGATCGAAGTTCTGAGGCTTAATACCGAACACCTTCTCACAATCCTCCTCATTACCAAGGATGATATCGGAGCCGGCAACCATCTCTGGCATTACCTCTGCAGCAGTTTTTCCATAGCGCCAGAGATTTCCACGATAGTTAATATCGCAAGATACTGTCACACCCAACTCGTTGGCAGTACGGATAGCCTTGAGACACTCCTTTGCGACGCTCTCAGAAAGAGCTGGAGTTATACCAGTCCAATGGAACCAATCGGCATCCTTGAGGATTTCCTTCCAGTTAATAGAGTCTTCTGCAATGGTTGTTATGGAACTATCCTCACGATCGTAATAGACCTTAGAAGGACGAGCATTGCTACCAGTCTCCAGATAGAGGATACCCATACGCTTACCAGAACGCAGGATATGATCAACACCTACCTTGTGCCCACGAAGCTCCATAATGCAACGTTCTGCAATTGGGTTTTCAGGAAGACAGGTGATGTAATCGGTGTTCATGCCGTAGTTTGCAAGAGAGACTGCCACATTAGCTTCCGCTCCTGCATACGACACGTCAAACGTATTTGCCTGTATAAGTTTGAGATAGCCAGGTGCGCCGAGACGCACCATGACTTCTCCGAATGTTACGATTTTTGCCATCTTACTCAATGTTGTGGTCCTTAAAGTACTGAATTACACGCTTCAGATCATTAGGAGTATCTACAGCAATCGTTTGAGAATCTACCTCGATGTACTGAACGCGATAACCATTCTCGATAAAGCGAAGAATCTCGATATCCTCAATAGCCTCAATCTTAGCCTTACCATACTGCTTACCATAGTCGCAATAGAACTTCAGAGCACGAGGAGTGAAGCCATAGACGCAGACCTGCTTGTAGTACTTAGCATCAATGTTGCCCTTAGGAAATGGAGCTGCGGAACGAGTGAGATATACACCACGGCCATCACCCGAAGCGATTACCTTAGGTACAGTAAAGTTAATAAGATCAACAGGATCGTGAATTTCTGCCATAAGATTGGTAACCTCGATGTCGGTTTCAGGATTCTCGATGAAAGGAAGAATAGCCTTACGGATTGTATCTGGTTCAATCAGTGGTTCGTCACCCTGAATGTTTACATACAGATCTGCAGGAATCTTCTCCGCTACCTCACCAATACGGTCAGTACCAGTACGATGAGAAGCTGAGGTCATGATAGCCTGTACGTTACGCTCCATACAAGCATTATAAATGCGCTCGTCGTCAGTAGCAACATATACCTCATCGAACTCCTTTACCTTCTTTGCCTGAAGATAAACGCGCTCAATCATCAACTTGCCACATATCTCTGCGAGTGGCTTACCTTGGAAACGTGAAGACTCATAACGAGCAGGAATAACTGCAATGATTTTCATAATTATATATGTATTAAAATTGATGTTATTTTATTTGTTGATTATGGTTATACATTTTTTATAGTAATTCAAGATAGGATATTCAACATAATGCATAATTAAATATGCTACGATTATATTTAGTTGTATAATGAAAGAATGCTACAGACAAACAAGCTATTCCTCTAACTATATCCCACAAATTATTACGTTTATCCATAGTATCATTAAATAAATTGATATATCGAAATAATATCCAATTCCTTATATAAAGATGGAGTCAACGATGGAATCTGCTTGCCGGTAACCTTTGCAAATGCATTAAAGATTGCCTGATTTTCGTGGGTAAGAGCTATTTCTTTTTCAGAAAGAATACTTCCTGGGTAGCCATCATAACCAATACAGAATATCTGTCCAGCATAGATATTCAAAGCAACTTGAACAGCAATGGTTGTACTTGAATCTTTATAGTCGTTGATAAATTCTATAGAAGATAATTCAAAAGTATTCTTTTCTGCAAAGGCAGGAACCTCAGTCCCCATTGTACGAGGATACGGAGGTAAGATAACATAATCCTTGAATCCTTCTGCCTTCACATTCTTCGCCATACGTCTGCTTTCGGTTCCCACAAGCACATAGATCTTTGTGCAATCAACATCAGCAAAGAGTGCTGCATGACGAGCGGTAGAGAAAATGAGAGCTGTATCAGAATCGATGAATGCCTTGATGCCTTCAAGATGCTCTTTAACAGAATTACCACCACCAACAACGATTACCTTCTTGTATTTGTTTGTTGCTTCAAATGTAGGATACTTAGCGTTATCAACCGTATTGTTTTTGCGATTCTCCAAAGCACGCACGATACTGTTAAAAAGCCAAACACGATTGATTACCCAATCCATAACCTCCTTCTGAGGAATACTGTTTGCACCTGCCAACATATATGGAAGGTTGGTGCCCCATCGGTACTGCTCCATAAGAGGAATGAAAGCGGTTATTACATCACCAAGAACATTGAAGTCCACCTGCATACTCTCATGAGCATTAAGGTAAGTAAGCAGTAACTCCATGTTAAGGTTGCCTGCTCCACGCCCCATGCCGAGGATGGTTGCATCAACATAATCAACTCCCAACTTCATAGCAGTAATAGTGTTAATGAGCCCCAGTTGCAAGTTGTTGTGACAATGTAAACCAATAGGACACTTGGTATGCTCACGAACGGTCTTTGTGATTGTAACAACATCATCAGGTGTTACCCCACCAAAACTATCTACCATACAAAAGAGGTCGACAAATGAATCCAGTACATCCAACTTGGTAAGAAAATCAGGATATTCCGTGTGCCACTTGCTCATATACATGCAGTTGAAACCAACTTCAAATCCCATAGCCTTTACAGCCTTTGCAAGGATGACCGCACGATCGAAGTTCTTTGGGTCAATAGCTATACGAATCATATCTACAAGACCAACGATAGGCTTCAGAAGTGCGTCCAAATCCTCAGGCTTTGTAGACTTTTCGTTTAGCATTACATCCAACTTTTTAGTGCATGTCTGACGGATATGCTTCAGTACACTTACTGGGCAGTAACCAAACTTGCCCATATATTCCTTGGTGGGATTATTGCGGTAACCCACCTCTATGTAATCAATAGGAAGCGCATTCATCGCAGCGATGTATGCATCAACAGTCTCGCTGTTAAAATCCCAATTCGTGTAGTAACCACCATCACGAAGGGTACAATCTAATATTTTTGTCATTATATTAATATTTAATTTTCGTCAGTCCTATTCTTCAAAGCGCGATAGAATTCATCGCGTCTGCATTGCAGAATGCTTGCTTCATATTGCAGACTATGCTCGTAGTTCTCTTTACTGGCCTTCTCATATTCTTCTTTGCTTGTGACAAGTTCCTCAATACGATTGGCAAGAGTGTCTACATCATAAAAGTCAACCAGATAGTGAGCTGGTATCAACTCCGGATTACCAGATGCCGGAGTTGTTACAGTAGGCAGTCCCTTGGCAATTGCTTCAATAATGACGCGAGGCAGACCTTCAGCCTTTGTGGGGAGAACGAATAAATCCGATTGGTTCAAGAAGGCATCCAATTGTTGACGAGTAAGGAACCCTGGACATGAAACCTGTCCTTCAATCCCATGATCCTTTGCGTATGCTAAAATTTTCTCAGTACTATTATTCCAATCATCTCCAGCAAAGGCTACATTAACAACAATACCCTTCTTTTTCAACTTCTCCAGCGCCAAAATTATAATGTCAGTACCCTTTCGGCTATGCAGACCTATTTGCAGATCCACATGTGCTATCGTGAATACCGCCTTCTCCGGATAGAGGCGTGGAGCGGTAAAGAAACTCTTGTCAAGAGCAAGAGTTGAATAATTACTTACAAAGTGATTAGGCCTAACCGAATAGTAATGCTGCTGCAAATACTTTTCTGTTACGCACGAAACACCATCTGCCTTGCTGCATGTAGCACGCATCTGCTTGTCTATAATGCGCCATAGGACCTTCTCCATTAGGTTATTTGAAGTATCAGCTCCATCTTGAGCATCAAATACAATTTCAGTAGCGAAAGGAATACCCGCCTTTATCACCTGTTTGCTCAATCGTTGAGCTACTGTAGAAGGCAAACGCAATATGGCAGCATCACATCTATCTACAGCTGATTTCATGGCACGACCGGTAGCAAAGTAGGTCTTTGCATATTGAACAGGACCATGGAAGATTGGAAGCGGATGGATCTCGATACGAGGATCATCGCAAAGTATGCGGTTCTTCTTGAGTTCCGGTTCATCTATCACACGATTGCATATTTTCAACTCCTCAAACACTCGGAGGTAGCGTTGGTAGAAGTCGTGCCACTCCTGATTTTTGAAATAGAAATTCCCTTTGTGACGGAAGATATAGTCGTCACACGATATAAGTAATTTTGCCATAAATTATGCTTTACTGCAAGGGCCTTCCATAATGCTTGTATCTCGACCTTGCTTGATGTCTTCTACTAATTGAATGAAATTCTCTGCGGCTTTCCGTGGATTCCATATTTCTTGCATAGTCTTGATTGCATTTACAGAAATACGTTTCCTCTCATGAGGATTGTTGATTAACCATTCTACTTTTTCCACTAATGAAGCCAAAGATTTTTTATCTACATTAACTCCAAAACGTCCGAACCCATAGCATCTATGCGAACTTGTAAATGTGCAGCCATTCTCCTTATCCTTTACTAAATAAGGAATGGCTCCTATCTCATCACTCGCCACAAGACAGCAGCCATTACTCATAGATTCATTAGTGACAGCTCCCCAACCTTCACCTCTATCCGATGTAAAAAGAAACATATCACACTTGCGCATAGCTTGAATTATCATGTTGTTTGGCACATTCCCGCAAAAGATAATAATATCATTCAGACTCCATTTTGAGACAAGTTTCTTGGCTGCTTCTAAATATTGCCCAGAACCATATAAACTGATTAAAATATCGTACCCTTTATCTTTTAGCTCTTTTGCAAGAAATATCGGAAGTTCAGGATGCTTCCAGTCAAGGAACCTTGAGCACCACATTATACGAAAGGGAGTTCGAGTTCCTGAATGAATTGGAAAGTGCATTGATATATCAAATTCTTTAGGAACGTTTGTAAAATACCCCCACTTATAGCATACACCTCTGAAAGCCCCCATCGAATTATAATCATGAGCGGCAAAAGCACTTGCACATAACATCCTGCACCCTTTAGTCTTTAGATTGTCAAGCATGTAAAAAGGAGTTTTCAGATAATGTTTATATTCCTTCCAAAGACGCTCTGAATAGCGAAATGTCAGTTTCCCTTTTGCGAGTCGTTTTACCAGTAATTCGTACGGAGCAGATCCTAAAACTACAACTTCGGCATCATCTATTATCAATTGTGCCTTTGCCCATACTTCAGGCTTCCTATTTGAGGCATCTAACACATATTTGGGATATTCATTTCCAAACCCCATTTTCTTCCTTTCTTCACGAAGAGGAAGGGTCGTGATGAAACAATAAGAACCTCCTGTCAAGTCGTAAAGAGCATCTGCTACTCCTTTCTGATGAAGATGAAAGGCATCTGATACAAAAACAATTCTCATATTTATCATTTCGCATTACTAACTTGTCAAAATAGAGAACATACAATTTCTATCTTAAACTTACAAAATACTTTCGAATAACGCCAGCAACCCAAAATGGTAAATAAACAACAAGAATGATGTTTGTAACCGTACTTGCTAGATAACCACGCGAAATTATGCAATAACAAACTGATCCAAAAGCTCCCATAGCAATAACAGCGCCAATCGATTCTGGATTATTCCTGTAATTATCCCAGAACTTGCGTGCTATCCATCCCAATATCCATGCCATAAAAACAACCCCAAACCATCCGAAGGCCATAAACGACTCTACATAATTCAAAAATGCAGCACCACCATCGGCATTACCAAAGATAACTGTTTCTATTTTGTCAAGATATGCATCATCTGGCTTCCATGGAAAAATAGAACGGGGCACTGGCATAAGTACAGCCGTCAACAGTGGTTGAAAATATACACGTTCTCCAGTTTCGTTGAGTTTGTTCACTGACATCAGCGAAAACCAATAAACGCCATAGTTTTCTTCTGCGCCACCTTTTATGTCATCATATTTCAAAGCTGTTGCAGCATCCATATTTATGCCGGCACCACGCTGACGAGACTTATCCATAATAGCAAATCCTAAAAACGCAACAACAGCCAATACTGCTAATATAGGTATGTTGATTTTCTTCGGTTTAGGATATAAGTAGTATGTCGCAAGGAAGGTCAAGCCCGTGACTACTATCAACCATCTTGCTCCAGCGAAGATTTCTTGTATAAGAATAAACCATAGAATTGCGATATACAACCAATTTTTCCAACCTTTTTTTAGTCTAATAAGCATAAGCGAACTTGCTACAACAAACATATTGGTCATAAAAATAAAATAGTACACAAAGCCTCCAGAAACCATTTGATGGGGAGACGACTCTCCTGATATAGATAAATGCAGTCCCCTGAATGGAACGTAACATACCATAGCAATCAAGAAAAGTAATATACCCATTTTACCCGAGTTTTCTTCTGTAAAATATGAATTCCATTTCTTAAAGTTAGTCTTTCCGCTGCCTGACTTATAGAATCCTATTAAAATAAAAATATAGGATAACAATGTCGCAATATGGAACAAATAACCATTATACAAATCTTCATCAACTTGATACTTTTCTATAGTACCACCCCAAAAAGGCACACTAACATAATAGAAATATGTTAATGCAATCGTAGTAATAGGAGACCACATCAATGCCCTATCCTTGGATATATAGGCATATATAAAATGCCATCCTATCAAGAATATCAAAATGACCTCACATATTAAAGATATTGTATTACTCATGATTTTCCACTATTCTATTCACAGATTCTACAATAAGTTTATTATAGTTCTTCCAAGTGTATTTTTTAGCTGTATTCTGAGCACAGACACCCATTGACCTTATCTTATCAGTGTTATGTAAGAACCAGTTAATCCTATCAATCAAAACATCTGTATTGCAAGCCTCTATCAAAAAACCATTAATACCATCTTGCAAAACATCTGGACCTGCACTATTATATGATGCAATCACAGGCATACCTGCCGCCATGCCCTCAAGAACCACAAATCCGAAACCATCACCCATACTTGGGAACAGAAGCACCTGATTGTGCTCAAGATGCTGCCTCATCTTCTCAAAATAAGCAGTACCATGGAAAGTTACCCATTTCTCGTATGGAGCGAAGAGATCCTTTTGGGAATCATAACCAGAACCAATAATATTAAACTCAATATTAGGATTATTCAACTTCTTTGCAGCCTCACAAATCTGATAGAGTCCCTTACGTTGATTTACCTCTCCAATAAATATCAGGTTCAGTCTACCTTCCTCATATTTGCGTTCTATATTCAGAAAACGATTTTCGTCTATGCCGTATGGCACAACAAAAATCTTATCTGAAGGTACTCCATCAAATTCGAGTGCTCTCTTTGAGAAAGTCGAAGCAACTATATGATAGTCAGCTGTCTTTATCTCCTCTGCATACCATCTGGCATCATCTGCATCAAATAGATACTTATATGGAGCCAAGGCAGCAGCAAAAGGGCCACAAGCCTCTCTATTCTCTGTATAGACTTTACAGAGATAATTGCGATTAGGAGCCGCATTATCCATCACGCATTTAATATGCGGTGCTTTCACTTTCAATATTTCAAAACAGTATCTGCAATTGGCATCATACCCTATAACCATATCCACGTTATGCTTGATGGCATAGTCGGCAACCTTTTTCTGAAATCGTTTTGAGATGAACGTATTGAATTTACGAGCAAAGAACTTCTTCTTGTTTAAACGTATTACTAACAACAAGATTAAAGACAAGAACGTATTGAAGAGTACCACATCCTCATCTTTGAGAGCATTACATTTTCTTTTTGATGCACGTCTCTTATTTTCCTTTCCGATAAATGTCTTGACAAATTTCATCATCAAGGAGTCTTTCTTGTCATAGACGGTCGTTATGTATCTATATAGCAAACCTGACTCCTTTAAAGCTGTTGCTACACGGAATGAATGCTGTTGCCCAGGATGAGCAACTATTATTTTTGGTTTATTCATATTATAATAATTTATCATTGTACGACTGCATGATTCGAACCTACATATACATCTTTCAGTTAAGGTTTGACTAATTCTATTTCTAACTTTTCATAGAACTTAACAAGATTCTCGTTCTCTTCACCGCATGAGGGAATAGTGAAACAACATTATATCCAAGTTCCTTTGCTGTCATTAGCCCAGTACTCTTTACACCTACTATAGTTATAGTGTCTTTCAGTCTGCAAGTGAGACGTATACACTCTCTATGCCTACGGACTTATCCATCTCTGGACAATCTTCAAAGATGTCCCAAATCTCTGTTTCGCGAGGATGGAACTTACAGATGACTGTCTTACCTTCTGCCTTGTTTTGCTTGATATTAAGTATCGAGTGATGCGCGAACTTTGTCAAGCGACCGAGTTTATCAATGACGAGAATCACTGTATTAGGTTCTTTGCGGAAAAGCGCGTAGAACGATAACGCGCAGGAATAATTGCAATCACTTTCATATGAATTGAATTATTTAATGTTTAATAGTTTTTGCTTGTCGCGTGAATATAGAATATAATTAAATGTAAAGCATGTAATCAGACTAATAGTCTCACCGATAAAGAAAGCAACA
>ULPT01060585.1_pt1 | contig 44459 bp, 30 predicted proteins | sample 1953751 | NCBI WGS metagenome assembly ULPT01 (sample SAMEA4835636, study PRJEB28245) | human gut metagenome | biome: gut microbiome; material: fecal sample | place: Denmark | collected 2008 | reverse complement strand
TATCTTCCAGGGTTCAAAGAAAAATCTTTTTCTTTGATTTCCTCAATAGAAGCTTTTTTGCAGAAGCCTAGTTTATCTTCATATTTTTCTCCTTTCTTGTAAGCATGATAGGTTTGTGAAATTTTGGCAATATCTTCAGGATTAAGGACTCTAAGTTTACGTGAAACCATTTTACCCATAGCTGAAGCATTGATAAACAGGACATCTGTATCATTCTTCCCACGATTCAAAACCCAACATTGAACGCTGATACCTGTGTTAGAGAATAAGCGATCTGGTAAATCCAGTATCGCATCAATCTTACCTGCTTCAACCATCTTTTTACGGACTGCCAAATCTTCTCCACTACTGGTAGTGGCTCCATTTGGCATAAGAATGGCAGCCACTCCTTTAGGAGCCAATTTTGAATACATCAGTTCGAGCCAAGCATAGTTAGCATTTTTCTTGTCAGGAGTTCCAAATAACCAACGGGGGTCTCCCTCAAGTTCAGCCTTCCAATATTCTTTTAGATTATAGGGGGGATTTGCAAGAATGTAATCTGCTCTCAAATCCTTGTGTTTGTCATCAGTAAAGGAGTCACCGTTGCTTTCTCCCAAATCACCTTCGATGCCTCGAATGGCAAGGTTCATCTTAGCCATTTTCCACGTTCCAGGATTAACTTCTTGCCCATAGATAGAAAGGTCGTCCACAACTCCTTGATGTTCCTTTACAAATTTCTCACACTGAACAAACATGCCACCTGAACCGCAGCAAGGATCATAAACACGTCCTTTGTGAGGCTCAAGAATATCAACCATTAATTCCACAATTGATTTTGGGGTGAAAAACTCTCCGCCTTTTGTAGGCATATAGGTAGCAAACGCGCCAATGTAGTACTCGTAGACTTGACCAAAGAAGTCCCCATCAGCATCTTCCATGTGAAGGTGTGTTGTGAAGAAGTCAACAAGTTCTCCTAATGCTTTCTTGTCTAATTCGCTTTTGGAATAAGTTTTCGGCAAAATACCTTTCAATTGATTGTTTTGTTTTTCTAAAGAGATAAAAGCTTCGTCGATTTTCTGACCCAGAGAAGGGTCTTTAGAAAACTTAGCTATATTGCTCCACAAGGCATTTTTAGGAACGATAAAAACATGATCGGCAATATAGTAGTCATCTTCATTTTCGCTTCCATCATTTGCTTTGATCAATTCGTTATACTTTGCCATATAGCGATCGCTTACGTATTTCAAAAAGACTAGACCTAAAACAACGTTTTTGTAGTCCGTAGGGTCGCATTTATCTCTGAGCTTTTCAGCCGCTCCCCAAAGGATCTTTTCATCTATAACAGCCATATCATTCATCTCCTTTTAATTGTTTAATTGCAATTTTGTGCTTTTTACACAATTCAATAATTTTTCTTTTGTACTTATATGTTGGGATGTGGTGTCCGTTTTCCCATCTGTTGATGGTGGCAAAAGGAACGCCAATGATTTTAGCAAACTCCGTTTGTGACAAAAGCAACGTTTCTCTTAATCTCTTGATTGCATCTGAATAATTCATATCAAGATTATAACATAGATATGTATTGGCATTTCTATTTCTTTCTTGTCTTTTATCTGCCGCCAAAAATGATAATGGACAAGATTTTCACTGATTTGTAAACAAAATTAGGATGAATTTTCTGACTAGGAAAAACACCTGTCCACCATTTGCCTTCCTTCGATGATGTGTACCCAAATGCTTTGAACAAATAGATGATGGCAGCTTGGAAATGCTCGGAATCTGTTATGCGAATAGCAATATTGATAATAAGCTTTCGAATATTTTCAAAATAACGATTGGCTCCTATCCTGCTGAAAGGATATCTGTTTATATAATTGAATCTTTGCTTTTTCCGTTATAAATAAGAGTACTTCAAAAATATAAGATTTGAGCTATAACATTCTCATAGTCGTTTCGGTAGGATATTCACGAAAGGAAAAACCAAATATGAACTACATTGAAGTTGGAAAACAAATTGGAAAGAGAATCCAGGAACAGAGAAAATATATTAAGCATGTTTCTCAGGAAAGAATGGCTGATGATCTGTGCATGTACCAAGCTGATATATCCAATCTTGAAAAAGGTAAGAAGGGCTCTGGCATCATGGACCTGGAAAAATTAATTCGACTTTCTGAATATCTTAGTGTTTCCCTTGAATTTCTCATCTTTGGCATGAAAAACAATATGACTCAATACTACAAAAAGAAGTCTTCAGTAGAAGAAGGAGAAGCCAATAGCAACCAGATTACATTGCTTGCTAATCTTACGGGAAGAAAAAGTACGGATGTCAAACCGATAACTTTTCAATCAGGTCCTTTTACGGTCTGTGTTCTCAAATCAAAAGTTAAAAGTGCTGCTTTCCCTCTAGAACTTTTTGAACAGAGAAATGTTACCCTAGTTGACTTAAGCGTTGATCGTTATCAATTCTTTACTTTCTATGATAACGATGTTGTTTCTACCATGACGGTTGATAAAACAACATTGTTTGATAATCTGGAACCGAATTCAGTCAATGCATTAAACAAAATCCTATACCCCAATTTTGATCCAACAGATGTACTGCGTCATCTGAATCCTTTTGTTCCTCTTATTCAATTCGGCCCGAAAAGCAATCAAGAAGAATACACAAGAAAATCCAGTATTCGTGACTCAGAATTGCTCTGCTTAGGAAATGAAAATCCAATTCTTTATTTAGAGAGTGCTTACGTGAAAGAAGAATATCGTAAGAACGGAATCTTCACTTTGAATATCGATGTTTTGAAAAAGATGTTTAAAGATGCAATCATTTGGCTTAATATGGAACCGCTTGATGAGACTGAATCGAATTTGTCAAATAATGCGAAGCACTTTACAAAAGATATCACGCAAATTACATTGAATAATCTTATCGCGGAAAAATTAGGCTTTACTGTCGACCCGGATCTATGGGAGATCAGCGTAGAAGATGACGTGACACATGAGATCAGAAAAGTAAAAGTAAGAAAATGTGCCTACATAATCTCTGAACTCTACCAAAAAATAATAGCAAACGACCAGAATTTAGTCGAAAAGGGCAGAGTCCGACAGCTACTAAAGCAAGAAAACAAAGAAGCAGATAAAAAGGAAGATCCGAAACTGTCAATTACTTATGATGCCGATGTGGGTCTAGATGATTTTAACTTTATCTCTGAAGATACTAAATTAGATTTTAGTGATATGTTGATTGAAAAAACGGAATATTCATTTTTTTCAGAAGATCAGACTTTAATTTTTCAAGAAAATCCGGATTTACCAGGAACTGAGGTTATAACTGAACTTATTCTTAATGATCCAACAAACAACCGAAAATATTACTTTACCCTTGTTTCTGGAAATAGTTGCCATATCATTTTTATCACCGATAAGCCCTTTAAAGGAACATATTGCGCTATATTACATTCTGAAAATGAAAAATTGTTTTTGGAGATGATGGAACAGAAGTCAGCATTATTTGATGGGTGCAGTGATGATAATCTATGCGAAACTGAGAACAAGGGTTTATTGCCTGCGGTTAAGACACTGGTCTATTTAAATGGCTTGACAATCGGGGAATTTGAAAAAACGATTAAAGGAATCCGAGGAAGGAAGATCAGTGATTTCTTAGCAAAATACCAATTGCAGTAGTAAATGCAATTGTTCTTCGCTACACTTCTAATTAGTTAATAATCTTTAGTCGCATAAAAGAAAGGAAATATCGGAAACGTTTTTTGCTGGGGGTTAATTGTTTTTTATAAAGACAATTTCAGAAAGAAAATAAAAAGTGCAGCCGTTTGACTGCACTTTTTTTGATCCTTTTTATTCCGCCTTCAGCGTCTCATAAGGTATCCTGACAGCTTCTTTTCCGATGTAGTCATAGGAAGGAGCAAAGCTGTTATAAGGAACCCTGTAGTAGTTCTCACCAGCATGATCTAATTTACCGGTGGCTTCCCGGATCTCAGGAATCTCGTCATAGCCTTTTAAGTCTGTTGCCGGAAGAAGACGGACATTACTGCTTTCAGGGCCGCTGGCAAAGAGAGAAACATAAGTGTCTTTCTCCGTAACGACAATCAGCTTCTTTGCTTTTGTTTTAACGGCTTCCGCTAAGGAAGAGACGACTTTGGTCTTATATCCCTTCTTATCCGTCCTCTTTGCAGCAAGTTCGCTTAAAGACTGGCTGTTAGCTGGGGAGGTGGCATCATTGACTTTGAGACTATAGCCGCCATCCTTATCGAGGATATACTGCTGATTCCTGATCAGCACATCATAAGTATCACTTGGAAGATGGCTTCCACAGTCTTTGACTGTCAGAATCGCATAAGGAGAATTCCGGTTGTTTTTCAGGGTAATCCTTCTTCTTTCTTTTTTGCTGTCCTGACTAGGGAAGGTATAGATTGTCTCTTCAATGGCACTCTCCTTATCAAAGGAATAAGGTGCGATATCCTTCTTTTCCAGATGGTCTTCTCCAGAATAAGGATAGAAAAGATAGTCTCCTTCCTTTACCGAATCCAAATCGATATAAGGATGATTGCTTTTGATATTCGTGGAATAGTAGGTGTTGTAGGTCACATTGCTTGTGATATCAAGCAAGGCAATATCTTTTCCGTTCGCCATCGAGTAGCAGGTATTGTTAAAGATGGAAGGCGTGATCTTGCTCTCCGAAAGATAGAGCTTACTTCCGATGAAATAGAAGTCGTTCAGTTTCTTCTGGTTTTCCTGCTTGAATCCATTGAGGACTTCCTTTGTCTCATTGATGTTCTTATTGGTTAAGGTAAGATAGCTTTCCTTGCTGCTTCCGACATTGGAATTCGAGCGGATAAGGTCAACGATAGCATAACAGGAAAGAGCAATCCTCATCAGAGAGATGATGCCACAGCAAGCCTTGCCAAAAAGAGAGAAGCCTTTTTTTGGCTTAGGAGATGTGGATGGAGTAACAGACGGAGCAGGGGAGGGTTCTGTCTTCCTCTCCTGCTTTACTGCATTATCATCCTTCTTCTTGAAGAACATTTAGAACCTCATATCTTTGTAACAACGCGGATAAGGAAGCGTATCCCGGATATTCTGCCTTCCGGTGACAAGCCTGACAAGACGCTCGAAACCAAGTCCGAAACCGGAATGCGGCCTCGATCCGTTCTCACGGAGGTCAAGGTACCATTCATAAGCAGGCCTGTTCCTCTTGAGCTCTTCCCTGCGGGATTTCAGCTTCTCAAAGGAAACTTCACGTTCACTGCCACCGCATAATTCACCGATGCCAGGAACCAATAAGTCAGCAGCGCCGACTGTCTTGTTGTCATCATTCTGCTTCCTGTAGAAAGCCTTGATTTCTTTCGGATAGTCCGTAAGGAAAATCGGACCTTTGAAGACTTTCTCCGTCAGATAACGTTCGTGCTCAGAGCCAAGATCAAGACCGAACTTGATATCGGAGACTTCGAACTTGACGCCTTTCTTAACGGCATCCTGAAGAATCTGGATGGCCTCTTCGTATTTAACACGGACAAACGGCTTCTTGACGAAGTCATCTAACCGTTTCTCAAGATCTTTGTCGACAAACTGATAAAGGAACTTCCTATCCCTCTTGCACTCTTCGACGGTATGGGAGACAACATACTTCAGGAAGTCTTCTTCGATGTCGCAGAGATCCGCAAGATGTGCCCAAGCGATTTCTGGTTCAATCCTCCAGAACTCAGCAGCATGACGGGTCGTATTGGACTTCTCGGCACGGAAGGTCGGACCAAAGGTATAGACCTTTCCATAAGTGAGAGCAAAAGGCTCGACATGAAGCTGACCAGAGACGGTAAGGTGGACATTGTCCTTGCCGAAGAACTCTTCCGGATGTTTCCTATCGGAAGCGACCTGGAATGTCTGTCCTTCGCCTTCGCAGTCATTAGCAGTGATTAACGGAGTATGGATATAGTAATATCCGTTCTCGTGGAAATACTGATGGATGTAGTAGGCAAGAGTCGAACGGATGCGGAAGACCGCATTGAAAGTATTCGTCCGCCTTCTCCACTGCGGATAGCCACGGAGATACTCGAAGGAAGTCTTTTTCTTTTGGAGCGGATAAGAATCCGTGACAGGACCGACAAGCTCGATGCTTGTAGCATCAAGCTCAAACGGCTGCTTTGCTTCTGGAGTGACCTTCAGAATACCTTTGACTAAGATGGCAGCACCCCTCTTTGCCCTAAGGGCAGTCTCATCATTGCTCTTATAGACAATCTGGATGTTGTTGAAGCAGGATCCATCATTCAGGGTGATAAATCCGATTTCACCAAACGTACGGTTGTTACGGACAAAACCACCGAATGTCCTCTCGCTTCCATCGATAGAAGCAAGCTTATTCTCTTCGGCATAAGCGAAGAGATCTTTTACTGTAAGTTTTTCTTTGAGATCCATAATTGTTATTTTCCTTCGTTTTCTAATTTTCTGTTCGGCTCTGTCGTGAATGTCCTATCGGTTGTCAGTCCCCTCTCGATCCTGTGATGGGCGACTTTGGCAATCCTAGCAGCATTATCGGTCGTGCACCATAAGGGTGGAACAACGACTTCGATACCCGTGTCTTGGAAACGGGAAGCGACTTCGCTGCGTAAGTAGGAGTTCGCACTGACACCTCCACCGACAACGACTTCTTTGACTTTGTAGTCGAGAGCTGCTTTTAAGACTTTGTCGAGAAGCTGATTGATGAAACCGACTTCGGTGGAACGGGCATAGCGTTTGATAACCTCTTCTGGAAGGGTACCATCTGGGTTTCTCGGCTCTTTTTCAATCCTTCGGACTAAGTGGGATTTTAATCCAGAGTAGGAGAGATTATATCCTTCGACCTTCGGCTTAGGAAGCTTGAAGGTTTCGATAGAGGGATCACGGCTGACTTTGTCGATGTAGACTCCGCCAGGATAAGGAAGACCGAGTTCTCGGGCGACCTTATCGAAGGCCTCTCCGATAGCATCATCTTCGGTTTCTCCGATGATTTCGAAATTCAATGGGCTCTTGATCAGGACAATCTGGCTATTACCGCCAGAGGCAATCAAGGCAAGCAGCGGATAATGGAAATCGGCTGCGTATTCATTGGCATAGATATGTCCGGCAAGATGGTGGACAGAGAGAATCGGAACATTGAGATAGGTAGCAATGGTCTTTGCAGCCCTAGCACCGATTTGCAGCGCTCCAGGAAGTCCAGGACCTCCGGTGACAGCAACATGGGTAATGGAATGGATGTCGAATCCTTTCAGGGATAAGGCATAGGATAAGATGCCGGTGCTGTTCTTCAGATGAAGACGGCTGGCAAGTTCTGGATAGACGCCACCGAATTTCTGGTGGTCTTTGATCTGTGTGTTGACGGTATTGCAGAGAAGTTCGTTTCCGTTCTTCAGTATGGCAATGGCGGTTTCGTCACAGCTTGATTCAATCGCTAAAATACATTCTTCTTTCATTTCTAGATCTTCCTTGCGTATTCCGGAAGGTATTCCTCTTCCTTGTCGGAGAAGTCGATAAAGAGATCTTTATGCTTCCTCCTGAAGGAAAGAACGTTAACGGAAACGATGTTTTTACCCTTCAAGGCTTCTTTGCTGACACTATCGCTGTCTTCGACAGCAATCGTGCCTTTGAACGGATAGGAGGCAATATCCTCTTTCCTGATACGGATGTGGCTTTCCTTCCTGTCTTTATCGAAATAGAAAAGGTTTCCGTTCCGATCGGAAAGAACTGCGCTATCGGCTTCCGCAGAAAGAAGTTTCCTTGTTTCAATACCGTAGATCTTGATGGTCGGATCCATGGCATAGACCGTACGTGGAATTGTCAGTCCTAAACGGATGCCAGTATTACTGCCAGGTCCTAAAAGGCAGTAATATTCCTTGATTTCCGGCCTTGTGAAGTTCCTTTCTTCCCCAAGCTTTTGAATTCCGACATGGGTCAGTTCGAGGACCTTTTTCGGATTTCCTAAGTCAATTGTCTTTTCTTTATCATCTACCCTTGCACTTAAAGCAAAGGTCTTGGTTGCTGTATCAATAAACAGCCGAATCAATCTAGAATCGCTCATCTTTTATTGTAATCTTTCTTTTTTCTTCGTCGATGTAAGTCCTTGTCACCTCAATCCGTGGATGGTATTCGAGGAGCCATTTGCTGGCATACCTTGGCCATTCGACGTAAGTGATGACATCTTTCTCGCCGACGATTTCGTCTAAGGACAAATCCTTCCTCTCTTCTTTGCAGTTCTCAAGACGATAGCAATCGACATGGTAGAGCTGTTTGTCTGTTCCATCATAGACTTTGATGAGATCAAAGGTCGGAGAGTTGATGATGCCTTTGACACCGATAGCTTTTCCGAGTCCTTTGCAGAACGCAGTTTTTCCTGCGCCTAAAGGACCATAGGCGAAGATGACTTCTCCGCCTTGGAAGGTCTTAGCAAGATCTTCTGCTATCTTTTCCGTCTCTTCCTTAGAGCCGGAGAGATATTCTGTGACTTTCATAGTGGATATTTTGATGATTACTCCTTAGTAGACTGGACGGAATCGAAGAACTTGAAGGCGATATCGATGGCGTTCTGATAGGAATCAAAGCAGCCTAAGGTTTCTATTCTCTTCTGCGGGCACTGCCTGGCTTCATCCGAAAGGTTGAAACCGGCTTTCCTGCCATAGGAATTCAGAGAGAGGAAGGCAGACTGGACAGTGATACCAATCGGCCTTGTATTGAGCAGTTCGACATTTTCCTTCGTGAAGAATTTGCTGGATTTCAGAGGGTTAGCAACATAAACGATGATATTCTTCTTTAATCCAGGGACTTTCCTAGCTTCGAAACCAGTCAGATAGCTCGGAAGGACCGTGAACTTCCGGTCCCCCCTGAAGGAGATGATCCTGCTTTCTTCCGAAGCAACCGTGGCTCCATAAGCGAAGAAACGTCCAAAGAAACCGGTTGTCGTATATTTCTGTTCGTTTTTCTTTGCTTTCTTCTCGTCTTTCTCACGGGCCTTGACGTTGCCGCTGCCGCTAAGCTGATTTGCAATCTCGGTATCGATCCTCGTAACACTGGAAGAGATTTCCTGTGTTCCAAAGACAGTAGTCGTTCCGGAATTTGCGGTATCTTCGATGTAAGGAGTTCCGTCCCTATTGAGATAATCGAGCGGAACTTTGTTGCAGTCTTCAATCGCAGCCTGAGGAATAACGACAGCGACTTCCGAACAAGTGAAGGAATACTGGTTGCGTTTTGCCCTTACGACAGCACGGGACTGAATCGAGGTAATGGTACGGAAATAATGGGCTTCGATGACTTCCTTGTCTTCAATTTTGGCTTCCGGAGCAATCTTGGCATCATCGAGATGAAGATTAGAAAGCGTGTATCCGTTGACGGTATTCACGAAATCCACCCTATAGTTGCTGGTGATTCTTGTGTTTTTCTTGTTGAAATAGAACGAGAGAACAAAGCAGACAATTAGGACTGCGACCATAAGGCCGAAGGTAATCCACCTGGCCCAAGGCTTAGCACCCTTCCACCTGGTGAAGACGATGAACAAGCCAAAGCAGATAAGAATCAAAATCAAGGAAACGACATGGAAGATTTTTCCAGGGTTCCTTTTCTTGACATAACCTGCACGGAGGTTTTCAATTTCCTCATCGATGGAAATGGTTCCGTCGTTGATGTAGTGAATCGGCTTGAAATAGGCAGAACTCGGATTATTTCCGGTTCCGTTGTATTCGCCGTCGATACTGTCAGCCGGCTGTTCCCGCAGGCTTTCTTCGAGGGCTTTCTGCTTTTCCTCTTCGCCGTCAATGGCTTCCGGCTGCTCTAAAGGGGCTTCCGTTTTCGGAAAATCCTGTTGGACAGGGGCTTTTCCTTCTTCCGGATTTTCTATTTTTTTCTCTTCGTTTTCCATAGTTATACCTCACCTTTGTAACACAGATAAATTATAGCAAAGCCACCCTCTATTTGGTAGAGATAATTCCATTATGAAAACAAGGGAAGAACAAACAAAAATAGGCGCGCATTTTTTTGCGCGCCTATTCCTATTATTCCTAGAAGAATTTGTTTTGTCTTTTTAGTAGAGCGGGGAAGGAGTGAGAAGACCAAAATGGAGGAAGCTAGTTAAGGATAAAACCCATCCGATTGTGAGAAGGAAAATGACAAGGTTTGTATTGTCTTTTCTTCCTTTTGCTTCTAGGACGATGAAACCAGAAGCTAAGAAGCAGGATCCGAAGACCGAAAGCGTGATTCCGCTTGCCGAGTAGGAAATCGGATTGGCGAGGATGGCACCAGTTGGGTAGAGAAGGAAGGCAAAGAGAACGAAGATGACGCTTTCGACAATCTTCTTTTTTGCACTTGGCTTCCTTAAGAATTCGATGACGATACCAGAAAAAGCAAAGACAACAGCAAAGCAAAGAATGACAAGATAGGTATATCCGAAGAAGTTGCTTCCAGCCCTATTCCTTTTATCGATAACATCTTTGCGAAGAATAGAGAAGGAATAAGAGAAGTATAAAGATAAAAGCGCTAATAAGGAGGAACTTAGTGCTAAAGAAGAGAACAGGCTCTTCTTATTTTTCTTTTTCAGATAGAAGAGAACGAAGGATCCAGCTGCAAAAAGGCCAGCTAAGGATGAAAAGAGAATTGGAAGGATTCCGTATCCTTTTTCGGAATTGAATCCATCGTATCTCCTTCCAAAGACAAAGGCTAAGACAAGATAGGTTAGTGCAAGAGCAGCACCGATACTGACATAGACAAGGGAGAGAATCCTGCTACCTTTCGAGACAGGCTCTTCTTCCTCTTTGTTCCTTTCTCTTTTCGGAGGAAGGACTGTGAACTTCGTGATGTCATCTAAGAGATCAACGTCTTTTTCGATGGTTTCCTTTTCTTCCATGGGTGGTATATCCTTTCTTTATTTATCATCACCGGTTTTCGGTTTATAGAAGGTGGTATTGTTCCTCCAGAGAACCTTTCCGGTAAAGCTTCCTTCTTTCGTTCCTTCATAGGCAGTCTTCAGGCATTCCCTCTTGGCATCTAAGTCATCGAGGCAATGGAGAACATAAGCCTCTGCTGTCCTTGGAACCTTAGGGGATCCAAATTCCAGTTCTCCGTGATGAGAGAGAATCCTATGCGTTAAGACATCTAACTTTTCCTTATCGGTACCAAGACGTTCACCGGTAGAATAGACGATCCTAGCTCCTAAAGCGATATGTCCGATGAGGTTTCCTTCCGTGGTATAGGAAGCTGCCCTAGCACCAGAAAGCTCTTTTGTCTTTCCGATGTCATGAAGCAGGGAACCGCTGATTAAATAATCTCGACTAAGCCAAGGATAGTTCTTCTGGATTTGGATTGCCCTGCGGCAGATGGAGAGCGAATGGAAGAGAAGTCCATGCAGATAGGCATGATGGACCGTAACTGCTGCCGGATAGGAAAGATAGTCTTCGAAGTGTTCTTTCAGAACGGTAACCACAAGGTCTTGGAGTTCTTTATCCTGAATCAGAGAAATATCCTTCTTTAACTCGTCTTTGAGGTCATCGATGGGAGTTGGAGCGATCGGAACAAACTTTTCTAAATCCGCATCTCCTTCCATGACTCCTTCTAATTCATTGATCTTCCTCTGTGGATGACCACGGTATATTTGCATCCTTCCAGTGACATGGACAAGATTTCCAGCGGTAGCGATAACGAGATCATCGTCATCAATCGACCACCTTTTGGCTTCCACTGTTCCCGTGTTGTCCTGTAAGGTCAAAGAAAGATACGGCGAACCATTGTTGGAAATCGCACGTGTGGCCTGTTTGACCCTGAAGATTTCGTTAACAGGTCCTTCGTAATTGAGCAAATCTTTAATCATGGAATGTATATCCTCGTTGAGAAAGGAAGGAATCGATGTCCTCTTTCAAAAAGCCTTTTTCTCTCCTTGATGAGAGAAACTTTGCTTTTCTTTGAAAAGAACTGAAGTTCTTCTTCCTGACCGCATTATAGCATTTCTCCCCTTCTTTTTTGAGATAATCTTGTTTTCTTTTCTTTGTTTGGTCATCATCGGTTTCTGGAAGCGCTTCAAAATAGTCTTCCGTGAACTTTTCGGCATCGCTTGGATGGAATCCTCTTCTTAGCAGGAATGCGAATAGTATTTCTTTTCGCTTCTGGATTGGTTTCCTTGTATTTGGTTTGTCTTTCCGCTCTAGCAAAGAAAGAATCTGTTCCCTGTTTGTCTCAGATTCCTCTTCTTTCTTGTCAAGCTTATGAAGGATTTCCTCTGGGATTCCTTTCCTTTTCAGTTTTGCATCAATCGCGTTCTTCCCATACCCTTGCTCTTTTTTGCTTTCATAGAAATCAAAGGCATAGGATTCATCATCCAGGATCTGATCCTCGATATAAGGAGAAAGAAGAGAATTGATCTCCTCTTCGCCTAGGACATACTTCTTCTTCAGCTTATCCTTGACCTCCTTGATGGTATAACGACGATTCCTCAATAAGGAGTGGAGATAGCTCTCTGCTTTTCTTAACCCGCTCTTTTTCTTTAAGACGAGAATCTCATCATCCGAAAATTCTTTGCCCGGATAAAAATATCCGGAAAGATAATCTTCTGTCGAAAGAAGAATCTTCCTCTTTGGAAAGACTAACAGTACATTTTTATCCTTCCTGGTAACGTCTTTCAGCGTGTTAGTACTGATGCCGGATTGCTTTTTGATAGACATGGATAATCTTCTGATAGAACCTTTCCGGTGAACAGAAGTAGGCATTCTTCTGTTTCGCCTTTTCTCGCCTTTGCTCTTTTTCTTCTTCTGTCCTTCTCAGACAGGTATCGATTTTATCTGCCCTGGTTTCCCTGTCATCGAAGAAATACCCGGTTTCCCCGTCTTTGATGAAATCGATAAGATTATCATCATAGTGGGCAATCACGATTGCCTTCGATGCCCTTGCTTCATTATAGGTCAGACCTTGGGTTTCACTTGTCGAAGCATTGACAAAGGCATCACAGAGCTGATAGAAGAAACAGGTATCTTCATGAGGAACGGGACCATAGAAGAGAATATCTTTTTGGAAAGGAAGACGTTTTGCCTCCTCTTTGAAATCTTCTAAATGCGGACCAGACCCAACCAGAAGCAGGATGGTCTTTTCATCCTGATAGCGTGTCTTATAAAGGCAGAATCCTTCTAAGAGCTCTCGGATATTCTTCTCTTGGCTGATACGCCCTAAGTAGAGAAGAATCCGTTTCCCGGATAAGTCATGCGCTTTCTTAAAGCTCTTTTCCCGCTCCCTATCTTTTTCTTGATAGAACGGAGTTAAGTCGAGAGCGTTTGGTATCACATTGACAAAGCGCCTTAGCCCGTAGCTCTCAAGAAGACGTCTGGATTTCTTAGACGGGGTGATGATTTCTCCGCGCCTAGAGACAATCTTTTTCACAAGCGAGACAATAGCCTTTTTAGCTAAAGCATCCGGAATCTTTTTTCCGCCGGAAAGATAGGCAGAATAATCTGGATAAGAAGTATGGTAGGTATATACAATCGGCACATGGAACTGGCTTGCACAGATACGTCCAAAGATGGAAATACCGAATTCCTGCTGGATATGAAAAACATCAAAATGAATTTTCGATAATTCTTTATAGGCGGCTGAATTGTATATCCAGCTCCTACGGTAACCATAGAGAAAACGAAGTGTCCTTCCCGGAATCCGCCTGATTCCGTCTTCAAAGCTGAAGTCCTTCTGATGCGGAAGCCCGGTCGTAATCAGTATGACAGTATGGCCATGATTCCTTAAAGTATCCCGAAGGACTTTCGTTGCTGTGGCAACTCCGTTTAAATCCGGTTCATAAGTATCCGAAAAAATCCCGATAACCATTACTGTTCCTTTGGATCCTTTGTCGGAGAGGTAGAAACCCTTTCTTCAATGTTCGGGTTGTCTTTCCTCTTTTCTAGCTTCTTTGCAATACGAGCTTGCTTTTTCGTTTCCTTTTCAATGGCTTTCTTTTCTTGTGCCAGAAGTTCCTTATCGGCCTCTTTTTTGATTTCTGGATCGACCGTTCCTTCTTTCCTTATTTTCTCCGCTTCCTTCTCTGCTTTGGCAAGATGATGTTTTTCTTTTTCGAGAATCTTTTCAAAATCATCATCCGTGAATTCTTCTTCTGGTTTCAGATCTTCTCTTTCGAAGTACTTCTGCTTCCTCTTATCGAAGGAAGCCGCGACTTCTTCCTTGCTCAGCAAGGCCGGATTTTTGCTTTCGCCTTTTTTCCGGACATCATTGAGGTACTGTTTCGTTGCTTCATCGAATTCATCGTAGTTCCTGATTTCCCTGTCATAAATCGTCCGGGTATCGCCAATCCTTTCCCTACGTTTTTTCGAGCCTTGGACAACAAGGGTAGTGATAAGTCCGATAAGGAACGGCCTATAGAAGGTAACCGCACGCCAGAAAATATTCGTAGCAGAAACCATACCTTTCAGGTGTTCCCCTAAGGAAGGAATCGAAGAAAGAAAATAGGTAAAAGTATCCTGGAAGACAATCTCCGGACCTGCGACATTGACTATCGAACCGATAATGTTCGTATAGGCAGTACCAACGATGGTCTTAAAATACCTATCGGCGGAGCAGACATCGTTTCCGGCAACTGCCCTTAAGGCAAAGAAAGGAATCGTTCCGAAAATCCACTGTTTGATAAAATTATCCAGGAACAGATGAAGCCTTAGTTTCTTGTTATGGAAGAGCCGTTTCCTTTCAATACGATAGGAAACAAACTTCCTTGTCCACTTTTTACGGAGTTCCTCTCCGTTGCGGGTCAATCGTAGTTTGATAATCCTATTGACTCCAGTGTTCAGAACAAAACGATGAAGAGGTCGTAAGAAACCTACGGCAAGAGCACCAATCAACCATCCCATCTGAATGCAAAGGCCGACAATGACGACCCACCTTAGTTTCCTTCCTCCGAATAAATTCAAAGGAACGTTTTGCCTTGTCGGATATCCGACAAGGAAGCAAATGATGGAATAGATGAACAAAGAGAACTGGAACATCAAAAAGTTCCTAGTCAGAATGGAAGCCGATTTTCCTATCGGGACTTCCTGCTTGGAAAAGGTCTGGGTCTGAATCAGAGGAGCTGCGGATTTCCTATAGACGCCAAGGGTCTGTCCAGAGAGGACATTGATAAAGGCTTCTCTGTATTTGTAGTCTTTTTTGTACCTTCTTGTCAGAGAGAGGATATTCGTACCATCGAGCCTCAAAGTAACAAAGAAAGCAGCGACAGCGTAAAGAATCGGCAGGAATCTTGCTTTACCGAGCATTTTAAAGGTGTTGACCGGGTCGTCCCGGAGAACGTAATAGATAGCAAGGGCAGTCAGAGAAAGGAAAAGAATCCCGTTGAAGATGAACTTCAGGAGATTCTTTTTCTTCGGCTGCGGTGTAGTAAGACTATCCACGTTTTCTTTCTGCTATTTTAAAAGAGCAAGAACAGTGTTGACACGATTTTCGATTTCCTGTTTTCCTAAGATCTTCAGGACATCGAACCTCTTGGGAGACTGAGTGGATGCACAGAGTGCGATACGGACAATGGAAATACAGTCTGCATACCATCCGTTATAGGAAGTCGGATCTTTCTTATAGACTTTACGGTCGTTTGCAAAGCCATGACGGGTTCCGAGTTCCTTCCTGGAGTTGAACCAGGTGGTTTCATCCTGATGCTCTAAGTCTAAGGAGGCAACGAAGTCCTTGAGGACTTCGTCGATGACTTCTTTCTTTAAGGACGGATTGAACGGAAGCGGAGCTGCTTTTAAGAGGTTCTCATATTCGTCATCATAGAAGAACTTGATCTTGGCATAGACATCAGAGAACTTTTCATAGTCCTTCCGAGGCTTTTCCTGATCCCGCTCGATGTTGATGATAGCTTCGAACTTGTTGCGGTCTTCTTCAATCTTATTTGCTAGGATCGGATCATTGTCCTTTGCCCACTCGAGGCAGTTATCGGTAAAAGTCTTCTTATCGTAGTTGGCTAAGACTTCCTTGGAAATGTTCTGAAGCTTTGGCCTATCGAATAAGGCACCATCGAGAGAGAATTTATCAAAGGTCAGCTTGAAGTCCTTGTAGTCTGCTTTCGGATTTTCCCTAAGCCAGGCTTCGAAGTTGGAGTTTGCAATGGTCCTAAGATACTTCAGGACTCCTTCTTTTGGATAGCCTTCCTTTAAGAAGAAGGAAACAGCTGCTTCTGGATCCTTACGCTTCGATAATTTACGCTTGTTTCCGGTTTCCTTGTCGTTGACCATGATAACCGGAAGATGGGCATATTTTGGAGCTTCCCAGCCCATAGCTGCGAATAACTCAAGATGAATCGGAAGAGAGGAAATCCACTCTTCACCACGGGTAACAAGAGTCGTGTGCCTGTAATGGTCATCGACTAAGTGGGCAAAATGATAGGTCGGAAGTCCATCGGATTTGTAGATGACGATATCCTGATCGTTTTCGGTCAGTTCCCTATCTCCACGGATTTCATCGTGTGCCTTGATGTGATTGAGATGGTTGCCTTTGGATTTGAAGCGGATGACATACGGCTTGCCTTCTTTGATTAACTCGATGTCTTCTGCAATCGAAAGATGACGGCAACGCGCATATTCGCCATAGTATCCAGGAATGACCTTGTTGGCTTCCTGAACTTCGCGGAGCTGATCCAGTTCTTCTTTTGTGCAGAAGCAAGGATAAGCCCGTCCTTTCTTGATCAATTCCTTGATGACGATTTTATAGATGTCGGCACGTTTGGATTGGGTATAGGGTCCATAGGCACCTTCTTCCTTATCACCAAGATAGCCTTCATCCGGAACGATTCCGAAGTTAGCAAGCTGATTGACAAGGTCAAGGCCAGTGCCTTTGATTTCACGCTTCTGGTCGGTATCCTCTAATCGCATGAAATAGACACCATTTGTCTGTTTTGCAATCTTATAGGCAATCCTAGCAGTAAAAAGAGAACCTGTGTGAAGGAAGCCGGTCGGAGAGGGGGCAAAACGAGTAACTTCTGCGCCTTCGGGAAGATTGCGAGGCGGGAACCTCTTATCGAGATCCTTGACGGTCTTTTTTACGTCTGGGAAAATCAAATCGGCTAATTCTTTGTTTGTTGCCATAATATGAATGACTCCTTTGATTGAATTCTGTGTTTTATAAACTACTCAAGTGGCTTGATGAAGAAGCGACCATAGACCTGATTGAGGTCGGAAACGGTGAGGAAGGCTTCTGGATCGGCTTTACGGACTAAGGAAATTGCTTTCTTTTCTTCTGGCTTTGAGATAACCCTATAGATGACAAGCTTTTCTTGGCCTGAATAGGCTCCGGTTCCCTGGACGACTGTTGCAGTATGAGGGAAGGCACGGATGAGGACTTTCGGCCTGTCTTTGTCGTTTGTGAAGATTGTCAGCTGCTGTTTCCGATTTCGGACATTCAGTACGTCGATGACTTTTGTTGCCCTGAAGTAGTAAATGATGCTGTATAAGGCTAAGGTGATCACATCGTTAGAAGAACCCGTATTCCAGCTTGGATTGGTATGCTGGCCTATGACCGTGCACCTCCTGTAGGAAACAATGATGATGGCATTAATCACGAAGGATATCTTTCCGACTTGCGAATGCTTCTTTTCGCTGAAGTAGATGCTTAGAATATCGGTGCCACCAGCAGAAGAGTTGATGATCCTTGCTAGTCCAGATGAGATACCAGTGGTGATACCACCGAAGATACAGCGGGCAAGAGTATTCGTGTAAAGGTTGACGACATTGTAGATCCAATCGTCTGGAATGATGTAGTTGAAGAGGGAGACAAATCCGACATTAATCAAAGTAGAGACAGCGAAGGACTTACTGATTTTGAAGAAGGCAAGAATCAGAAGAGGAACATTGAGGACAAAGTAGAGAATAGAAGTGATGGTTTTTTCGTTTGCTTTGATGTTGGCGAAGATTTCAACGAATCGGATGATGGCCTGTGATATACCAGAGGCGCCACCTGCAATCAAATGTGTCGGATCAATGAAATCACTCTGTTTTACTCCATTGTAGAGAATGGATAATCCGTTGGCATCAAAGTCAGAAGGGGAATGCTTCGGAAACCATCCGGCTACGCATTGTACTGTCGGTGCAATGAAAGCACGGAATCCATAAGCGAAGATTAGTGCCGAAACAGCAGTTACGAAAATCTTCCAAGTCCAAGACCTTCCGATTTTGGTTTTTGGATGGTCGTAGAGGAAGTCCATGTAGTTGCTTTTGAGTTTGTTGATTTTGACCATAGATAAACTTTATTTTTATACCTTTTATATAACCTATTTATTTTACTCTATTATTTTAAATTCTTTTTATTCTTTTTCAATGTACAAGAGCAAAGTAGGATAGAATCCTTTTTTTGCCTTACATGGTTTTGTGTTTTTTTAGATGGATATGATAAAGCAAAACAATTATGCCGTGTGCGGATGATAGCAACACTATTGTTTATCCTTCTCAATAAAACATAGTTCAAAAAAACAATAAATTGTTGAAACTACCTCCTTACCTTATTAAAATTAAAGTATCTGATACATTTGATTCTGATAAAAGGAGTACTTGTTTATGTTTGTGAAATCTGCTTTAAACTTCGCATTTGTTTTGCTTTTTGCTTTTTGTTGTTCTGGACTAAGAAATAAGGAATGCATTTCATCTACATTGTCTTTTCATTCAAAATCTAGCCAGAAAAACCAGATTTATGAGGAAGAAGAATTCGAGGAGAAGAATGTCAGCAAATGTACCCAGAAAGTTGTTAATCAGTACACGGATGGGAGTGGCTACGAAAGGCTTCTGACTTTTGATGATAACATTACTAATTTTGAAATAACAGCAGAAGGTACAGATATCAAAGAATACAATGTCGACCTTACAACTGTTTTTGTTTCAGCAAATGACTATGATAATTATCCTGTCTTCTATGTTCGAGCACAACTACTCGGAGATGTCCAGGTCAGAAAAAGGATATTCAGCTATTTCTATCAGGATACAACCTATCTTTCTGATGTTTCCAAAGACGATGCGTGGTATGAAGCAAGGAAGGCAAATTATGATTCTGGAAACAGGACAGAGGATGATGTCTGGAAAGAGTATAGAGAATACTGTCAATCGTTAGATTTTGAACAGAACATCACTGTATCCAAAGATGAATTTGAAATTGCAGAGTTTTCATCATCTGGCACAAAGAACAAGTCCACCTATGTTAAAGGGCATCTTAAATGGAAAGATTCTAGAAATAATGAACATCCCCTCATCAACGCTAAGGTTGCCTTATATGATCAAGATTCGGTCTTCGACGATATACTAAGTGAAACATTTACTGACTCTGATGGTTACTATGAATTCGTTTTTAATAATCCCGATAATTGGTGGAATCTCGAAAATGGCGGTGCGGATCCCTACATTTGCATTTATGCAAGTTCAAATACTTTTGATGTGTGTGGTGACTGGGCTTTTCAATTTCTAACTTCCTATAGGTATTATACTGAGCCCGCAGAGAATGTAACTACTGGCTCTACGACGACCTTTGATTGTACATTCAAGGCAATAAAAAATGTATTGATATATAATGCGTTTGTTTTATCCCAGGGAAGGATCTATGGTCAGAGACTTGCACATGAAGTAGGTGGTCTGGATTATGATTCTGTTAAATCGCATTTGAAGGTCGCCTATCCTGGTTCGGAATTAACAGGTGCATTTTCCTATAAAGGTCTCGCCGGTATTGCAAAGTCGTTATTTAATAACTGGCTTGACGTGATTCATGAATACGGCCATTTCGTTGAACATTGTTTTGACACCTATGGACATGACTTGATTGATATTATTTGCTACGGAGCCACGCATAGTGATACCGAAAATCATTTTGACAATGGCAACGACAAGCAATACAGGATGACTCTGACATGGACGGAATCCTGGGCATATGTCTTTGCCTTCATCTGTTATGATGTTTATCCGGAAATTAAAGCAAGTGGGTACGCAGAACAAATTGTTAGTGAGATTAATAAATATTCTACTTTCATGGCAGATAAGCATGGCGGAGAAGCTCAGGAAAATTCTGTCACAGCGTATCTTTGGAACCTTTATAAAGAACATCTAGGAGCACAGGCGTTCTGGGATGCGACTGTTGTTGCTGGAACTTATACGCTTACGGACTTCGCTTTGAATTTTGCTAAGCACAAGGAATATATCGACGGAAGTGGAAAGCTGATGGAGCGGTTTCATATTTCTCCAACGAATCTAAAACTCCGGAACAAGCCAGACGAGAACACACCTCCAGAATTCAGCTGGATTCCGCAGGGAAGCGAAAAATATCCAAACAACCAATTTGATCTTGTGTTCTATAGTTCTAGCGGACATACGCTTTATTCGACAGAAAAGATTATGCTCCCTTCTGGCGTATCTTATACTGGCACGAGGATCCATCGTTTGTCTCAGTCGGAGTGGAGCACAATCCTAGCCGCACTCGGTGACGCTGATTCTTACCGCGTCGCCGTAAGAGGCTATCAGACTTACAAAGAACCGGTGTCCGGTCCCTATTCATCTTCGACTATTCATTTGGATCTGCCCATCAGAAGCTTGTTTCTTAGCACGACTTCCAATTATCGCTATTATGAAGAGATTTTATCTATTCCCGCAGGCGGATCGGTAAGCTGCTTTGTGACTTTTGGACAATCAGGATACCGGATATTTCAAACTTTCGGGACGCTGGACACTATTTTGGAACTCTATGATTCCTCGAACAGAAGAATTAGCAAAGACGATGACGGAGGTTATTCTGAAAACGCGTATAGGAAGGTTTCTGTGACTGCAAACGAAAAGTACCGGGTTCGCCTGTCGTGCTACAATTTCTATTCCTCAGGAAAAGTACGGCTCGCCATCGTTCCTGCCTGGGGTGCAAGACGCCATGATGTCACATCATTTGAAACCTATGAAGACATCTGGCAGATCAGTGACTACGAAAACTATACGCTGAAAACGTATCTGACGAAGGACTATTCGGAAGAGGTTCGTTACCTTCCACCGACCAGTGGATACTACACTATAGAATTGGAATCCCTTTTTGATTCTTATCTCTATGTTATTGATCCTCGGAGCCCTGATTCGATTCCCTATGGGGATTATGATGACGATGAAGTGGATACCGGAGGCGATGCAAGCGTAACCAAGTATCTCGAACAAGGGGTCTCCTACCTCCTTATTGTTTCTCGATTTGATAATTCGCGTGACTTTGCTGATTTGGATACTGGAGATGATGTATTGGTGAAAATCCATAAGAACGGATGAAAGGAGACATGTATGAGAAAGCCTAGATTTTTAGTCGCTCTTCTCTCCTCTTTGATGCTTGCTGGATGTATAGTGCCATCGAATGGGCGAGAGCTGAAAACAAATTATCCTATGGATTTGATGGAAATTGGTTATTATTGTGATCAGGTTACTGCAATAGACAACAAGTTTTCTATGGAAATTGCTTATGGACATTCCTATAAAATAAAGGAAAGTCCTACGTATAATGACAACGAAATCGTTGGACCTATATGCGTTTACATGGTAAATAATGAGAAAAAATGGATAAGTGAAAGTGTAGAAGATTACAAAGACGGGTATCATAATGTTTATCTGCTGTCTCAGGTTTCTCCAGAGAACTTCTGGACGGAAGAATACGAATTCTTTCGAAAAACGACGGGCTACTATTACTTTGCCCATGAAGAAAAAATAACGCTTGATTTATCTTGGATGTCATTTGAAGAATCAGGCGACCATGTGTTTTATTATTCTAATGTTTTGTTTATGATTGTTCCCTTTTATCAAAATCTTTCTACTAAAAAATATGATCCAATTAATCCTAACAGCACTTTCGTTCGTTTTACCACCGAAGATTTTAAAACCTTGGAGATTTCTTGAAATGAGAACTGTAATTGAAAGAATTTGCAAAGTAAAAGGAAGGAGACATGTCCGCAAAAGAAGAAATTTTTAGCCGTCTTTTCTCTCCTCTTTGATGCTTATAGGATTATAGTACCATTGAATAGACGAGAACTGAAAACGAATGCTTCCCATTGCACATTTTAAATCGCCTTTTATACTGGCTAGGTTACTATTAAAGAAACCTGCTTCCTATCTATGCAAATTGCTTATGGTCATCTCAACAAAAATGACTAGAGTGATTTAGGTTTAAAAAGGCTACCTGTATGGTTCTATATGTGTCTATCTTTTAGACCCAAATTTAGCATGGCTATCAGGGGATGCAACGGATTACAAAGAAGGGTACTTTGGTGCTTATCTGCTGTTTCAGATTTTTTGGATGGATTTTAGACTATAAAGTACGCATTCAAAAAGAAACTGGGACGAAACCATTTCCCGTAAAATAAGCAGTAGTGCTGATATTGATTAAATATTTTTCTGTTGAGTGACTTTGGAGCTGAGCATATTGGAATCTATTTTTCCCCGACTTCTCATCTGGGCACCAAGGCGACTAAGAACGTCTTATGAATTACTATCCTTTCTTTGCTGTGGGGACATTGATTTATAAATCATCGCTTTTGTTCTTTCGTTTTTCTTTGCTTCAATGATTTATTTTAATTTGCATCCTTTTCTAGTCTAGCTAGGATAAAACGGAGAATAAGTCGTCCTGTATGGATTCGATACTTTTTGTGTCAATGAGTGAGATTGAAATAAACAGGGGTATCCCTTAGAATAAAGATAAGTTTATGACTGGAGGGTTCCTTTATGGAAATTGACCAGAGGAAAGCAGGTTTTATTAATAAATTTGGAGATGGAGGAGATATCCGCGGATACTTTGCGCCAGGACGGGTGAACCTGATCGGTGAACATATTGACTACAATGGCGGACATGTTTTTCCTTGTGCTTTAAGTGTTGGTACTTACTGCATTGCCAGAAAACGAAATGATAACAATATTCTCCTTTATAGCGATAACTGCAAACGGGCTGGAGTTAGGAAAGCATCCATTGATGATATTCAATATATCAAACAGAATGGATGGATTAATTATCCCCTAGGTGTTATCTGGGCCTTTGGATTGAAGGGCAGGAAAGTGACTTGTGGATTAGATCTTTTCTTCTATGGAAATATTCCCGGCTCTGGTTTGTCCTCTTCTGCTAGCAGGGAAGTTGTTGTTGGCGTTAGGCTGAAAGATAGGTTTGGCTTTGATGTCTCTCTTTCGGATATTGCTGTCATTGGGCAGTATTCCGAGAATAACTTCAACAAGACTAATTGCGGAATTATGGATCAGTTTGCCTCCGCAATGGGCAAAAAAGACAATGCCATCTTCTTAGATTGTGCAACGTTGGAATACCAATATGTTCCTTTTGTTCTTAAGGGAGTGTCTTTGGTTATCGCAAACTCGAACAAATCCCATACTCTGTCCCAGTCTCATTACAATGAGCGCAGAGAAGAATGCGAGAGAGCGCTTCAAGACCTTCAGAAAGAGCTGAAAATCAAGCATCTCTGCGAGCTTACTCCGATTCAGTTTGAAACTTACAAATATCTGATTCAGGACAAAGTCTGTTTGCAGAGAGCAACTCACGTTGTCTATGAGGAGCAACGGACAAAAGATGCTGTCAACGCTCTTAAGAAAGGGGATCTTGTTACGTTTGGTGTCTTAAGGAATGAGTCTGGTGATTCGCTCCGCTATGATTATGATGCGACTTGCTTCGAAATCGATACTCTAGTGGATGAAGCTAGAAAACAGCGTGGCTGCCTTGGCTCTCGGGAAACCGGAGGCGGATGGGGTGGCAATACGGTCTCTCTTGTCCGGGATGAATTCGTCCATTCCTTCTTCTGCAATCTTCCCCGTATTTATACCCACAAGACGGGAAGGAAGACGAAGCTTCATGTCAGGACTGCCGGCGATGGCGGAAGACGTCTTTTCTAAGCAACAAGTTTTATTTTTGCTAAGAGTTGGATGGATTGATTATCCGTTTTACGATAAATCCTACCTCTGTTTTTAGCTTGAAACAAATAGAATTGCTGACTTCTTTTGGAATAGAGGAGATCCTTTTTGTGTGCCTTGTTTCCTTATAAAAAGGCATTGATTCCTCTTCTTCTATACATATATTTAATAATAGCTATGATATAATTCTTTAGTAAGGATTTTTTAGAAATCAAACGGATATGAACCAAGAAAAACAGTCAGTTACAGATTCGAATAATCAGGTGACGGAAAGCAGAAAATGGCTGAATGCCACACTCGGAATCTTCCTTCTCTGCAGGAGGATTATCGGAGCGACAGGTAAGACTTATCTCGGAAAGTTCCTTGCCTATTCTTTCAGCTACTGCTTTGGAATCTTTTATCCTCTGGCTAGGATTCTTATCGGAATCTATGGAATCCGGCTTATCTATGCTAAGAAAGGTCTTGCTAGGAAACGATATGGAAGGACTTGGGTCGGAGGTATTTTGTTCTTCCTCTGTCTTCTTGCTTTTGCTTCATTTTCTATTTTTGCCGGAGACGAGACCATAAATATTTCTTCCCTGAATGCTAGCTATACCGATTTGAGGCACTCTTTTGCCCGTTATCCTTTCCAAATCGATAACTTTGGTTCTCTGAGCGGACTTGGCGGAGGCTTTATCGGTCTTTTCCTTGTCACTCTTTTTGGCTCTATCTGGAAAGCAACCGGCGATAGGGTGTTCTTTGTTCTTCTTTTTATTGCTTCTTTGGGGCTGATTCTTTTCCATCCTATTGTGAATGAAATGGAAAATCTCCGCAGGAAGAAGGAAAAGAGAGTCAATTACTCTTCTTCCTTCCAAAAGCAGAAAAACAAGGAACATACTTTCCTTCATCGGTCGAATGAAAAGAAGCCGAAAGTCGAGGAACCTCTTCCTCAGTTCAATAGGCAGAAACAAGCTACTGCCGTAGAAGAAGAGAAGCTGACTCCGATCACAAAAGAAGAAAGGAAACCGGTCCTGGATGCCTTAAAGACCAAAGAGGAGGAAAAACCGGCACTTAAGAAAGAAGAGTCTTCCTACTCCTTGAATGAAGAGGATAGGAATCGTAGTGCCAATCGTTTCCGTCAGGCTGCCATGGCTTCTTCCGAACCGCAACAAGAACAGGAAGCCAATCCTTCTTTTGTTCCGCCTCATCAGGAACCCGTTGAGAAAGTGTTTGTTTCCGAACAAAAACCAAATCCCTTTGCTCAGTTTGCTTCTAGGCAGAAGGAAGAACCTAAGGTTGAGGAAAACAAACCGGCTGAAAAGCCAGTGGCAGCAAAACCAGAGCCTATTGCTCCTCAGCCAAAGCCGTTTACTCCGGCACCGGTAGTCGAGAACCCGCTGGATGGTCCTTTCCATTCCAGAAAGGATGCTTATAAGGAGAGCTTCAGTCAGGAAGTCGCTATTGATGATGATAAGCCAAGGCAGGATGCTCCGGAATTTGTTGAAACCACCGCTCCTGTCAAAGAGGTTGAAAAAGAACTGACTGAGGAAGAAAAAGAAGACGAACTTGTTAAGAAGTATTTCGATGACAAACATAAACGGGAGAGCGATAGGCTAGAAGAACGCCGCCGCAAGGAAAGGCTGAAGAAGGCCCAGTATCAGGAATACACCAAAGAGACTCTTGCCTATAATTACCCCTTCCCAACGGATGAGCTTTTGGATGAACATGATGATTCCGCAAAGATTCAGCTGAACCAGGAAGCTGCTCAGAAAAAAGCTGTTATCATCAACAATGCTTTAAAGGACTTCGGCATCCGTGCCCGTGCAACCAGCTTTACCATCGGTGCGTCTGTCACCCGCTTCAATGTCCTGACGGATTCCGGTGAAAAGGCAGATAAGATTGCATCTCTTACCGATGACCTTCAGCGTTATCTTAACGGCGATAAGTCCGTTCGTGTGGAAACGGTTGTAGAAGGACGCTCTACTTCTGGTATCGAGGTTGGAAACCAAGCACCAAGGGCTGTTTCTTTCAAAGATGTCTTCCAGAAAGTGGAAACGAACACGAGCGATAATCTCCTTCTTCCTATCGGAAAGGATATTTCCGGCGAAATTGTAACCTACCCGCTGAATAAGAGGCCTCATCTTCTTGTTGCCGGCTCCACTGGATCTGGTAAATCGGTTTTAATTCATTCCAGGATTTCTACTCTGTTGATGCGGAACTATCCAAATCAAAGGAAACTGAGGCTGATTGATCCAAAGCAGGTTGAATTCGGTCTCTATAAAGACTGCCCGCATCTGCTTTGCCCGGTTATTTCAAATCCTAGTCAGGCCATCCGTGCTTTGGCTAAGCTCTGCGTAGAGAGGGACCGTCGTTTCTCTCTGCTTTCTGCAAACCGCTGTGTCAATCATGATGACTATAATAAACTTCGGACAAAATCACCGGAACTCGGATTGGAGGAAAGGCCTGCTATTGTCTGTATCATCGATGAATTCGCAGATTTAAGGCAGACGGGAGGCAAAGAACTTCCAGAATATGTCTGTCGTATTGCCCAGAAGGCTCGTGCAGCTGGCATTTATCTGATTATTGCTACCCAGCGTCCGGACCGTGATGTTGTTCCTTCTTTGATTAAATCCAATATTGCCTGTCGAATCGGACTTAGGTGTGCAAGTCGTGTCAATTCTCAGGTTATCCTTGACGAAAACGGTGCAGAGACTTTGCTTGGTAAGGGAGACCTTCTCTTCAAGTGTCCTGGAAAGAAATCGAGGATTCGTTGCCAGAGCCCGTATCTTTCCAATGAGGAAATCGACCGTGTTCTGTCCTATCTGAAGAAATACGCCGGCAAGCCGCATTACAATCCAGAGTTCTTGGATTTGGAACCGGCAGAAAAAGAAAATGCACTTGGAACCGATGGCCAGGTTCAGGATCCGGAAGAGTTTATGTACAACTCTATTAAGGACTTTGTCTGTCGGACAAAGAGGTGCAATAAGGCTTTATTAAGGCGTACGTTCCGTCTGACTAGCCAGAAAGCAAGCGATACGATTTCCCGTCTCTTAGCAGAGCGGATTATCGATAGGGGACCAGGTGGCACTTATACTCCTGGTATCTCCGCAGAAGAATATTTACAGGAGCATAGTAACTGATTATGGAACTTAAAGTCTACCGGTATACGTCAGAATTCCAGGAGCGGCTGTTACTTCATCGGATTTATCTGAAAAAAGAGGACGTTTCTTTAGAGGCTCTTCTTGTCTTAGCGGACATCAGGGGCCGCAGTTTGGAAGAGCCAGGCAAAAAGAACAGGATTCCGTTCGGAACCCTTTCGTTCTCTGTCCTTCTTGCAAAGGATGGATACTTTTTTGATGCTTATCTGAATCAAGCAGAAGTAAAGAGGCTTTTCTCGGATCCGTTTAAGAAGGCTGTCTGTGTCAGGATGGATAAGATTGAAAAAGAAGTTCCTATGGATGAAAAGCTTCTTTCCTTATCCAAAGAAGGACTCCTTTCTTATTACAGAAACGAAGAGAAGAATCCGGAGAATCTGTTTTCTAAGATGCTTTCTCTTCCTTTGTCTTCCCCTCTTCCGGAATTAGGACTAAGGAGAGAAGTCAGTCTTGAGAGGGTCAAGTCTGCTTATTCTCTTATCTCGAATTCTAAGACGGGTGTTGATTTCTATCTTGGTAGTTCTTTAAAGAAAGATCCGTTTTATTCTTTATCGAAGCTTTCTACTGTGATTCCCGAAGAAGGGTTATCCTCTTTCCCTGAAGATAAGATGGTAGAGGAAGAGGGATTACCTTATGACAGGCTCTGCTTTGTTTATGAGAGGCCTGAAATCAAAACGGAGAAAGACCGCAAGGAAAGAGAAGTTTTTTCTCTTAGGGTTTCTTCTTGCTATGAGAATCTTTTTAAGAAGGAACTTGGCTCGAAAGTTGTTGTCTCAAGGAAGATGCTTACTCCGAAATATTCGCTTCTTTCTTGCCAGTGTGAAGCAAAGAAGAGGAATAGGTTCAAGGATCGTATTATCTCTTTGCTGCAGAAAGAAGAACAGGATATCGGATCCTATTTTGAATCTTCCTATAATCAGATTCGGACTCGTCAGGTTTTGTTCAATGAGGAACCCTCTCTGCTTTTAAAACGAATCAGCGAGAATGCATGCTTTTCTCTTTCTGATGGAGATGAGGATTACTTCTCTCCGCTGGATAGGAAGAAAGAAAGCATTAGGCAGCAGCAGAAGGATAGGAAGAAAATCCATCAGTATATTTTTCTCTCTAAGGAGAATGCATAATGATCAAAAATGATTTCGGGCATTTAGGCTGCCCTTATTATGAAGAAAAACTCGAGAACGGAATCACTTTGATTCTGATTCCGAGAAAATCCAAACTGAAATCCGCTGGCATCTACATCGGAAAGGGAAATCTTTTCAATGTCAGGGAAGCCAATGGTGCTAAGAGGTACAAGGGAACTGCCTTCTTTGCAAAAGAGAGGATCAGGAGTCCTTCTTTCAAAGAGGAACTTGCAAGCAAAGGAATCATCGGAAATAGCCGAATTGATTATTCCTATACCTACTATTCTTTGGACTCCCTGGAAGATGTTTATTCTGGACTCAAGAGGCTCAGGGATAAGATTGTAAAACGGGATTTCAAAGAGGAAGAACTCGAAGGAATTAAAGTGGCTCTGCTTCCAAGGCTGAAAGAGGAAGAAAAAAAGCCTGAGAATATCTGTGAAAAGAAAAGGCTGAAGAACAGGTATTTTGCTTCTCCTTTAAAAGACAGTGTGCTTCCGAGTGAAAGCGATTCTATTTCGATTCATGCTTCTTCTCTGAAACGCTTTGTAGAGAATTATTATGTTCCAAAGAACAGGGTAGTTTTTGCTTCTTTGGATGAAGCCCCATCAGTCAGGATTCAAAAGCTTTCCGGACTTGTTTTCCCACCGGATCTTACCATCTGGGAAAAGAAATCGAAAATCAGGGATGAGAGCAAAGTCGTGGAACGCCTTGGAGAAGAATCCTTTGATGGAAGGGGAACCTATGTGAGCTACGGATTCAAGTTTCCGATCCGAAAAGACCTTTATGAACATTATGGAAGGGGTCTTTTCCCCAAGTATGAACTCATGAGGAAGAATTTCTTTGTTTCTCCTCATCTTATTGCTCAACTGAACGAGAAACAAGCAGACCTCTTATCTGCCCATTTCTATCAAGGTGGCGAAGATACCTATGTCAGCCTCAATAGGCGGGTCATCGATGAAAAGCCGATTCTTGATTTCCTTGACCTTTATTTCTCAAAGCTCGACAATCGTATTAGGAAAGACGAGTTCAATAATAGCAAGAGGGAATACAAAGCAGCATCTAGGAAAAACCTTGCTCTTCCGAACAAAGTTATTTCTGAGTTTGCACGGAATTTCCCGAACCATATCCCATACACTTTGTTGGTTTCTCTGGTGAATAAGGAAAATTATTCTGGATACCGGCGCTTTGGAGAGGATATCTCTTCTTTCGAAAAGGCTGCTTTTATCTTAAAAGGAAAACGTTTCAATGGATAAACAATACCTATCCTGTACTGCAATCAATAACCAGAATCTGGCAGTCTACGTTGCAAAGAAGCTCACATCAACGATTCTGACTTCTTTCCGTCTTTATATTGACGGGAAGTTTTCTCTTCTTCTGAAACCAGTTTCCCGCTCGGAATCTAATTCTGCTTTGATCTATAACCTTAACCTTCCTAGTGGATTCTCGTTTATTCCAGGCAACCGGTATGAAGTACTGACTCCGCATAATTTCTTTGTCCCCATCAACATTTCCTTTTTAGCTAGGACCAAAAAGTTTGAGGAAAAGTATCGTTATGATGGTGAACTTGGTGCAATCTATAGTAAGAAGAAGACGGTATTCCGTGTGTTCTCTCCTTTTGCCGCTTCTAGGAGCCTAATCCTTTACTTCAAAGGCAAATGGAAGAGCTTTGTCAGGGAAAAAGATAGTGAACATGGTATCTTTGAGATTTCTCTCGATGGCAACTATGACAAAGCAGGGTATCTCTATGAAGCTGAAATCTTCGGAAGCAGGTATCGTGTGGTCGATCCCTATGCGTTTGCTTTATCTTCCAATAGCCGCCTAGGTTATGTCATCGATAGGAACAAAATTAAGGCAATTCCTAGCAATAGAGATAAATTGCCTAAATTTGAAAACGAGACTCATGCAGTTATCTATGAAGCACATGTCCGGGATAGGACATCTTTAACATCTAGGAGAGACAGAGGAACTTTTGCTGCTCTTTCCAGAGGAGGAGAGAAGAACAAGAATGGTTTTCCTCTTGGCAGGGACTATATCGCTTCCTATGGTTTCACCCATGTTCAGCTTAGGCCGGTTAGGGATTATCAGACCGTCAATGATGAAGCGGTCTTTGACAGCTATAACTGGGGATATGATCCAAGGTTCTATTTTGCACCGGAAGGCTCCTATTCCACCGATCCTATGGATCCTTATGCCAGAAATCGGGAACTGAAGGAATTGATTTCCTCTTTCCATGAGAGAGGAATCCGTGTCAATCTTGATGTTGTCTACAATCATGTGTTTTCTCAGAACTTCAATTCTTTAGGATTGCTTTGTCCGGAGTATTATTTCCGTCATAATCCGGACAATACGTTATCCAATGGAACGGGCTGTGGAAATGACTTGGAGAGCCGGAACTACAGGGTTAAGAAGCTGATTAAAGATTCTATCCGTCATTGGATTGATGCTTTTGACATCGATGGTCTTCGTTTTGACTTGATGGGCATTCTGGATGTAGAGACAATTAAGGAATGCTATGAAGAAGCCAAAGCCAGGAAGAACGATTTTAGGTTCTATGGTGAAGGCTGGGATTTGTATACGAATCTTCCGGGAAGCGAGAAAGCGAGCAGGAACAATGCCTACAAGATTCCTTTCTGTGGCTTCTTTAATGACCGCTTCCGTGATGTTGTCAAAGGGAAGAGCAATGCTTCGGAACTATCCGTCCGTGGTTATCTTCTTGGTGACTGCAATTACCGGGATGGATTCAAACATGTCAGGCTTGGATCCTGTGTACCGCTTGCTTTTGCTCCGCTTTTTTCTTCTTATCATCAGTCCATCAACTATGTTCAGTGCCATGATGATGCCTGTCTCTATGATAAAATCCGGATTGCCAATCCAGATGCCAAGGAACCAGAAGTCAGGAAACGGATCAAGAGGATCAACGTAGCTCTTCTGTTTGCCCTTGGTGTTCCTTTCTTCTCTGAGGGACAGGAAATCGGAAAGTCAAAGTCCTTTAATTTCAATACTTATAATGCCGGAGACAAAATCAATGGTTTCGACTATGCTCTTGCAGAAAAGCGAAAAGACAGGATGAATTTCCTTACCGATGCTATCAAAAGGAAAAAACGCTTCAGGCTTCGTTCTGGAAACGAGTATGAAGAGCTCGATAAGCACAGGGATTTCGAAGATCTTAATAGCGGAGCTCTTAAGATCAACTATCATAGGAAAGACTTTGACTTCTATTTGATATTCAATCCGACGAAGGAAACCATCAGGTATGATTTCCCGGAGGATGTCAGGATGATTTTCAGTGATGGCGGAGATGTCTCGGATAGTCGTTTCAGGGTTCATCTTGCGATTCTCCCTGGCTGTTCCGTGAACGTGTTTTATAAAGAGAAAGCCAATGGCAAGCTTTCGAAGGAGGATAGATAATGAGGAAGTGGGTTCGTCTCGCATTGACGCTATATCCGGTACTTGGTCCCTTAGGCCATCGTGCTAAGAAGCATCGCCGGCATCCGGAAAGAAAAACACAGGTTGAATGCTTTGAAGATGTGAAGAGAATAGCTGCAAAAGCAAACAAACGGGGTTTCCATGCTGTCTTTTTCGAAGAAGGAAAAGAAAACCTTCCCAAAGGACAAGTTCTCTTCACCTGCAATCATGTCTCAGACTTTGATCCAAGGGCAGCACTCTGCGTCATCGACCGTCCGATTGCTTTCTTATCGAAGAAAGAGGTCCGGAAGATGCCGATTTTCGGATGGATTGTCGATTATCTTGGTTCTACCTTCATTGATCGGAATGACTTACGAAGCGAGATTAAGGCGTTCCGTGCCATTAAATCCCAGCTGGAAACAGAAAAGGAGCTTTCCTACTTTGTTTTCCCAGAAGGAACCAGAAGTCAGGGACCGGAATTCAATTTAGCTCCTTATCATGCCGGAACCTTTAAGATTGCGATTCATAACCAGCTTCCGATTTGTCCGGTTGTTAGGTATTTCCCAGAGCGTGTCTTCAATCAGCACTACCATTATCATAAATACCCCATTCAGGTAAGATATCTGAAGCCGATTTATCCGGAAGAGTATAATGAAAGGACCAACCAGGAAATTGCCCAGAAGGTTCATGATGAGACATTAGCAGCCTTAGAGGAGAGGAAGAAAAAAGATCCAAGGCTTGTCAAAGAGCTCAACGGATACTCCGATAAGAAACTAAATAAGGTTCTTCACTATAACAAAGTCACGAAGAAGTCATAAAAAAGGGTGCGGTAACGCAGCCTTTTTGCTAGCAAATGGTAATTTCGGTTTCAGCCGACTTGATTAGTCTATCTAGGGTTGGCTTTAGACTATGGAATATTTCAGATGATTCTTTTGTCCTTTCAAACGTATAGTAATAGGAGTAGTCACTGCTATCCGTGATTTTATTTATTTCTCCGATTTCTATCTTGCGACGCTCTTTGCTGCTATTCGAGGACAGCGTGAAGAAATAAACGCCGACTTCTTTAGTACCATCTGTTGTTTTATTTATAAGAACTGACAGAGTGCCTTTGTATCGATTTCGCCTTTATAGTTCCGTGGGAACTTTGGATAGATGGAGATTCTCTTTGGAACAGAATAGGTCATCCTGTTGTCGTCGAATTTCTTTCTTAGTTCTTTAAACAGGGTTTCATCGGGGCGATCACGGTTTTCGATAAATAAGTGAAGATAAGGAGTATGATTGATGCTTCGATCGAAGAACACTTTTGCAGAAATGACACCGGGAATGGTAAGGCTGATGTTTTCAATCCTATCCAAGTAAATCGGATAGCCATGGAAGCGGGCGATGTTTTTCCTTCTGCGTGAGAAGATGTAGTGTCCGTCCTTATAGATTAGAATGTCATCTAAGATGAAGTAAGGAACACCTTCAAAAAGGATGGTGTCTTTGTTGATATCATCTTCCTTGTATCCGAAAAATCCATTGGGAAGAGAGAATGCAAGGCGTCCTTCTTCTCCTTCTTGGACCGGAGAGGTTCCTTTTAAAGGCAGTAATTTCACAGAGAACGGAGTTAACGGAATACCAAGATCCGGAGTCAAGCTGTTCTGGATGGAACCGCCAAGAAGGAAACCACCGGCTTCGTTTGCCCAGAAAGCCTGCTTTAAGGAATAGGGGAAGACAGATTCGTTTAGCTCAAAGGTCGGTTTTTCTAGTGTCAGAATGACACTCTTGATTTTCTTGCTCCTTGAGGATGTCCTCTGGGAGAGAATAGCTTGGTACCTATAAGGGAGGAGGATCAGAGTATCTGCTTTCTTTTTCTTGATCCAGTAGATGGCACTATCGACTTTGTTCTTGTTGACGAGATTGATGCTCCTTCCTAAAGAAATAGGAGTCAGAATTCCAGATAGAGTTCCGCCTGCACTTTCTAATGGCATCAAAGGAAGAATCGTTCCTTTCCTTGCTTCGGAAGAGACTTCCTGAAGGAAGGAAACGGTTGTGGTATCCCTGATTTCATTGGAAAAGGATAGTGTCTTTCCATGCCTTGTGTCACCAAGGGAATGGAAGATCAGGACTTCCTTTTTCTCATTCGAGAAGGAAGGGACTTCCTTCCTCTTTTTGTGAGAGGGGAAGACAAAAACAGAATCGGCAAAGCCGTCTTTTCTTGCCACCGAAAGACTTTCCTTGTTTTCTTTCAGATATTCCCGTTTCTTGGAGAAAGGAAGATCTTTCTTTGGAGACAGAAGCACAATAGCAGAAGTCTTCTCTTTGAGAATAGGAAGGTATTTCTTATAAAGGCGGTCTTGAAGGAAAAGGACGCTTTCTGGCTTATCCTTCCTCCTTCTCGCATAGGCTTTCGGAGGAAGATGAGAGGACAAGACCGTAATCGTGCATCCGATTTTCAAAAGGGCTAGAAGAGTGATTACGCTCTCTGGAAAGAATTCAGAAATCCTCGTAACGAAGGAACGCTTGTTGATGCCTTCGTTATAAAGAAATTTCGCTTGCGTTTCTGTCTTAGAGTAGAGCTCAGAGTAGGTCAGGCTTTTTCCTTGATAGAAAATCGCAGTTTTCTTTGATTTCCGGTGAGATGCGAACTGAGTATAGAATGTCTGGTTTTTCATCAAAATATAGTATAGCAAGGACCTAGGAAAAAGGATAATGCCTTTTTTCTTTCTTTTTGTGTATCCAAGTGGTTAACCGATGGTTTTCTTAGCGATGGAAAAGAGGATAGATTTTATTGAAAGGATAAGGGGAATTAGATTATAATTTTTATGGCCTAAAGAGTCATAGAAGGACCAATCGAATTGAACCGCTTATTTGATAAAATCCCTGAAGAGCTCTTTGCTCCGCTCTCTCGGAAGTATAAGACAGTCTATGCTTTTTCCCTTATTACGTTATATCATCTGCTGCGCAATCAGAAAACAGATGTCAAGCGCAGCGATTTTGCTATCTCCCTGAAAAGCCAGGGAGAAGAGAGGATGCAGCTATTCTCCATTGAAACCGACCGGTTAGACGATAAAGACGAAGAAGAAACCGTTGAAGTCGAGGCTGGTGGAAACAAGGAGGATGAAGCTTCCATCCTAAGTCAGAAAGTCAACTACATCATTCGCAAGCTTTCCAAATGCGGATGGTATATCATTTCCCGGAATCCGAAGACGAATGTCGAGTATCTCTATCTTCCTTCTTTTTCCATCCAGATGCTAAAGCTTCTGGATGATTTGGCTTGTGATACTTCCTCTTATCTGCCGTTAGTCCATCAGACTTATGCAGAACTCAAGAGGGAAGACGAAAAAGAAGACGACTACAGGTATCGTTCTTTGGAGAACGCCAAGAACAATGCCGATACTCTCGATAGGTCGGTTACTCTTCTCCGTCAGCAGATTCTTGTGTACGGAAATCGTCTTTCGAAAGTCTTTGATCCAAACAAAGCCCTGCAGCAGCATTTTGATGAATACCGCGCAGGAATTGCGGATAAATACTATCATCCAAGGAAAACGTATGATTCCTTAGGACTTTATGCTCAGCCGACAATTTCGATTCTGAAACGCTGGATCAAATCCGAACGTATTATCACCCGTCTTGTCCGTCAGGCAAAAGCAGAGCCTGGAAACTCCGAGACGGATCTTGCAAAGCTGACGTCTTCGGTCATCAAGAAGATTCAGGATGTCATTGACATTTTCTCTCGTCTCTCTTCCGCTTTTGATGAAATCGACCATGCTAACGCCGATTACACAGAGGCTGTTCAGAGAAAGGTCAACTATCTTTCCAATAGTGATAAGACCGTCAAAGGAAAACTGACGACGATTATTCGTTCGATGGCAAATGAAATCAGCAAGAACCCGGCTCTTTCCTATGATGAAAGGCCGATTGTCAGGAAAGCAGGCGAGACCATCTCCCTTTATCGTCAGGGTTATCTTGATTCCCAGTCCAGGAGGATGCCTTATCGCCGAACGCAGGAAGACATTAGGGATGAGCCTCTCCCGTTGGAAGATGATCTTCTTCCGGAAGAGTCTTCGATGCTGAGGAATAACATTCTGGATAATGAGCTTAACCGTTTCTCTGATACGACCATCAGGCAGTATCTAGAAGAGAACAGGCAAGACAGAGATCAAAGGCTGACGAATGAAATGCGTATTGAAAATACCGATGATCTTGTCAGGAGGATTCTCGGAATCCTTAAGGCTACATTAAATAGGATTCCTTATACGTGCGAAAAGCTTGAGGACCAAGTCCTTTATGCTGGATACTACAGGCCGTTATACCGCTTCAAGAAAAAAGGAGTGACGAAACATGTTTCAAGAGGATTATGAAAAAAGGAGCCGATCGGATAAGAATCTCTTTTCAGAGGTTTTAAACGATTTTCTCTATCAGTGCTATATCTGCCGGAAGTCCTATGACCGGAAGAGCAAGATCTTCCGCGCCGATCCGGACTACAGGTTCATCGAACGTTATTATGATACGTTCGAAGATTATCTTTCCTATAGGGACAGGACACTTTCCAAGTCGGATGAAGATGGCGTCATCTTTGTCACCTCGAGCGCAGAACGGAACCACTTCCGCTTCGACCCGACGACTACTTTGATTGTCTTTGCCCTTCGCTCCTACTATGAAAATCAGCTAGAGAAAGCACCAGAAGAGACGGAGGTCTTAAGGACCTCGGGAGCCCTGAGTGCTTATTGCAATGAGCTTGGCCTTTCTTCGGTCAGCAAGCGTCTTTCTTCGAATACGATCAGCTCAGCTCTTCGTACCTTAGATGGCTTCAACATTGTTTCAAAGTGCACGGGTTCCTTCTCCGATCCGAGTTATTCCTTCTATATTATGCCTACCATCCGCTATCTGCTCTCTTCCGAAAAGCTCAATAGCCTCTATTCCTTCTTGACCAAACCGCAGGAAGCAGCCGCTGAGCCTTCTCTTTTCGATAAGATGACATCCGAGACAAAACCTAGGACTGATGTCCCTGCTTATGATGCCAAGGAAGGAGAAAACAAATGAAATCCTTAACGAAACTCCGTCTGATTAACTGGCATTATTTCAGCAATGTCACAACGGATATTAAAAACATTACGTTCCTTACTGGCCCGAATGGTACTGGAAAGTCAACCATCATCGATGCCTTGCAGATTATCATTCTTGGTTCTACCCGTCCGGAGAACTTCAATAAGGCCGCAAACGAAAAAGGCCGGTCTGGTCGTTCGCTTTTGAGCTATCTCCGTGGACAGACCGGTATTAAGGATGATGGTTCGAATATTGTTCTTCGCAGAGGAACCTTTTCTTCGTATATTGCCATCGAGATTTTCGATGATGTCGAAAACAGAACCTTTACCTTAGGTGTCTGCTTCGATGTGGATTCTTCGGATAAAATCGATAAGCATTACTTCTATCTGGATTCTGCTTTCCCGGAGAATGGCTTCTCCAATGCGGAGACGGAAGAGGATAAAGCAAAGGTTCGTCCTAGGCGCTACCGGGAGCTTTCTGCTTGGGCAAGAAACAACTATAAGGTGAATCATTTCCGTTTCTTTGATACCGATACGGAATATCAGGCTTTCTCGAAAGAAGCTTTCGGAAACCTTCCGGATAAGTACTTCTCTTTGTTCAAGAAGGCTGTTTCTTTTGCTCCAATCAGCAATATTTCTTCCTTTATCACGGAATATATCTGTGATGCCGATGAGAATGTCGATATCGCTCCTAGGCAGAAGAACATCGAACAGTATAAGATTCTTGAAAACGAGGCTAAGACCTTAAAGGAAAAGGTCACGACTCTGACTCAGATTCAGCAGATTTTCAATGAGCTTCAGAGTTCACGGAAGAAAATCGATAGGCTGAACTACATCAATGCAAGAGCCGACTACGAAAAAGGCAAGAAGGCCTTAGATAATCTCAATGAACAGGTCAAGAAAGGCAATCAACGCCTTCTTGATATTACCAATGAGCTGAATCAGCTGGATAATCAGCTGGATGATTTAGGAAACGATCTGAATTCCTATAATGCAAAGAAGCTTCAGTCGGATAATTACTCTCTTACGGAGAAGCTTTCTAGGAAGAAAGAGGGGGTCAGGCAGGAAATCAGCCGAATCACTCTCCAGGTCAAGAATGTCAAGGATACGCTTAGTTCCTATGCACATTCTTATTCCAAAGCATGTTCCTCTTTCTATAACTATTATCAGAACTTTGATTCTTCCCGTTTTGGAGACAAGCTGAAGGATAAGTTCGATTCCTTCCTTGAACTGGTTTCCGATGTTGCCGGTGAAGCCAAGACCATCTATGACGGACTGATGCAGGATAATCTTGACTTCCTTGTCATCAAGAATTTCCGGAACGATAGGGAAACCCTTCGGAATGAAGCAAGCGAGAGGAAAACCCATGTCAGCAATGAAATCTACTCGGTCAGCCAGGAACTTCAGTCCCTTCAGTCGGATTTATCGGCTGTCAGCCAGGGCAAGAAGCCGTTTGATCAGCTTGGCCCTAGGTATAGGACCATCAAGCATGGACTTGAGAATGCCTTGAAGGCAAGACATCAGGATGCCTATGTCCATATTTTCTGTGATTTGATTGATGTCAATGATCCGGATTGGACCTTTGCCCTGGAAGCTGTCCTCTTCCGCCAGAAGTTCAACTTCTTTGTCAATCCGCAGTATTATGAAGAAGCAAACCGTATCAGGAAACAGCTGACGACATCCTATAACTACTATTCGGTTTCCTTAGTCGATACCGAACGTCTTCTTTCTGCGCACAGGGTGGCGAACGATGATTCTATCGCTAAGCTCATCACCACAAAGGATGAAGGTGCAAGAGCCTATACCGACTATCTCTTAGGACGTATTAAGAAGTGCTACTCCTTTGAAGAAGCACGTCAATCCGGCTCCGGACTTCTTGCGGATGGTACGGGATACCGTGGATTTGCGACTTGGTACCTCAACCGTGCTTATGGACGTATTTTCTATATCGGAACTCAGGTTTCTAGCAAGACGAAGGCTGTCTCTTCCCAGGATTATCAGAAGAGGAACAATCTCTACTCGCTTCTCAATGAACTGAGCAGCAAGATTGCCGATTTATTGACCCTTCCGCTCAGGAGCTTGAATGAACTGCAGGCCGATGAAGCAGATATCAATCGTCTCAATCAGATTGGAGACCTTGAAAAGAAAGCGGACGATATCAATAAAGAAATGCTTTCTGCTTCCAAAGGCGATAGGAGCCTAGTCAATTCCAAGATTGAGGAAATCGAGAAACAGCAGGATGAAATCAAGAAGCAGCAAAGCGCCCTATTGACGGAATCGGGTGAAATCCGTGCCAACAGGAAACGTCTGAATGGTCAGGATATTCCAAGGGCAGAAGCCAACCTTGCTTCTCTTAAGAGCCAGCTGGAATCCTACCCGAAGGATGTTGTCAATGAAGAGTATGAGCCCTTCTTTGCAAAGCTGTTAGATCAGCAGGGCAGGAGTGTCAGCCAGGTCAAGTCGATGGCTTATAAGGAATCCATCACGGCTCAATCGACTCAGATCAATAACCGCAACAAGCTTTGGAAGCTTCGTAACGACTATTGCAGCACCTATAACCTCAATTACGATAGCCAAAGCGAAGTTTCCAATTTGGAATTCGACCGAGAATTGGAGAACATTTCCAAGGTCAGGCTTCCAGACTATGAGGAAAAAATCGTCAAAGCCCATGATGAATCCATCAAAGAGTTCAAGGATGACTTCATCTATAAGCTCCGTACTGCCATTGATACTGTTTATGCTCAGATTGAAGAACTCAACCAGGCTCTCCTTGATTCCCGCTTCGGACGGGATACCTATCAGTTCAAGGTCTCTCCGAATAAGGACTTTATCGAGTACTATAACAGGATCAGGGATCCCGACCTTCTCCGTGCCGGCGATGCGGAAACCCACTTCAACGAGAAATACCGCTCTACCAGGAACGATTTATTTAATCTTATCTCTTCTTCTACTTCCGCTACTGGTGAACAGAAAGAACAGATTCTCCGGAATGTCGAGCGCTTCACATCCTACACAACCTATATTATCTTCGACCTTCTCAAGACGAGCGGAACCGGTGATGAGCAGCAGACAATCTCCCTCCAGCGCAGCTTCTCTAGTCAGTCCGGAGGTGAAAGCCAGACTCCGTTCTACATTGCTATTCTCGCTTCCTTTGCGCAGCTCTGCCGTGTGAAGAATGCATCGGACAATAATACGCTCCGTCTTGTGATCTTCGATGAGGCATTCAGCAAGATGGATGCTGCCCGTATCAGGAAGTCTACCGAGCTTCTCCGCAACTTCGGACTTCAGGCCATCTTATCGACTCCGAGCGAAAAGCTTCGTGATCTTGTCAATTATGTTGACCTTATCCTTGTTACCATCCACGAAGATAAACGGAAACGTTCTTATCTGGACGTCTACCAGGAAAAAGATAAGAAAGCCAATCCGGTCAAAGCCATTGAATCCCCTTTGGTTAAAGAAGAGGATGTCGGGACTGAGAAGAAATAAACAGAAAACGGAGCTGCCCATGGGCGGCTCCGCTTTTTAATCCTCAATCTTTGCTCTGCAAGTCTTCTTCCGGATGGTAGTCGTAGTCGCTTGGATCAAAGGGGCAGGAATAAATACTGTTATGGGGCTTGTTTCCCCGAAGATGTGTTATTTTTAACTTAGGGCCAAAACAACGACAGGTACAACGAAAACTACGGAAACTTTTCTAGAATTTCAAAAGCCTGTTTTCGGATGAATATCTAAGCAAGATTGGATGCTTCTGTTTTTGAAGAGCCTAGTGACGTATTTTGCCTTGTTTCCGCCGTATTTTGCTTCCCTCCTCTTCTCTTTTTCCCTTCTTCCGTTTTATAATAATAAAGAACTTTCAAGCAGGAGGATTTCATTAATATGCCACGTTCGGAAGAAAGGGTCGCAAGGATTCTCGCCGGTGGACGAGGAACTCGTCTACAATCTTTGACGGAGTCTATGGCCAAACCAGCTGTTTTCTATGGCGGTAAGTACCGTATCATTGATTTTCCGTTATCGAATGTTGCCCATTCCGGCATTTCTACTGTCGGTATCGCAACACAATATGAGTCGACTGCTCTGAACAACTATATTGGTTCTGGACGTAACTGGGGATTGAATGGAACCTATGCCTATGCTGCCATTCTTCCTCCTCGTGAGACGCCAAAAGGTGCTTCTTGGTATTTAGGTACTGCCGATGCTATCTATCAGAATATTGATTGGTTAGATAAGACGCATTGCAAGTATGTCGTTATTCTTTCTGGTGACCACATCTATAAGATGGACTACTCGGAAAGGCTTGATTTCCATAAGCAGAACAATGCGGACGTGACGATTGCCTGTATCCGTGTTCCTAGGAGCGAAGCACCTCGTTTCGGTATTGTTGTCACGGATGAGGAAAAACGTATTGTAGAATTCCAGGAAAAACCGGAAAAACCGAAATCGGACTATGCCTCTAGGGGTATCTATATTTTCACCTATGATCTTCTCCGTAAGGCTCTTGTTGCAGATGCTGAGAAGAAGAAATCCCAGCATGACTTCGGAAAGAATATTCTTCCGACAAGGCTTGATGAAGGAAAACGCTTGTTTGCTTATCCTTTCAAGGGCTACTGGAAAGATGTCGGTACAGTCCAGTCTCTCTGGCAGGCAAACAGGGATTTATTAGATCCTGATTGTGAACTGAATCTTTTCTCGGAGGATTTTAAAATCTATTCTGCTGATACGGCTAGCCGTCCTCAGTATATTGCTTCGACTGCCAAAGTGGATCATTGCGTCATTAATCAGGGCGCCATCATTGAAGGATCGATTCGCCGCTGTGTTATCTGCAATGAAGTCACTGTTGAGAAGGACGCCGAGGTCGAGAATTCCGTTATTATGCCAGGTGCTGTCATTAAGTCCGGTGTCAAGGTCAAGTATGCCTTAATCGGGCCAAAGACCATAGTTGATAAAGACCAGATCGGAAAAGAAGAAAAAGTTGTTCTGGTCAACAAGAAATAGGAGGAAAGAGAGTTATGTCTACCAAAGTCGTTGGCTTAGTGGATTGCTTCAATCTGCCTACGTTCGGTCCTCTTACGAAACACCGTCTCAGGGCTTCTACTGTTTTCCTCGGACGTTATTGCTATATTGATTTCCCGTTATCCAATTTCAGGAATTCCGGAATTCCATCGATTGGCATTCTCTGCCCTGGACATATCCGTTCCTTGAGCCGTCATGTCGGAAACGGACGTAGCTGGATTGGAAATACTAAGATTGGTGATTTCCAGGTCCTCTATGATGAGCCGAGAATTTCTTCTCCGGGTTATAACACCGACATCGCCTGTATCCAGGAAAACTATAACTTCCTTAAATCCATCCATCCGGATTATGTCGTCATTGCTTCGCCAAACAGGGTCTACGAAGCCGATTATCATCAGCTTCTGAAAGAACACATTGCTTCTGGAAGCCGTATTTCGCTTCTCTATCATCATGTGGATAAAGGATTGAAGACGCATTTCATCGGTGCCAAGAAAGTGACTCTTTCTGTAAACGGAAACGTTACTCATCTGCAAGCAAACCTTGGTGATAGTGATTCTGGTGATGTTTCCTTAGCTTCTCTTATCCTTGATTATCCTAGGTTGGAATCCTTAAGGGAATACGCTCAGTCAACCTCTTCCTTCTTTGATTTAACCGATGTCTTATCTTATCTTGGACCAAGTGTCTTAGTCCGTGGAGTCGAAATCAAAGGCTATGTCCGTTGCTTTGACTCTCTCAGTCATCATCTGACTCAGTCCCTTGAACTTTTAGACAAAGATGTCTTTTCTTCCTTATTCAAGGAAAATTGGCCAATTCATACTCGTACTTATGATACTCCGCCGACTGTCTATGCTTCTGGTTCCGTTGTCAAGAACTGCTTCTTAGCAAATGGTTGCAAGATTGAGGGTGAACTTGAAAACTGCATCTTAGGACGTGGTGTCGTAGTCAAGAAGGGCGCTAAAATCAAGAATGCTATCATCTCTGCCCATTCGATTATCGGCGAAAACACAACAATGGAAAATGTCGTTGTCGATCGGGATGCCCAGATTATCCATTCGACTCTGATTAAGGGTACCTTAGAGAATCCTGTTTGTATTGAACGAGGAGATATCGTTTAATGAAAATCCTTCTAGTCGCTTCGGAAGCTTTACCATATTGCAAAAGCGGAGGCCTTGGAGATTTCATCTTTTCTTACGGAAAAGCTTTGGCAAAATTAGGAGAAGATGTTTCTGTTATCCTTCCACTTTATAAGTCTATTCGTATCAAGCACCCTGAAGTCAGGAATGGGTTTTATGACCAGTTCGATTTCAAGAGGAACTGGCGGACTCAAGGCTGTGGTGTGTTCAAAGTCGAAAACGAAGGAGTGAAGTTCTACTTCACGGCTAGGGACCGGTTTGATCGGGATAATAGGTATGGATACGGAGATGATACGGAGCGTTTTGCTTGTTTCAGGATGGCAGTCAATACCTTTATTACGCGTCATAATGATTTCGATGTTGTCCATTGCAATGACTGGCAGACAGGTGTCTTACCTTTGCTTCTCAGTTACAACAAAAAGAAAATCAAGACTTTCCTGACAATTCATAATCCTGCTTATCAGGGTTGGGCAAAACGGGAAGACCTTTCCAATTTCTTCAACCTTGATTTAGGATACTATGACTCTGGCTATTGCCGCCTTGGTGATTCCTTCAACTACCTTAAGACGGGTATCAGGTCTGCTGATAAAATCAATACGGTTTCCAAGACTCATGCCCAGGAACTGATTCACGATCACAATAGCTTTGGCGGCCTTGGTGCCATTATCGATTGGTGCCGTCATTATGATTTCTCTGGAATCGTCAATGGACTGGATGTTGATATTTGGAATCCTCAGACGGATTCGATTCTTGCTAGGAACTACAATGTTGATAACTATGCCGCTGGAAAAGCTGCAAACAAGCAGGAAATTCTTCATCGCCTGAATTGGCAGGAGGGCTTCACGGGTCCTTTGTTCTCTGCCATTACTCGTCTTTCTTCTCAGAAAGGTGTCGAACGTATCTTAGACCTCTTCCCGCATCTTCGGAACTATGGTGCCCGAAGGATTATCATCGGTACGGGTGAAAGGGAAGATCAGGTTCTTGCTAAGGCACTGTCCACTCCGGAAGTCTATTTGGTCAAACGGTATGATGAGAATCTAGCTCATCTTCTCTATGCAGCTAGTGACTTCTTCTTAAGGCCGAGTCATTTTGAGCCTTGCGGAACAAGTCAGATGATTTCTTCTCGTTATGGAACTCTTCCGATTGTCTCCAATGTCGGAGGACTCAATGATACTGTTGTTGATATTCAGGACGGTCCTCGTGCTACTGGATTCGTTTTCCACAATGATGATTACTTCGGCTTAGTGAATGCATTCTATAATGCCTGCAATCTCTATCATGCCCATAATCTTGATTCTAGGATTCGGCGTGGAATGGGAATTGACTTCAGCTGGAAGAAATCGGCTGAGGAATACCTGAAACTCTATCATTCTGTTGACTGGAAGTAACTTCTGATCTTAATGAAAAAGAACCATCTCGAAGAAAAGATGGTTCTTTTTTATGCAAATAGAGGAGACTAGTCCAGCCATTCCCTTTCTTCCTGTACTTCCCAGAAGGTCTTCGTGTTATTGTCGAATATCTTCTGCTTCACGAAATCCTTGATGGCCTCTTCATAGGTTGGAAAATCGGGAAGATCGATGTAGGAATAATCCAGTGCGTCTCCATTGGCATCATTATCATCTTTTAAATGGATATGATCGTCCGTATGCCCTTTCCAGCTTTGAATCTGGATGTGTCCTTTTTTTATCTCCGGCTCCCAGACAGTTTGGAAAAAATACCCTTTTCCTTTGTAAAGGACAGTCCATTCGTTCCTGTCCCT
>ULPT01012413.1_pt1 | contig 44539 bp, 25 predicted proteins | sample 1953751 | NCBI WGS metagenome assembly ULPT01 (sample SAMEA4835636, study PRJEB28245) | human gut metagenome | biome: gut microbiome; material: fecal sample | place: Denmark | collected 2008 | reverse complement strand
CTCGTGTCTGTATAAAGTTCTCCAGCCATTGGATAGATTCGATATCCAAATGGTTCGTAGGCTCGTCCAATAACAGGACATCAGGACGCCTCAACAATAACTTGGCCAATTCGATACGCATACGCCATCCACCGCTGAACTCATTGGTTTGACGGTCAAAATCTTCCCGTTTAAAACCTAAGCCCAACAAGGTACGCTCCAACTCCGCATGGTAGTTATTGCCTCCTGCCATTTGGAACTGCTCCGACAAATGAGTGACCTTATCAATGATTCCATGGTAAGCCTCCGATTCATAATCCGTCCTTTCGGTAAGCTCATTGTTCAACCGTTCTATCTCCCGTTCCATCTCATGGATATGATCGAAAGCGAGTTCTGCCTCTTCACGAACAGTCCTTTCATCTTTCAGTTGCATCTGTTGAGGAAGATACCCGATGGTTGTCTCTTTCGGAACACTGACTACACCTCCAGTCGGCGATTGCAATCCTGCCAAAATCTTCAGCATAGTAGATTTACCAGCTCCGTTTTTCCCAACCAAAGCGATGCGGTCTTTCTTATTCACCACGAAAGAGACATCATCAAAAAGCGTGAATCCTCCAAACTCAACCTGTAATTTTTCAACTGAAATCATGTTTATTTATATTTAAATGCGGTGCAAAGATACAACAGTTAAAAGATTTTCCTATCTTCGCAGACATTTAACATCTAAAATATTTACTCCTTATGAAAAAAAGAAACATTACATTACTTACTGCAGCCACTTTGGCTTGTAGTTTAACCTTCAGCTCTTGTATCGGTTCTTTTGGTTTAACTAACAAACTTTTGAGTTGGAACCAACGAATTAACAGTAAATTTGTAAACGAATTGGTATTCGTTGCTTTTCATATCATTCCTGTTTATGAGATTTCTTGCCTTGCAGACCTCTTGGTAATCAATGCTATCGAATTCTGGAGCGGCGATAATCCAGTAGCAGATGCAGGCAAAATTGAAACCGTCAAGACAGACGATGGGATTTATACCGTAGAGACTCAAAAAGACGGATATCATATTGAAAAGGAAGGAGAAGAGGATTCCGGCGTGGACTTGGTATTCAATCAAGAAGAAAACAGCTGGAGTGTAAAAGCTGGTGACACATCTTATCAATTGCTGAAATATAACAATGAAAATGAAGTGGTCATGTATTTGCCTGATGGCAATGAGATGAGTGTTGAACTCAGCCAAGCTGGTGTTTTAGCATTCCAAGAAGCGACCCAAAACTATTCATTTTTCGCTGCTCGCTAATTATTAACTCAACCTTGCCAATGCTTCGGATGAAGTGCTGGCAAGGTTACATTACCTAATTATATTTATCTTTATGAAACTAATCGTCAAAACAGCTCTCCTGTGTGGAGCGTTAAGCTGCGGTATGATTACCAACCAACCCCTTCATGCGGAAGGCACCACATGTTCACAACAACTACCGTACTGGAAGGATATCCAAACAGTCGCAGTAAACAAGGAATTACCTCGCAGCTCTTTCATGAGCTATCCGGACAAAAGCACCGCTTTATCTTTTAAATATGAAAAGAGTCCATACTATCAGTTATTGAACGGCACATGGAAATTTTATTTTGCCGATTCTTACAAGGATTTACCAGATAACATCACAGATCCTTCTGTCAACACCAGCTCTTGGCATGACATAAAGGTTCCGGGAAACTGGGAATTGCAAGGATTCGGTACGGCTATTTACACCAATCATGGATACGAGTTCAAGCCTCGCAATCCGGAACCTCCGATGTTGCCGGAAGCTAATCCTGTCGGCGTGTATAGACGTGATATCGAAATTCCAGCAGACTGGGACGGCAGAGATATTTACCTGCACGTTGCCGGAGCCAAATCTGGTCTGTATGTTTATGTGAACGGACAAGAAGTGGGTTATAGCGAAGATTCCAAGAATCCAGCTGAATTCCTTATCAATAAGTATTTGAAGCCAGGGAAGAATGCATTGACACTGAAAATATTCCGTTGGAGCACCGGTTCTTATTTGGAATGCCAAGACTTTTGGCGCATAAGCGGTATCGAACGTGACGTGTTCTTGTGGTCACAGCCCAAGGTGGCTTTACAAGATTTCCGCGTCATCTCTACTTTGGACGATAGTTACAAGCAAGGTATCTTCAAATTGGCAATCGACTTGAAGAGCCATCTCGAATCAGCCAAAGACTTAACCGTATCTTACGAGTTGATGGACAAGGCAGGAAAGAGCATTGCTTCTGAAACTTCCAACATTTGGGTTAGCCCGTCGGCTCCTGCTACGGCATCATTTGAAAAGGTATTACCAGAAGTTGCTTCTTGGAGCGCTGAAACTCCTAACCTCTATACATTATTAATGACAATCAAAGAGGGCGACAAAGTCCTTGAAGTTATTCCTTATCACGTAGGATTCCGCAGATTCGAAATGAAGCAGACGGAAGAGAAGGCAGGAAACGGCAAACCGTACACTGTATTCTTGGTAAATGGCCAGCCGGTCAAATTCAAGGGTGTCAACATTCACGAGCACAATCCTAAAACAGGTCACTATGTTACTGAGGATTTGATGCGTAAGGATTTTGAATTGATGAAACAACACAACCTCAATGCTGTCCGTCTTTGCCATTATCCTCAAGACCGCAAGTTCTATGAACTGTGTGACGAATATGGTTTGTATGTATATGACGAAGCCAACATCGAATCTCACGGTATGTATTACAACTTGAAGAAAGGCGGCACATTAGGAAACAACCCGGAATGGTTGAAACCGCACATGGATAGAACTGTAAACATGTACGAACGTAACAAGAACTATCCATCTGTCACTTTCTTCTCTTTGGGTAATGAAGCAGGCAACGGATACAACTTCTACCAAACCTATTTGTTCGTGAAGGAGAAAGAGAAAAACGGAATGAACCGTCCGGTGAACTACGAACGTGCTTTGTGGGAATGGAATACAGATATGTATGTACCGCAATATCCGGATGCTGCATGGTTTGAAGAAATTGGTAAAGAAGGAAGCGACCGTCCAATCGTTCCATCTGAATATGCTCATGCAATGGGTAACTCCACAGGTAGTTTGTACGACCAGTGGAAAGCCATCTATAAATATCCGAACTTACAAGGTGGTTTCATTTGGGACTGGGTAGACCAAGGTTTTGAAGAGAAAGACAAGAATGGCCGTTTGTATTATACTTATGGTGGTGATTATGGCGTGAATGCTCCAAGTGACGGTAACTTCTTATGCAATGGATTGATCAATCCAGACCGTAATCCTCATCCTGCTATGGCAGAAGTGAAATATGTTTATCAAGATGTTAATGTGACAGCTACCGACTTGGCTTCTGGCAAGTTCTCCATCTTCAACCGTTTTTACTTCAAGAACTTGAAAGATTATCAAGTATCGTATGAAGTGAAAGCTAATGGAAAAACTATCCGTAGCGGGAAAACGTCGTTAGACATCGCACCACAAACTGCGAAAGAGTTTAATGTGAATGTGGCTGGATTGAAGCCGGCTGCTGATACTGAATATTTCGTTAATTTCTATATCTCATCAACAAAGGCTGACGGATTAATTCCTGCCAACCATGTGATTGCATACGAACAGTTCCGTTTGCCTATCGAACCGATTAAGAATGCTGCGAAATATGCCGGTCCTCAACTTACGACAAACGAAAATGGAGATGTATTGACAGTCTCTTCTTCTAAAGTCAACTTCGCTTTTGACAAGAAGAGCGGATTGGTTACTTCTTATAAAGTGAATGGAACGGAATACTTTAGCGATGGCTTTGGCTTACAACCTAACTTCTGGCGCGGTCCTACCGACAATGATTATGGCAATAACCAGCCAAAACGTGAACAGATTTGGAAACAGAGCAGTAAAGACTTCAATGTGTCAGAAGCATCGGTTAGCATGGATGGAAAGAATGCTGTTATCAAAGCGAACTATCTGTTGCCGGCTGGTAACCTGTATATTGTCAATTATACTATCTATCCGAATGGTGCCGTTCATGTAGCAGCTCATTTCACATCAACCGAAATGAAGGAAACAGAGACTGAACTTTCTGAAGCAACACGCACAGCCACCTTTACTCCGGGCAGAGATGAAGCTCGTAAGGCTGCTTCTAAATTGACTGTTCCTCGTATCGGTGTCCGCTTCCGTATGCCGGCAACCATGAACCAGATTGCTTATTTCGGCCGTGGTCCACAGGAAAATTATGCAGACCGTCAATTCGGAACAATGGTCGGCTTGTATAAATCAACTGCTGAAGATTTGTATTATCCGTATGTTCGTCCACAGGAAAATGGACACCATACAGATACAAGATGGGTTTCTGTCAACTCAGCCAAAGGCAAAGGTTTAAAGATTGTAGCTGACGAATGGATTGAATTCAATGCTTTGCGTAATTCCGTTGAGGACTTCGACGACGAAGAATTGACCGCTTTGCCTCGTCAATGGAATAATTTCACACCGGAGCAGGTAGCCAACCACGATGAAAATGCTGCAAAGAATGTCTTACGTCGCCAGCATCACATTAACGATGTGACTCCTCAGAACTTTGTAGAGGTTTGTATCGACTTGAGACAACAAGGTGTTGGTGGTTATGACAGCTGGGGGTCAAGACCGGACCCACAATACACTTTGCCAGCCAATAAAGATTACAAATGGGGCTTCACAATTCTCCCTGAATAACTTTATAACTGCATAAAACATGGGGCTGTGTCAAAACGAAAGTTTGGATGCAGCCCCTTTACAACAATGCACTTTTCACAAACTATTACCACGCTGTTAATCAAACATTTATCACATCTGCAAAAACATACCGTTGTTTTTAAAAAAACATTACGAGGAATTTTTGAAAACGTCCAATGTTTTTTCAAAAACGTCCAATGTTTTTTTCAAAACAACGGTTATATAAAATAAAGCTTCTTTTCGTTTGATTATTTCCCTTTAGCAATACGGATATTGGTGATGAATTGCCCTGCTCCTCTCGCCCCTGTTTCTCCATAAAGCGTAAAATAGGCAGGCGCATTGCAGCGTGGAATATTCACTACTCGCGACCCGTTCACATAAACCTTCAATGCACGCTTATTGAAAGATATGGCAATATGATTGAACTCGCCTCTCTTAAAATTCAAATCTGTTTGCCCTTCATTCTCACTTTCTCCATTTATCCAATCATAACTAACACTTTGGGTCTTATTGGAAGGATGCATCAATCCCAAAGTCAATCCAATCACCTTATTGTTCAAAGCATCATAGAAAGAGTAATGAAAACCATCATTCGTGCCTACGCCCTCTTCTGAAACCGGATAAAGGACATCTAATTCCAAAGTAAAGACATCCGGCAAATAATGTTTCTCTTCCATAAACGGAGTGATGGTCGTTTTCCCTACCAAATTTATACATTTCACGCCATTGACACTTGCCACTTCCGCATTTCCCGATTTCAAATCCCACATCGAAGGGAACTCGCCCATAGGTTCATTGGCAAGACTATCCACAAAGAAGACATCATCTCCAGGCACGAAATCAATCTTGGCATGCGTTATTTCAGGCGATTGGGCTTTCTGCGGCTTGCTTTTAACAGCTTTATCTTCCCCATCATCATACACTTCATCGACTTCGTTATTCTTGCCGTTCTTGGTTTTCTTGTCGCTCTTTTTGCTGTCTTTCTTACTCTTCTTGTCCTTGCCTATTTTGCCGTCAAACGCATCATCGACCGCCTTTCTGGTCTTTTCTTCCACCTTTTGCTCGACCCTGCGTTTGGCAGTGTCCGTCGCTTTATCACCCACTTTCTTGAACCAGTTCTGTGAATAGGCGTCCATCGTTCCCAACGCAAGGAACAGCACGGATAAAATAAAAATGAGATTCTTCATAGCGTGTCATTTTTTAGAAGTTATTTAGTTTGCTTTTATTCTTGCCTGCCAGTTCCAACATTGACGTGCGAACTATGCGCAACTTGTTCGTTATAATGCAAATATAACAGAAATCCGGAAAAGAGAACTATTTAACAGGTTCCTTTTTATATTATTTTTAGTTTTAAGAGACGACAGATTCCACAAATCATAGCCAAACAAGGATTGAAAGTGTCAAAAAATTGGACAGTAGTGTCCAATTTTTTGACACTTTTATTTTTGCCCAAAATACGAAATACCTGATTAATAAGCATATAACTACTTTGGCACGCTATTTGCATTATGAATAGTAGAAAATCAATTTGAATATGAAAAGAAAATACGTAATAACATTACTAAGTTTGAGCCTGATAGGTTCAATGAACGCACAGGAGAAAAGCTGGTCTTTGGACGACTGCATGCATTATGCAGCCAACAATGGCCTTTCAGTCAAGAAACAAATGCACCAAGCGGATTCCTATAAAGCGGAACGCAATGCCGCTGTCGCATCGTTTTTCCCTTCTGTTAACGCAAGCATCGGGGCTCAATACAATTATGGACGTACAATTGACCCTGAGACAAATACCTATAATGATGTATCAACATTCAACAACAACTACAATGGTTCTCTCTCCATCCCTCTTTTCACAGGCGGACAACTCATCAATCAATGGTTGATGAGCAAATCAAACAGGAAAATGGGTATAAACGATGTTGAAAAGGCAAAAGAGGACTTGGCTTTGCAAACGATGCAATATTTCTTGGATGCTGTATATTACAAAGGTACCATCAAAATGGCGCAGGAGAAATTGGAAGAGAGCAACCGCACTCTATACAAGACTCGTAGACAAGCGGAATTGGGACAAAAAGGGCGTGCGGACGTTGCGCAGTTCGAAGCCCAAGCTGCTGCGGATGATTACTCTTTGACTCATCAGACGAATTTATACAATTCCGCAATGGTCAAACTGAAAGAGGTCATGAACTATCCGGCAGACAGCATCTTGACGTTGGACACGGTTGTCCCTGCCCTAAACTACCTGCCGGCGATGGAGAACGTCGCCGAGATTTTTGATTATGCGAGCAACAACAACACGACTGCTTTACAAGCCGATTACCTGCTAAAGCAAAGCAAATATGAATATAGGATTTATAAAGGAAGGTTATTACCCAGCATTTATTTCAATGCGGGCATCAATACCAACTATTTCAAGAACCTAAGTTCTGAATCCAAAGGCACTCCTTTCAGCGAGCAGTTCACTAACAACCGAGGTGAATATATAGGGTTCTCGTTATCTTTTCCTATATTTGACGGATTGAGCAAGGTGACGAATTTGCGAAAAGCACGGAACAACATGCGGATAGCAGAAGAGACCAAGTCCGAAGTGTTAAGACAATTGCATACGGCTATCGAACAATCGGTACTGGATCGCCAAGGATATGCAAAAGAGGCCATTCAGATGCAGAAGAAGGTGGATTCGGACAAGATTGCCTACGAAATTACCAAACGTAAATATGAAGAGGGATTGATGAGTCCGATTGATGTACAGAATAGCGCATCTACTTTATTATCTTCCAAAGCGGACTTGTTACAGAAGAAGTTGCTTTATCTCATGAAGTGCAAGTTGGTGGATTATTACAAAGGAGCTCCCCTCTTCTGATTAAGAACGAATAAATGATTGAATTAACAAATAGATTAACATAGAAATAAAAAAGGAAAAAGATATGGACATTAAGTTAGAAAAGAAAAAAGGAATTCAAAAGAAACATATACCGTACATTATCGGTGGTGCAGCTTTGGTTGTAATTTTAGGTAGTATCATCTTTGGGAACCATGCGTCAACCCTTAAAGTGGATGCAAGAGGTTTGAACATCGGAGAGGTGAAGGAAGAGCAGTTTAATGATTTCGTCCGCGTAGACGGACAAGTCCAACCTATCACTGTTGTCCAATTGAGTCCGGAAGAAGGCGGTATCGTCCGGGAGAAAGTGGTTGAAGAAGGAGCGCAAGTCAAAAAGGGCGATGTCATCATCCGCCTTTCCAATTCCAACCTGGATTTGCAAATCCTGAATGCGGAAGCGGAATTGGCTGAAAAGCAAAACTTCTTACGCAACACGCAAGTCACCATGGAGCAGGACAAACTTGCCAACGAGACGGAGCGCGCCCAATACACTATGGAAGTGCGCCGTGCCCAACGTGCATTCAACCAACAAGAACAACTCTACAAAGAGGATTTGATTGCCAAAGAGGATTACCTCAAAGCGAAAGAAGATTATGAATTGGCAGCCAAGAAATATGAGTTGGTAGTCAAGAAGCTTTCACAGGATTCCATCTCCCGCCGCATCCAAATGGAAGAGTTAGAGATGAGCCTTTCCAATATGCGCCGTAACATCCAATTGATACACGAACGGAAAGAGAACTTGAATGTCCGTTCGCAGATAAACGGCGAATTGGGATTGCTGGACGTTGTGTTAGGACAGAACATTTCTCCGGGACAGAAAGTGGGACAGGTAAATGACTTGTCGGACTATAAGATTGAAGCAATGATTGATGAACACTATATCGACCGTGTAAAGCAGGGATTGTCTGCGACTTTCGACCGTCAAAACTCTAAATTCGACTTATCCGTACGTAAAGTATTTCCGGAAGTGCGTGACGGTAAATTCAGGACCGAATTTATCTTTACCGGGGAACGTCCCAAGAACATCCGCACAGGACAAACTTACTACATCAACTTGGAATTGGGGCAGCCTACCGAAAGCCTCATTATCCCGAAAGGCACATTCTTCCAAAACACAGGCGGAAACTGGATCTTTGTTTTGGATCAAGATGGAAAGAAAGCTTATCGCCGCCAAATCAAGATTGGCAGACAGAACCCGCAGTACTACGAAGTATTGGAAGGCCTGGAACCAGGCGAAAAGGTTATTGTTTCCAGCTACGAAGCCTATAAAAACAACGAAATACTAATCCTTCAATAACAAACATCATGATAAAGAACATAATGGGTGCCATCCGTTCTTTAAGCCAAAAAGGGCGCCACAATTACATGAAGATATTCTCATTGGCAATCGGCTTTGCTGTCGGCTTGATTCTAATCGCTAAGGTCTGCTTCGAGCAATCATACGATAATTTCTACCCGGACAACGACCGCATTTACCAAATACATGAGAAATATGCACAAAGTGATGAAGAAGACATGAACGAACGTGCGTATGTGCCCGGCGGTACTGCTGTCCGGTTACGGGAAATCATGCCGGAGATTGAAACAGCCACCCGTTTAACTTTTGCAGAGAGTGGAAACTTTACGCTGACGGAAAACAAGAAAAAGCTGAAGGCAATGGCAGCCTTGGCTGATAGCTGTTTCTTTGATATATTGAGCCGTCCTATCTTGCAAGGCAATGCCAAAGAGACATTAAGCAGACCATTATACGTAATGGTTTCAGATGAGATTGCAAAGAACATAGGAGGAGATGTCATTGGGAAGACGTTTTCTTTTGATGACAATGAAAAAGTCGTACTGACCATCGGAGGTGTCTTTAAGAAATTCCCATTGAACAGTGCTATAGACTACGACATCTTGATTTCCATGCCTTCCATCAGCCATTTCATGTATGACGGTTCTTTGAACCTCATAGGGAATGACCGCTACATGGCCCTTGTCAAATTGCGTAAAGGAGCAGACATCGCCTCTCTTGATGCACAAATGGACAAGTACATCAAAACTTATCTTCCCGTCGATGAGTTGGAAAAAGCCGGAGTCCGTTTCTCCCATAGTTTCTACCCGCTCAAAGAGATGCATTCGAAAGACGAGAATGTAAAAAGCATGACGGTAATGCTTTTATTGGTAGCTTTCTCCTTGCTTTTTGTCGCTGCGATGAACTACATATTGATAGCTGTCTCCTCGGCTATTGCCCGTTCCAAAGAAGTGGCTGTCCGGAAATGCTATGGTGCTACGGAAATGAATATAAGCAACATCATCTTCTCCGAAGCTTTCGTACATATTATCATAGCCCTGTTATTAGCCATCTTAATCCTTGTCACCTTTAAAGGCACAGTTGAAAGATTGGTCGGCATACCTATGATTGACCTTCTTCAGAGCAAAAGCATGTGGAGCCTCGTCGGGGTTTGCCTGCTGATTCTATTGGTGACAGGACTTCTGCCAGGTTCCTTGTATTCCCGCATTCCTGTTGCAGCCGCCTTCCGACGCTACAACGAATCGAAGCGGTTATGGAAATTGGGGCTGCTGTTCTTGCAATTCACAGCTGCAAGTTTCTTGGTCTCCCTTCTATTCACATTGAACAGGCAATACACTCTATTGGAACATGATGACCCAGGATATGATTACGAGAACTTGGCTTACGCTTCTGTCAACAGTTTGGATACAGCCCAGCGCAAGGTGGCTTTGCAAGAGATAGCCCGCTTGCCAGAAGTCTCCCAAATCACTTATACCTGTACGCTTCCTTTTGATATGGCAAGCGGGGATAATATAAGCCTTCCGGGTGAAGACAGGGAATTATTTAATTCCATTGATATGTATTATGCGGGCGAAAGCTTCTTTGACGTGATGGGAATCCGCATTGTGGATGGCAAGAACTTCAATCCAGCCTTGAAAGCAGACGAAGAGGTGATGATCAGCCGAAGCTTTGCCAAGAAGATGGAAAACACAGCGGGCTGGACAGGAAGCCCGGTAGGCAAACAGATTTGTGTCACTTCCCATGACTATGGTATAGGGAAAGCACAAACCATTTGTGGTGTGTTTGAGGATTTCCGGCCTGGGACTTTGCAAAGCAAAGACAATCGTCCTATTGCGATATTCTATTCTCCAACAATCGTTTGGGGAGCTTATTTGATCAAGTTCCAAAAGATCACTCCGGAAGCCCTCCAAAAGGTAGAAAAGACATTGCAATCCATTGCCCCGAATAAGGAGATACACGCCTATTCTTATAAAAACGAGTTGGTGGATAGCTACACCAATATTAAGAATTTCAGGGATTCCGTATTCGTAGGAGGTTTGGTCATCTTGGCCATTGTTTTCATCGGATTGATTGGTTACACGACAGACGAAGTCAACCAGCGTAGAAAAGAGATTGCCATCCGCCGTATCAATGGCGCATTATTGCCCGACATCGAAAGCGTATTCTTGAAAGATGTAATCAAGATAGCTGTCCCGTCGGCAATAATAGGACTGCTTCTCGCTTGGAAGGTAGCCATCAATTGGCAAGAACAATTCTCGGAAAAGGCTCCTCTTTCATGGTACCTTTTCGTTGCCGCCTTCGTGTTGGTATTAGCAGTCATCCTAATCGTTTCAGCATATAATGTACGAAGAGTGGCAAACGATAATCCAGTTAATAGTTTAAAAAGTGAATAACAGTATCAATTAAACAATCAATTATATGAACCTTATATTAAATACCAAGAGTTACTTGAACTTCTTGAGCCGTAATAAAGGATATACAGCGATAGATCTGTTTGGACTGTCCATATCCTTGATGTTCGTGCTGCTTATAGCAGTCTATACAGCACAAGAACTCTCCACCGATAGTTTCCAAAAGAACAAGGAACGCATCTATTTTGTTGGAAATGAAGAAACACCTGCGGCAGGAGCTGCCATTCCCTATATGTTGAAAGAGCGGTATCCGGAAATAGAGAACGTCTGTCCTATCGTTCCTTATAATTCCATTACCCCCTCTCCTCTTTCAATTGAAGGGAAACTGTTCAATGCAAACATAGTATTTGCCGACACCTCCTTCTTCAGCATGTTCTCATTTCCGCTTTTGCAAGGAGATCCTAAAAACGTTTTAGTTGACCAAACGAGTGCCGTACTTAGCCAGTCATTTGCAAGGAAAACTTTTGGGACGGAAGATGTCATGGGTAAAACCTTTTCAATAGGCGATTCCCTCCATTTCACAGTAACGGGTGTTATGGCGGACATGAAACATTCTACTTTGAAAGAAGCAGACCTCTTGATGCCTTGGCGGATAGTCAAAAAGTTCAATTCTTCTCTCGCCCCAGACCAATTAAACAATGCAGGAGGCACAATCTGCGCTGTCATGGTGCATGAAGGTGTTGATTTTACGAAAAGAACCAACGACATCTTGGAATGGTATAAAACCTTCTTTTGGACTTACAAGTGGGGAATATGGAAAGAGGTACACATAATACCTTTAAAAGATTTTTATTTCTCGGGGTTGGACACATTCGGCATAATGAATAAAGGTGATCGGACTTTAGTTCTCCTTGTGATGTCCGTCGGTGCCATTGTCCTGATATTTGCTCTTCTTAATTATATCAACCTTACGGTGGCTCAAGCCGGATTCCGTGCCAAAGAGATGGCAATCTGCCGGCTTTTGGGCTCCACCCGTAAGGAACTGTTCTGGAGATTAATGGGCGAATCGGTTATCTTATGTTTGATAGCCTTGTCCATGGCTATCTTGTTTGCCTTTTGGGTTGTCACCCCGGTCAGCAATTTGCTGCAATGCAACTTGGACTTGACAGTATTGTTCCACCCGGAATGGATAGGAGCCATGTTGCTGATGGTACTCATCGTGGGGTCGATTGCCGGCTGGTTTCCAGCTGTCGTCATTTCATCAGCTAAGCCCATTGATATCGTAAAAGGTAATTTACGAGTAAAGACGAAAATGGTATACAGCAAAGTGTTCATCACATTCCAAAATTTCATCACGATAATGATGCTTAGCTGTTCGTTCGTCATGATATTGCAAATCATCCACCTTATCAATGCACCTTTAGGATACAACACAAAGAATATTTTTGTTGTGGAAAATACGGCATTCCGCACACCCTCCAAAGCAAAAGTCTTCGCTGACAAACTATATAATATAAGTGGTGTGGGCAAAGTGGGAATGTGCGCAGGAGTTCCTATGTTCGGAAGCAACAATTTGAGTACAGAATTTCTGGATGGCGGCGTAAAAAAGGAAATCAGTTTCCAGGAATACCGAATGAACAAAGAGGCATTCGACATTCTCGGATTAAAGATCCTTCAGGATAATCACTTAAGTAGCAACTCTTGGTATTTAAATGAAACAGCCATGAAAACGATGAATTTGCCGAATGATGCCAAGACTTACTCTTTAGGAGGCTTTGATGAAGCAATTCCTATCGCTGGTATCATCAGTGACTTTTATGAAAGGGACGTGACGACATTTATTGCTCCTGTCAGGTTACAATTCGTCGAAAAGGATTTGTTCCCATGGCATTTCATCATAGAAATAAACGGCAATCCATTCGAAGTCGCCAAAGAGATAGAAAAAGCATTCGAAGAATGCTCGGGAGGATTAGCCATAACCGGGAAATTCATGGATGAAGCCATTCAAGAGAGCTTCGAATCCCAAATCCGCATAGCGAAGATTGTCAGTATCGTAACGGTCATTGCTATTCTCATCTCGTTCTTAGGATTATTAGCGATGTCTACCTATTTCATCCAGCAACGCTCTTTGGAAATAGCGATACGCAAAGTGTTCGGTTCGGATAGCAAACAAGTGTGGGTGCAATTGGTGAAAACATTCTTGATGTATGTCGTCATTGCCTTCCTGTTCGCCGCTCCTGTTTCTTGGTACATCATGAGAGATTGGTTGTCCAGCTATTCTTATCGGATTAGCCTGAACCCGTTGATATTCTTGGCTGCTGGATTGTTCTGCCTGATTATCTCTTTCTTCACTGTCTTTCTGCAAAGCAAGAAGGCAGCGGAACAGAACCCGATAAAAAGCTTCCAACACAAAGACTAAAAAAAGGATGAGTGATTTTATATTACCAAGCTGATAAGGGGCTGTGTCAAAACGATTGTTTTGATGCAGCCCCACTTATCATTCAGTTGAAAAATATAAAACATATTGATTTTAAAATGAAAAGCCATGGATATAATGTCAAACCATAAAGGGGAATGGTGCATTCTCAATGCTTTTTTGTACTTTTGCGTGATAAAGATGGGTTCTATATATTAATACTTCGGTATATTTTACCGGAACATTCATTTTCAAGAAACGATGTGCTATTAAAACAGTGTTTTAATGGTGTTTTAACAACGTTAAAATAGCATTTAAATACTGATAAAAACAACAAGATTTGACCTCTCCAAAAAGGTGGTATGCTTTTTGGAAAAAGGTAGTAAGCTTTTGAGAAAAAGGTCGTATGCTTTTTGAAAAAAGGTCGTAACCATTGATTGGAATGATTTAGATGTAATATTAGGACTCATTTTATTTACTGCCCAAGCTGCTTAGGCTTGGCTGATTTTAACGAACTATTGATACAGTATAAATAAGATGAAAGAAGAATGGTTTCCATTAGTAAATGAAGCAGGGGAAACAATTGGCAAAGCCACCCGTAAAGAGTGCCACAGCGGAAGCAAACTGTTGCATCCTGTCGTACACTTGCATATATTTAACGACAAAGGGGATTTGTATCTGCAAAAACGTTCAATGCGGAAAGACATACAACCGGGGAAATGGGACACGGCCGTCGGCGGGCACGTCGATTACGGCGAACAAACCGGGGATGCGCTGCGGCGGGAAGTGCGGGAAGAGTTGGGCGTTACCGATTTCATTCCTACTTTCATCATGCGATATGTATTTGAATCGGCTATCGAAAAGGAGTTGGTCAACACTTTCAAGACCATTTACAACGGTCCGTTCTCTCCCGACCCGGAAGAATTGGACGAAGGGAAGTTTTGGAGCTTGGAGGAAATAGAATCCAACTTAGGGAAAGGCATCTTTACCCCTAATTTTGAAAGCGAATACAAAAGACTAAAAAAAGAATGTTTATAAAATACTTTCGGATATGATTATCAATTCTATCTTAGATACAGACTTATATAAATTCACGACTTCGTATGCGTATCTGAAGCTATTCCCTTACGCTTCCGGTACTTTTGTATTTAAAGACCGGGACGAGACTGTCTATACGAACGATTTCCTTGATGCTTTGCAAAAGGAAATAAACAACATGGCTAATATCAGGCTGACAGAAGAGGAGTTGGAATACATGAACCATCATTGCCGTTTCCTTCCTTTGGTCTATTGGGAATGGCTCTCCTCTTTCCGGTTCGACCCCAAAAAGATCCATTTATCTTTGGATGAGCAGCATCATCTGCATATCGAGGTCACTGATTATCTTTATAAAGTCACCTTATATGAAGTACCGCTATTGGCCATCGTGACCGAATTGAGGAATCAGCTTAAACACCGTATCGCCGACAAAGACCAAGTATTGGCCCGCCTGTTTGAAAAGGTGGAACTGTCCAATGCCCACCAGCTCTCGTTCTCCGAGTTCGGAACACGCCGCCGTTTCTCTTTTGAGGTGCAAGATGCGGTCATCAACTACTTGAATGAATATGCATATTACTGCACCGGCACATCCAATTGTTTCTTCGCAAAGAAATATAACATGAAAATGATGGGCACGCATCCGCACGAATGGTTCATGTTCCATGGGGCGCAGTTCGGATATAAACATGCCAATTACATGGCTTTGGAAAATTGGGTGAATGTGTATGACGGAGATTTAGGCACAGCCCTTGCCGACACATACACCTCTGAATCTTTCTTGTCCAACTTTAGCCGTAAACAGGCAAAGCTGTTCGACGGTGTCCGTTGTGATTCCGGCAATGAATTTGAATTCATCGACCAGTTGGTGGAACGCTACCGGGACTTAGGTATCGATTCAACCACAAAGACCATTATCTTCAGCAATGCCCTTGACTTTGAAAAGTCCTTAAAGATAGCCGACTATTGCAAAGGGAAAATCCGCTGCGCCTTCGGTATCGGAACCAACCTGACGAACGACACAGGGTACAAGCCCTCCAATATCGTCATGAAACTGTTGTATTGCAGGATGAACGACCACCAGCAATGGAGGGAGTGCATCAAACTGTCCGACGACGAAGGGAAGCACATGGGAAGTGACAAAGAGGTAGAAGCGTGCCGATATGAACTGGGATTAGTTTGAAACTTACAGATAAAAGAACTAACTTTGCATTTTCAAAACATTACGACATGATAACTAAAATCATCGAAGAAGAAAAGATTCAAAAAGCAAGCAAGTACATAGAGAAAGGAAAAACCTTTGTCATCATTACCCACGTCAGTCCGGATGGTGATGCATTAGGGTCATCTTTAGCACTTTACCACTTCTTGAAAGTATGCGGGAAAGGGAAAGTTACCATCATAGTGCCTAACAGTTTCCCCTCCTTCTTCAAATGGATGCCTGGAGCGGATGCCATCCTCAACTATGAAAGACATAAGATAACAGCCATAAGGAAATTACTAAAAGCAGATGTCATCTTCTGTTTGGATTTCAACGAAGCCAAACGTGTCAACAACTTATGCAAACCTTTATTGAAAGCCCCAGGAAGGAAAGTGATGATTGACCACCACCTGTTTCCTGGTGACTTTTGCAGGGTGACCATTTCCCATCCGGAGATTTCATCGACAAGCGAACTCATCTTCCGCTTTATCTGCCAAATGGGAATGTTTGACATGTTGTCCAAAGAGATGGCGGACTGCATCTACACCGGAATGATGACAGACACCGGAGCGTTCTCCTATAATTCAAACAATCCGGAAATATATAGCATCATCAGCGAATTGCTAAAGAAAGGTATTGATAAAGATGAAATATACCGTGAAGTGTATCAAGTCTACTCTGAAGACCGCTTGAACCTGCAAGGATACGTATTATATAAAAAGATGAAAGTATACAAAGAGGAACAAACGGCACTGATTTCTTTAAGCAAAGAGGAGTTGGATAGTTTCAATTACCATTCCGGTGACTCCGAAGGGTTTGTCAATATGCCATTAAGCATCAAAGGCGTAGCCTTTAGCGCATTCATCAGAGAAGATAAAAGTTTAAATCTTATCAAAATATCATTACGCTCGGTGGGAGACTTCCCCTGCAATGAGTTTGCAACCAAATACTTCCAAGGGGGAGGGCACAAAAATGCTTCCGGAGGAGAATTCACCGGCACATTGGATGAAGCCATCGCCCGATTTGAAGAAGGGTTGAAAGCTTTTAATCCTGAAATCTGGAAAGAAAAAGGAGAATAATCGCTCCGGTTTGATAGAGAATGTATATATTTGCCTTTGTAATTAATTAATATAGAAGAATGAAAAAGATAATTGGACTTGTGATGATGCTCTGTTGGGTATCTTTTATTACCTCATGTAATAAAACGACCTCCTATACAGATATGTTGAAAGCTGAAAAAAAGGCTATTGAAAGGCTGATGGATTCAAATGGGTTTGTTGTTTTATCTGATTATCCAAAAGATGGAGTGTTTAAAGAGAATGAATTTTACAAACTGAGCAATGGTGTCTATTTAAATGTGATTGATTCCGGAAACGGGAACCATGCAGTATCCGGAAGCACACAAGTAGTCTGCCGCTTCAAGGCTCGCCTTTTCTTGTCAGACACAACAGTGATAGACGGATTTTCCAGCTCCCAGTTCCCGGTCACATTCAAATATGGAAACAACCAGCCTATCCAGGATGAAAGTTCCTTCTCCAACCTGAACGACTTTGTAAGCGAAGGATTGGCTTCCGGTTTACAATACGCAGGAGACAGTTCACTCGTAAAACTTATCGTCCCCTTCAAAGTTTCGTCCTCGACTTTCATGAAAACAGGCGATCCTATTTTCTTTGAAAAGGTAAGATATATATTTGAGAAATAAAGACTTAGTTTAATGCAATATATATGACACTAATTAAATCTATTTCAGGTATCCGCGGCACTATTGGCGGGACACCGGAAGATGGCTTAAATCCATTGGCCATCGTGAAATTTGTAGCCGCATACGCTACATTCATTCGTAAAAACACAAAGGTAGCATCTAACAAGATTGTAGTAGGCAGAGATGCCCGTATCTCCGGTCCGATGGTCAAACATGTTGTTTTAGGCACATTGACAGGAATGGGATTCGATGTGGTAGACATTGACTTATCAACTACACCAACCACAGAATTGGCAGTAACAAAAGAAGGGGCTTGCGGTGGTATTATTTTAACAGCCAGCCATAATCCTAAGCAGTGGAATGCTTTGAAACTGTTGAATGAAAAAGGTGAATTCTTAAACGCATCCGAAGGTGCTGAAGTTTTGGAATTGGCTGCCAAGGAGAATTTTGTATTTGCAGATGTAGACCACTTAGGGAAAGTGATTACAGACACAACATACATACAAAAACATATAGATGACGTTTTAGCTTTGGACTTGGTAGATGTAGAAGCCATCAAAGAAGCTAATTTCAAAGTTGCCATTGATTGTGTAAATTCCGTTGGAGGTATTGCTATTCCTGCTTTATTGAGGGCATTGGGCGTTCAGCAGATCTTGGAATTGAACTGCGACCCTACCGGACATTTCGCACACAATCCGGAACCTCTGCCAGAACATTTGACAGACATTTCCAACTTAATCCGTACAGAAAAGGCTGATGTCGGATTCGTCGTTGACCCGGACGTAGACCGTTTGGCTATCGTATGCGAAAATGGAGAAATGTTCGTTGAAGAATACACTTTGGTCGCTGTCGCTGATTACGTATTGAGCCACACTCCAGGAAATACGGTAAGCAATTTAAGCTCAAGCCGTGCTTTACGAGATGTTACCCGTAGATATGCAGGATGTGAATATAACGCAGCCGCAGTAGGTGAAGTCAACGTTGTAACCAAGATGAAAGCGACAAACGCAGTCATCGGAGGTGAAGGCAATGGCGGTGTCATCTATCCAGCTAGCCATTATGGACGTGATGCCTTGGTGGGTATTGCACTCTTCTTGACTCATTTGGCAAAAAAGAAGATGACAGTAAGCCAGCTCCGCGCTACATATCCGGAATATTTCATCTCTAAACAGAAGGTTCAATTGACTCCGGAAATCAATGTAGACGCTATTCTTGCCAAAATGAAGGAGAAATTCGCACAATATGACATTACAGACATAGACGGTGTAAAGATTGACTTTCCAGATAAGTGGGTACATCTCCGCAAAAGTAACACAGAGCCTATCATCCGTATCTATTCTGAAGCTCACTCCATGGATGAAGCAAAAGAATTGGGCGATGAAATGATTAAGATTATTCAAGACTTGTGCAAATAATCAGGCTTTCTTAAAAACAGCCGTAAGCACACAACAATAAGGCGGTGTGTCATAATTGCAAACTGCTGCGTTACTTTCGGAATTCGACCTCGGTCATTTACATCAGTAAACTCCTGTCTGTTTCATCCTCAGTGCCTTGCATTTTGCTAATTCCGACACACCTTAAAGGGGCTGCATCAGAACTTTCGTTTTGACACAGCCCCTTTATAGGTTTTTTATAGATATTAGTCTTTAAAGCAAAAAGATTGTTTAGGTTATCTGGTTGCAAAGATTACTCTTTTATTCAAAATACCCAAACAAAAAAACATATTGTACAACATCTTTTTGAATACTTTTGCCCCTAAGACTTACGTTCTCACACTTCTAAATGAATCATACGATTATATCTTCAAACCGGTTGTTACAAACTCCAATATACCAATTGATGGATTTGATGACGGTAAACTCCTTTAATATCAGCAAAAACAGCTTTTCCGTTTGCCCATGCCAAAAAATCCTTTTCACTAAGGGCAGCGTATTTCTTATGTGCGACAGCTAAGACGATAGCATCATACGTTCCCTTTGGAGCTTCAGACAATTGTATATTATAAGCTTGCTTTACTTCAACTGCGGAAGCGTATGAATCCACAACATCCACAATTGCCCCAAAATCTTCAAACTCATGAATCATATCAACTACTTTTGAATTCCGGATATCTGACACATTCTCCTTAAAGGTTATGCCCAATATCAGGACACGTGCATTCAATATATTCTTCCCTAACGATATTATCTTCTTGACTACTTTCTTAGCTATATATCGTCCCATAGAGTCATTGACGAAACGACCGGAATTAATCATTTTAGGATGATACTGCAACTCTTTCGCTTTATGAACCAAATAATAAGGATCGACTCCAATGCAATGCCCGCCCACCAATCCAGGAGAGAAATGGAGAAAATTCCATTTTGTGCCAGCCGCCTCCAAAACATCATACGTATTGATTCCCATCCTGTCAAAAATGATTGACAATTCATTCATCAAAGCTATATTCACATCCCGTTGGGTATTTTCTATGATTTTTGCCGCTTCTGCCACTTTGATACAAGGAGCGACATGAAGGTGTGCTTCTGTCACGACTGCTTCATATACTTTGTATATCTCTTTTACAGCCTCATCATCACATCCTGAAACAATTTTCACCGTGTTTTGAAGTGTATGCATCTTGTCACCCGGGTTAATCCTTTCTGGAGAATAGCCATATTTAAAATCCTTCCCTGCTTTCAAGCCTGAATTCTTTTCCAAAAGAGGTAAGCAATCTTCTTCCGTACATCCCGGATAAACAGTTGATTCATACACGACATAATCGCCTGCGCTTAGTACAGAACCAACCATCTGCGTAGCCGACAAAAGCGGAGTCAAATCTGGTTCGTTATGCTGGTCGATAGGCGTAGGAACTGCGATTATAAAAAAAGAAGCCTTCTGAAGTTCTGCGATAGAAGAAGTAAAAAGAATATCGCGGTTTCGGAACGATGAATTCTCCGATTCCCCATTCGGGTCTTCTCCATTCTTCAACTCCTCCAATCGTTCTTCATTTATATCAAACCCAATAACGGACATGGTACGAGCCAACTCGAGGGCTATCGGCAAACCGACATATCCCAATCCTACTACGGCAATGCGCTTTTTCTTATCTTTCAATTCAGCACTGATACTCATTCTTTTTTCCTTTAAGTTGTTATAACCCATTCATTAGAACGACCAAGCATTTTTATTAACTTTGGCTTCCACCTTTTTCTCTATTTCATCCGGCAATGCAGGAAAGAAATCTATCCCAGTTGCAGCTTCGACACTATCCACAGGAATCATCAAATCCTTCAGTTGCTTGGAACCATAATCCCGGTTGTCAAGTAGAAAACCTACTGCTTCATATTGATTGTCCTTAATCGTACATATCACTTTGTAAAACTGCTCAGGAATGGCGACACGGTTCTTGCCCATTCTCTTCAACCCAGACTTAATCACCGGTCCGGTTGCAATCAACAATGCGCCATTATCAACAGCCCACATACGGCATTGTTCCTCTAAGTCTTTCCAGATTCCTCTATTCAATTTAGGCTTCTGAGGAGTAATATTGCTCAAATAAAACGACTCTTGCATCGCTTGCAAAGACCATTTCATATCTCCAGCCGGAGCCAAATGCCCACGGTCGTATCCCGTTCCTGTATAATCTTCGTTGAAGGCAGAAGCACCTTTCACATCCGGATCTATCACGAACTTATTCTTCCGCTCTATCTTTGTGATTTGAACCTCTTCCCGTGTCAATTCGTAGGCTACCCAATTGGCAATCCTGTAATCGGAATTATAGGAAACTGTATACCCTTTATGCCGTATGACTTGTTCTGTCTTCTTTACCACACAAACCGGTAATTCTGCTTTCGTAGGTAGTTTGACTTTCTCTAAAGTTTTTTTCTCAGGCTGAATATTTTGAGTTTCTGCCGCATCATTTTTCTTCTTTACTGGAGCACTCTCCTTTTCCGGAAACATCACTCCTGTTTTTTCCAACCTAATGACTTCAGAAGCAAACATCTCGAAATAAGGAGAAAGCTTTTCATAAGAAAATAAAGTCCCAGCTATCACCACTACGACAAAGCAAGCTCCATAAAAAAAACTTTTTATCCGAGCCAAAGTATCCTTTGTTGCTTTCGATTTTTTACGTTTCGTATTATGTACACCCTTCTTTCTAACCATATAAAACAAAAAAGTCCATATAATCTATTTCAGTAAAAAATAGTTATACAGACAAACTTTAAATAAATCTATTACCATCAATAGTACGTAGGATGAGACTCGAACTCACACGCCGTAACCGGCACTACCCCCTCAAAGTAGCGTGTCTACCAATTCCACCACCTACGCATTTAGTGTTTATGCGTAGTGCCCAGAACAGGACTCGAACCTGCACAGTCGCTAAACCACTCGCACCTGAAACGAGCGCGTCTACCATTCCGCCACCTGGGCATTTCATTACATCTAAAAAGACAATCTCTCCTTGTCTATCCAGAGCGGAAGACGGGACTCGAACCCGCGACCCTAACCTTGGCAAGGTTATGCTCTACCAACTGAGCTACTTCCGCAATTGCGACTGCAAAGTTAGCTATATTTTTCAATTATCCAAACTATCATTCATTTTTTTGTTCTTGCTCTATGTTTTTTCTGCTAATGAAAACATAAAGCAAATGGCTGTGTGTCATAATCGCAAACTGACATGTTGCATTCTGAATTCGACCTCTGTCATTTACATCTGTAAACTTCTATCGGTCTCTTCCTCAATACATAACTTTTTTGCTAATTCTGACGCACCATAAAGGGCTGTATCAAAACAGACGTATTGATGCAGCCCCATCCATCGGATAAAGAAATATCAAATTCGAGAGACCAAGGTTGAGAATAAAACAGACATCTGACCCGCTGCTCGGTTTGCTGCTACTATCACATCATTGGCATCATTTACAAAGTCATCTGCAAAGTGATAACCTTCATTGGTAATCACTGACATACCAAAGACACGGATATCACAATGACGTGCAACAATCACTTCCGGAACCGTACTCATTCCAATCGCATCACCACCAACTTTACCATAAAAAGCATATTCAGCAGGTGTTTCATACGAAGGTCCTGTCAAGCCTACATACACACCCTTCTTCACAGGAATATTCTTTTCCGCTGCGATGGCTTCCATCTCCTGTATAAACGCCCGGTCATAAGCTCTCGTCATATCTGGGAAACGAGGACCAAAGTCTTCTTTGTTTGCTCCTATAAGTGGATTAGGAAGCATATTGATATGATCTCTTATAATCATCAAATCTCCCACCTTGAATGAAGTGTTAATGCCTCCGGCAGCATTTGAGACAAAGAGGTTTTTGATTCCTAACAATTTCATTACACGTATCGGATAAGTCACCTGTTCCATCGTGTATCCTTCATAATAATGGAAACGTCCCTGCATGGCAAGTACCTGTTTTCCTCCCAACTTCCCATAAATAAAGTTTCCTTTATGCCCTGTGGCAGTGGAACGTACGAAATGGGGGATTTCATTATACGGGATAATCGTTGCATCTTCAATCTGTTCCGCCAACGAACCTAACCCACTACCCAAAATAATTGCTGTTTCCGGATTTCCGGTAACACGCTTAGCCAAATATTCAGCTGTTTCTTTGTACTGCTTGTCCATCATCCTAATATATTTAATTAACGTTTCACCAAATTGTATGCACATCGAGCTGCCTCTTCCATGATTTCTTCTTCATTTGGAACTTTCTTCCCCTGCATCAATACTTTTCCATTACAAATAACCGTATCAACGCAACTTCCGTTTGCTGCATAAACCAAATTAGAGACAAAGTTGAAATTGGGTGTAAAAGCCGGTATTTTCAAATCAATCAAGACAAGATCTGCCAATGTACCCTCTTTTACTCTCCCGGCATTAAGCCCTAATATATCAGCTCCGGTAGAGGTCGCTGCTTCAAACATCTCTTCTGCTGTCAATGTTTCCGGGTCTTTTCTCCAAGCTTTACCAATCAAAGAGGCCAACTTCATTGTCTCTACCATGTCTAAATTGTTCGAGGATGAGCAACCATCCGTTCCAAGCCCTACTTTTATTCCAGCTTTTTTCATCTCTTTAAATTTAAACTGGATACCAGATACGAGCTTTAAGTTGGAAGCCGGATTATGTATTACTTTTACACCGTGGTCAGCCAACATCCGAATCTCATCATCATCGACATATATGCCATGGGCAATAATCAATCTCGGAGAAAGTACACCTAACTTATACAAATAACGGACTGGAGAAAGTCCAAATTTCTCTATCGAGTTTTTTACTTCCTCCTCTGTTTCAGCAAGATGCAAATTAACCAACACATTTCTCTCACAAGCAAATTTGTCTATCCACTGCAACAATGGACCAGATACAGTATATATAGCATGGGGACCGACTACATACTGAATCCTTGAACCATACTCTTCTGCTACTTTATAAAGCTTTTCACACTCCAGTTTAGCCTTTTCTGTTTGAACTGGGTCAAACCAGTCAAAATAAGTGGGAGACAAATACCCTCGAATACCCATCTCTTCCACAGCATCCGCAGTAGCCTTGAACTTTTGATACATATCCAAAAAAGTAGTCGTACCACTCTTTATCATTTCAAGGCAAGCCAACTTAGAGCCCCAATAGACATCCTCTTGAGTCAACTTGGCTTCATTCGGCCAAATCTTCTCTTCCAACCACGGCATCAGTTTCATATCGTCCGCAAATCCACGGAACAGAGTCATGGCTGCGTGTGTATGACCATTTACCATTCCTGGGATGACTGCCTTACCTGAAGCGTCAATGGTCTCTACTGCTTGTACGTCTAAGTCTTTACCTATCTTCTTTATGATATTACCCTCAATGAATATATCCATTGGTTGCATATCCAACTGGGCATTCTTTATCAAAATCGAACTCTTCATCTTACGAAAATCTTGCTTTTAAATTTTTAATTTTTTCTGTCTGAATCAAGGGAAGCAATGCTTTCTTCTTTCCTCTCTTGACCGCCACAAAAGAAGAGGCTTCAAATATTTCTATGATTCCCACATCCTCCATTTCCAATTTCCCTTTCTGGCAAAGAAAACCTACAATATCTTTCTTACTGACTTTATCCCTCTTGCCACGAGAAATGACCAAGGTCTCCCAATCGGGAAGGTTGGGTTTCTTTGGCTGGGCAGAAAGAAAGAACTCTTTTGGTTCAGGACTAATATACTCCGGCAATGTTTCTGATTCATTTAATATAACATAAGAAGCTCCTTCTTTGTTCATTCGGGCAGTTCGACCATTGCGATGCACGAATGACTCTTCACTGAGCGGTAGATGATAATGGATAATATGCCGCACCTCTGGAATATCCAATCCTCGTGCAGCCAAGTCTGTAGATACAAAAATATTAACACTACCATTACGCAGTAATGCCAACCTCTGTTCCCTATCGACTTGTTCCATTCCCCCATGAAACCCTATATTAAAGACATGCTTCCTTGTCAGGAAATCGCTAACTCTCTCCACGGACTCCCTATAATTACAAAAGACCAACGCCGACTCTCCAGACAATTCACCCAACAACGCATATAGCGTATCCAGTTTGTCTTTACCCGGAGATTCAACCTTATACAATTTCAAACCCTTGACACTCTTACGAGCTGTCAAAAAAGATATTCGTTCCGGATAGTTTAACCCGACAAAAGAAGGTATCTCAATGCTTTCTGTCGCAGAAGTCAAAATACGTCTTTTCACATAAGGAATGTGGGAAATGATTTTCTTCATCTCCGTTGTAAACTTCATCTCCAACGACTTGTCAAATTCGTCTAAAACAAGTGTATGGACATCCGACAGATTCAAGTTTCCTTTCTCTATATGATCCAACAATCGCCCAGGTGTTCCAACTAACAAAACGGGAGGATGTTCCAAACTTCTTTTTTCCATCTGGAAAGGATGTCCTCCATAGCAACAAGAGACCTTCATGCCGGTTCCTAATGAGCGGAACACGGCTTCTATTTGCAAAGCCAATTCCCTTGAAGGCGCAACGACTAATGCCTGAACACGTTCTTCTGCTTTTAACTGGGAGAGCAAGGGCAATAGAAAGGCTAAAGTCTTACCAGAACCTGTCGGACTCAATAATATCAAATCCTTACGATTCTCTAAACGCATCACAGCTTCTTGCATTTCATTAAGCTGAGTAATGCCTATGCGTGCTAACACATCCTTTATTGAATAACTATTTATCTGTTCCATAATCCATCAACGGTTTAATCTGTAAAGATGGTCTGATTGTTGCTTGACTTTCGTCGCTAGCATCGCAGGGAAATCCGTATGTTCCTTCCAAAATTCATCCACCACTTCTTTAGCTTCCGCAGAAGTATGGCCAGATAACACGGATCTCAACCAGGCTGTCGGGAAAAAGATATCCCCTGTACGTTGGATTTCCTCCATAATATCCAATGCGGGACGAATATATCCAATGGATTCTTTCTCTCGCAAACGATGGTTCAACAATGACATAGCCGAACCAACCCACGGTTCTATCCGCCTATTGTCAGCATTAAGCAAAGCTTTAAAAACGCTGTCCCGAACTTGTTTGTCTGGAGAAACGGCAGGTGAGACAAAACGATATTCTGCCTGTCTATCCGGATTGGATATTCTGCTTAACTGTTTTTCCACTATCTCTTCAGCTTTATCAGGACAAAGAAGTGCCAAATTGTATGAAAGGCGGATATAATCAGACTCACTCAATTTACATCCAGCAGGAGCAGCCTTGCTTTCCCATATTTTATATAATCGTTGGATAGATTCTGGCGAATCTGCACAAGACAAATACAGGCGGAATGCTTGCAAACGGAACTGAGGCTTAGATGCATGTTCCACCATATTCCAAAGTTCATTCTCCACCCATATTCTATTGCCTTTCATAAACCGGCAGGAAGTCCCTATATAGCCTAATGCCATAGAATACAGCAAATCACTCTTTTCCCGTTTTAGATAAGAGAACATCAACCGTTGATAATCTCCGGCATCCACTGTCCCGTTTTGCAGGTTTTCAAACAGAGAAATCAATAAAGAACCTTTAAGCAAATCATTTGCCGTTGTATCCATATATGCAAATGCGCCCTCCATATCTTCTTGTCTCATTTGGAAGAAACCATAACCTCTACCATCTATATTAGGAAGAACAAATGCTTTCTTTGAATATTGACGTGGCAATGGAACGGCTATACGTTCTAAAGAATCCTCAACAAACAACTCATCAAAGGAAGTTCCATCTCCTACCAAAAAACTCAATTGCTGCTTCCAAATTCGACCTTTACTAAATGGATCAGAAGATTCAACCAATAAACTATCTTGAGTAATCATAGCTTTGACCGTAGGCATACCATTTTCATTTACCCAAACTCGACTCCAATCTTCCAATTCTTGATCCGTATATTTAGAAAGAGTAGTTATCAGTTGTTCCCACGTAGCATTGGAGTAACCGTATGTTTCCAAATAATCATGCAAGCCTTTGCGATACGCCTCTTTTCCTATTTTAGACACCAACATCTCCATCACGACTGGAGATTTATCATAAACTATGTTACTATAGACCAATCCAGCATTGCGTAAATTATCCAAATCCTGTTTAATAGGAGCAGAACCTAAAGTGCGGTCTTCTGCATAAGCAGGAGGCAAATATCTACGAATGAAGTTCAGCCCATGATTAACCTCTGGATATGCCGGAGCTACAATCTGCACAGCAAAATAGTTGGCAAAAACCTCTTTAGTCCATACATCATCAAACCATTTCATAGTTACAAAGTCGCCAAACCACATATGAGCTGTTTCATGAGCTATAAGTGAACTTCTGCTCAACTGTTCATCCAATGTTGGCTGTTCATTAAGGAACATACTATTGGCATTATAAAGAGTAGCTCCCGTATGTTCCATCCCTCCAAATTGAAAACCTGGAATAATTATCAAGTCATACTTCGCAAAGGGATAAGGTATGCCTGTATATTCCTCCATCCAACTCAAGGCGTCCAGCACTTGGCGTGCTATTTCCGGACATTGTGCTGTTTTCTTAGCATCGGTTTCACGATGATATATAGAAATAGTCTGTTTGTCTTTTGTAAATATTTCACGTTTGAACTTCCCTGCCACAAATGAAAAAAGATAAGTAGGAAGAGGCTCTGTCTGCTGAAAACTAATCAGTTTACGTCCAGGTCGTGACAATGTGTCCTCCTGAGCTATTTTCCCATTTGCAACTGCATTCCATACTTTCGGCACATCCAATTGTAAATTATAATGGGCTTTCATATCCGGTTGGTCGAAACAGGGGAAAAGCGTACGAGCCCTGTCCGGCACCAACAATGTATACAAAAACTCATCTCTACGGTTCAAGGATTGATTTGCTGCCTGAAAAACGATTGATATTTTATTCTCCCCTGCCCAAGTCTTAGCAGCAGGAATATAGATATGTTCATTCACGAACTGATAATCAGCTTGCTTTCCATTCATTTGCACTGAAATAATCTGAGAAGAATCTGCTCTGAAGTCAAGAATTAAAGGAAGATTTTGCCCTTGCGACCAATACACATCCACTCTTCCACTTACAGCTTCATCTTTCTTTTCCGGTATGGAAAAGGACAAATCATAATAGACATCAAGCAGCATATCTTTCCTGAAAGTTGCCAATTCCTTGCTAACTCCTGGCTCTAAATACGCAGTCATGTCTTCATCCTTTGTATGGCAAGATATAAGAACAAGTGCCAACAACATATTACAAATCCACTTCATATATGTAATCGTTACTATTATTATTACTATATTTATTCACGCACATAAGCGGCAATCTTCATGAAATTTCTTTCCAATAAATACATTTGCCTTGCCATATAAGAAAAGAATTCCCCCCAATCCGTTCGTCTATGGAAATCTATCCCTGTTTTCTGGCAGTAAATGCGAGCCACTTGATTTCCCATTTCCCTTATATAACAAACGTCCCAAATCAATCCATCAGGAAAGTCTTTCTCTAAGTTCTCTTTATACCATGTCAATTTCTCATACATTTCCAAACGTTGCTCTTCCTGTCGATGATTGACCTCCAGCACAACAGCTACACCGTTTCTGTTCACATCAAACTTAAGTTCAACACCTTTTACTTTTGTGTTATACATGGTCCAAACCTTATGTCTGCCACGCAAATAAGGCTGTACTTCACAATATGCGGAAAAACTCTCCCAAAATTCTTTTTTCAGATTTTTCAGTTCGTCTTTTTTATACATTTATTTATATATATCTTTTGTTTTCAACTTCACCAAATCTCCATATTTTGCCAACTCACCCATATCCATCCGTTTTGAATTGCCCACTATCGCATACACAACCGGACGATTTTTGATATGTTTTTGATAAAAGGCATTCACATCAGCCATATCTATTGAGTCTAAATACTCTATTAAACTTCTGTTTGGATCCTGTTCAAAACCTTCTTTACGATAAGTGGCAATCCTAACTGACAAATTCCGGAATGAAGGAAATGTGTTGTTTACCCGGTTCCGGATGTTTTGCTTTATCATCTCCATTCGTTCAGGATGCAAAGGCATATTATTTATCAAGTCTTCTAACACTCCTATTGCATCTGTCGTCTTATCAGACTGAGTTGAAAAACGCATTTGGAAATAACCAGGCTCCTCCTTCGTTAAAAATGAAGGCAAACGATATAGGCCATTCACTTGATAGGCATAAGAACGGTATTCCCTTATTTCCTGAAACATAAGCGATGACATATCATTGCCAAAGTAAGCAGAAAAGAGTTTGGACACGCAACGCTCTTTTGGGTCTTGTATTTTATCTCCTAAAATATATCCATACACAATGCTCTGCGACAATCCCTTCATGTCAAGGAAATAGATCTTAGGCGATTGATATAAATGCTTTGGACGTATCACAGGATAAACTGCCGAATGCGTTATTTCTGACACATGCAAACTGTTTTTCAACAAATCTGCCACTTCTGCACAAAACAAATTACCACAATAATGCGCACAACAATCATATTGCTGCACCTCTTTAAAAAGAGTTACTAAGTCTTTTCCATTCAATTTGCCAAATTCTTCCAAAGATGGTTTTATCAGATAACGAGACTGTTCCCCAAATACGACCTTTTCAAACAGAGCATCCGCCAAACTATCATTAGAATTGTAAAAAGCCTTATCAGCCACTTTCATTTCATCTTTTAGTTGGCGCATGTTCCGTTTTTCCACTTTGACATTTTGCATCAACTCTTCCATCAACGACAAGGTTTCTCGTATATTGGAATCAAAGCCATTGATATGCATAATGAAATCAGTATCTGTATCTTCAAACGAGACAACACTACCTAACTGCTGCAACCTGCCATGAAAAGCTGAATAAGATTCTTTTTCCGTTCCAACAAAAGACAAACAGTTTGTCACTTGCGGCAATAATGGACATTTCAAACGACCAATGCCATAATGGATATCTAAAGAGAAAATATCATTGACAGGATTGGGTGATACATATAATGTCGCATGAGAGGAAAGTGCTTGCCGAACCACATTCACATCCGCTCCATCGACAAAACGAGGAATCATTTCTTTCACTGGCATCTGCTCCAAGCGTTTAGCATATTCAGACTTTTCATACTGATGAGGAGGACAGACCGGTATATAGTTTGGTTTAGCCAAATTCTCTTTTTTATATCTACCCGTTGTTTTAGTCACATAAAGATAATTCTTGGTGAAATATCTCTTTGCAACAGACATTACATCTTCCTTTGTTATCGAATTGATATGGTCTACTTCTTTCAAATAGTCTTCCCATTTTTTCCCTTGGGAAAACAACCGCATCATAACTTGAGCTCGAGAACTAATCTCCTCTAATGCCGAAGTATACTCTCGTTTTTGCTCCAATTTCAAGCTTTGAAAGGCTTCATCACTGAAGTCACCATTCTGCAAACAAGCTATCTGCTTCCAAACCAACTCCTCTGCTGCTGAATATGATTGGAACAGCAATTTAGGCATAACGAATATGGCAAGAATGCCCGCTTCATTCATACAGTCACGAAAGGCGACAGCTGCCGTCACTTTATGTTCAATTGTCAGTTTATCCAAAAGACCTGTGCCATTGGTATTGTTCAATAACGACACAGCAACACGTAATGCAACTTCATCCGGATGGTTAGCTGGAACACCACGGAATCCCATAACCATCATTTTCACAAACGGCATAGGAATTTTCAATTTCATCCGTTCCCGCCCTTTGAATTCAGGCAATGATACTGATGGAGACTTAGGAGCGGTTCCTTTTCGAATCCGCGAGAAGGTTTTTTGTAAAAGAGGTAATACATCTTGTGTACAGAAATCACCACTCAAGATTAATCCCATATTAGAAGCCACGTAATAGCTCTCGAAAAATTTCCGCATTTCCGACAATCGAGGATTCTTCAAATTTTGTGTACTTCCTATGACTGGATAAGCATACGGATGCGGTGCAAAATAACGCTCCTTTAAATATTCGACTGAAATACCACCCATGTGGTCACCATACATGTTCTTTTCCTCGTAGACTGTTTCCAATTCGTTTTGGAAAAGGCGAAATACCGGATGAAGTAATCTTTCACTATTTATTTCTGCCCATTGCGCCATATATTGCGGAGAAAAAGTATTGAAGTAAACTGTATAGTCAAATGAAGTTCCCGCATTAAGCTTTGTCCCTCCATATTGGGATATCAACTTGTCAAACTCATTGGGTATGACATATTCTGCAGCTTGTATACTCAATTGATTGATTTCTTGCTGGATTGTTTTCCGTTCACTCTCCTCTTTCGCCAATGCCAACTGGTCATACTTTTCTTCGATATGATCCAATAACACTTTTTCTTTTTCATAGTCTATTGTCCCGATATTATCCGTTCCCTTAAACATCATGTGCTCAAAGTAATGGGCAATTCCGGTATTCGGACACTCTTTCGCTCCGGCATTTACAACTACAGCACCGAACACTTTAGGCTGCGTATGGTCTTCATTAAGCCAAACTGTAAGTCCATTGTCCAAAATGTGTGTAGTGCAAATCATCTTTTGTTCCAATAGTTTCATGCTATTTTCGTCCTAATGAGCTTAATAATTTAAGCTACAAAAATAATCATTTACCGGGAAATATTCCTTAATAGCTCTAATATATTTTAAAAAGGTCCTGAACAACCTCACGATTATCCAAGACCTTTATGTTTATTAATGACGATTTACAGCAGTATTAAAACTGATGTTGAACCGGTTTAATCACAAATTTGAAAGTATAATCCTTATAAGGAACTTGGTATGGTTCCAACGGAAGTGCTCCCCAAGTATTAACACCACTCAAACCCATCTGAACTTTATCAATACACAAATTGACACATTCACTCTTTTCTACCAATTCAGAATGGCGATTAGACTTTGCCAATCCTTCATCCAGAGATTCGATAGAATAGTACAAAGCGCTGGCTGAGAAAGGAGCATCTGCCACGAACTGTATACCGTTACCAGATTTGTTCACTTGGTTCCACCAACGGATGTCACTCTTCGCTCCGTTTTCCTGCGGACGGATGAATGAATAGAACTGTTCTTCAACTGTCTGGTTATACCTGCCAATAAGTGTACTGCTCTTCCTGTCGGAATAGTTCTCGATAGGTCCTCTGCCGTAATATTGGATGTTTGCCAAGCTCTTGTTCAATTCAGCACGCATACCAAAACGGAACATATTAGGAACTTCTACACCTTTTCCAGCTGTCATTTGCTGTGTTACTTCCACAGCACCATATCTATTGATTCGATAGGTCAATGCCAATTTTGCAGAAACATCCGGCATATCATATTTAGCTTCGACAATTATGAACTCTCCTTCAGTTTTATGTTCCAAAGAAGTCAACTTCATTTCCGGGTTCTTCCATACACGATATTTGATTTGAAGCTTTGATCCCAGGTCATTATCAGTCGGAGCACGCCAGAAATTAGGACGCAATTCAGAACCCTTGCAAAGGATCGACTGGCCGTTCACATCATACAAGCTGATAAATCCGCTCTTACGGTTAATATCTATATGGAATTTTTCACCTTCCACTATCAAATAGCCTGTATCGTTATCCTTCACTATTGGAAATGGTGTATTAATATGTGCAATCTTGCAATCTTGCATCAAATCTTCAGGAGCTTTGTATTCCTGTATTGCCAATTGCTCTTTGGCTACTGTATGACCGGCTGGCAAGAAGGCTTCTGTTTGTTTCAGTTTGAAATAAACATTCAACAAAACCTCTTTACAAGCACAGATACCATCCAAACTATAGCCTAATTGCAAGTTTGCTGTCTGCTGCGGAGTAACTTTCACATCGGCAACGATACCTGTTTTTGCCACTTTTCCATCTACCAACAACTCCCATTGTGCATAATAATCACTCAAATCACGGAAGAAATTCTCATTGTAAACGCTTACGATACCTTTCTTCAAATCCACTGGTTTCACCCAAATGTTCTGATAGTAATAAGCGACTTCATCCGTATGAGGATTTAATACACGGTCCGGACTAATCAATCCGTTATCACAGAAGTTCTGGTCGGAAGCATCATAAGCATTGAAGTCTCCTCCGTATGCATAGAACTCTCTACCATCTTCCGTATAACGACGAACAGATTGGTCCACGAAGTCCCAAATGAAACCACCTTGGAATTTCGGATATTTGCGAATCAAATCCCAATACTCCTTGAATCCACCTTCTGAGTTACCCATTGCATGAGTATATTCGCACTGAATCAAAGGTTTGTCAATATCACCTTGGGCATATTTTTCACTTGCCTCATAGCCATGATACATTGGGCAGAAGATATCTGTAAAATCATTTGTTTTAGCCTGTTCGTACTGAACCGGACGAGTTTTGTCTTCGTTCTTTATCCAACGATAGCAAACCTCGAAGTTCGGTCCAAATCCCGCTTCATTACCCATTGACCAAATAATAATAGATGGATGATTGTAGCCACGCTGCACATTACGCTGGTTTCTTTCCAAATGCGCCTTCTCATACATCGATTCCTTTGCCAATGTGGTTTCGTAATAACCCATACCATCAGATTCAACATTAGCCTCTGCCACTACGTAAAAACCATATTTATCACACAGTTCATACCAAAGGTTATTATCGGGATAGTGGCATGTACGAATTGCATTGATATTTAGCTCCTTTAACCGCTCAAGGTCTTGAATCATTCGCTCTTTGGATACATAGAATCCTCCATCCGGATCTATCTCATGACGGTTTACACCTTTAATCAGGACAGGCTGACCATTTACCAATACCTGTGAATTCTTCATTTCAACTTTACGGAAACCAACTTGGATTGGAATGGATTCTATCACCTTTCCGTTTTCACTCAAATTAGCAACCAACTTATATAAGTTTGGCGTTTCTGCTGTCCATTTAGCAGGATTGCTAACACTCAGTGTCACGCTCTGCTTGCCAGAACCTTTGACTTGGGAAGAAGCCACCTCCTTTCCTGCCTTGTCCAACAGTTTCAAATCGACAGTTCCTCTACCCTTCATTTGGATATCTACCCGCAAAGTAGCATCCTTGTATTGGGCATCCAAATCCGGTGTTACACGAATGTCCTCAATATGGTTTATTGTACGTGTATATAAATAGCAATCACGCGCTACACCTGAAAAACGGAACAAGTCTTGATCTTCCAAATAGGTACCATCACACCAACGGAACACTTGGAATACAATCAGGTTTTTACCCGGCTTAAGGTATTTCGTCAAATTAAACTCAGCTTCCAACTTACTGTCTTCGCTGTATCCTACAAACTGTCCGTTCACCCACAAATACATATTGGATGTCACTGAACCGAAATGAGCCATGATTTCACGACCTTTCCATTCTGAAGGCAAAGTGATTTCTTTTCGATAAGTACCGACATGGTTGTTTTCTTCTGGGACATACGGAGGATTATTGGGATGCTGATTTCGCCAAGCATAACCAGAATCTATATAGACAGGGTCTCCATAACCATTCATTTCCCACATGCCGGGTACTTGCATCGTAGCCCATCCCTTGTCATTGAAACCAACTTTATAGAAATCTGTCATCGGGCGCTGGTCTGCATCCTTCACCCAATGAAACTTCCACATTCCATTCAAAGACATGTAATTGTCTGAAGAGGTACGGCAACCTTTCAATGCCGCATTTTCCGACTCGTAAGCAAAGTAATTAGTGTGCATCGGGGCACGGTTAATGGCATTGATATTCGGATCCTGCCATTCATCCTTTTGGGCGAATGCTGTCAACCCAGTTAAGGCAAGAGTACAAAGTAAAATGTTTTTTCTCATGATGTTTTATTTAAGCTTATTCGATTAAAAGAGGCTGTACTGCAAACAGATTACAGCACAGCCTCTATTCTGTCTGTTAGACTAACAATAGCAAATCAAAATTTATGTTGAACCAGTTTAATCACAAATTTGAAGCCATAATCTTGATATGGCAACATATATTGATCCAAGGGAAGTGTTCTCCAACTGGTAACACAACCCAAGCCCATTTGAGCTTTATCAATGCACAAATTGATCCATTCACTCTTCTCTACCAGTTCTGAATGACCATTAGCTTTCACCAATCCTTCATCCAAAGATTCAATAGAATAGTTCAATGCACTAATAGAGAATGGAGCATCTGCTACGAATTGCACACCGTTTCCAGCTCTGTTCACTTGGTTCCACCAACGGATATCGCTCTTCGTTCCGTTTTCCTGCGGACGGATGTAAGAATAGAACTGCTCCTCAACGGTCTGGTTATATCTACCTATGAATGTGCTGGTCTTTCTGTCAGAATAATTTTCGATAGGACCTCTTCCGTAATACTGAATGTTTGTCAATCTCTTGTTCAATTCGGCACGCATACCGAAACGGAACATATTAGGAACTTCTACACCTTTTCCAGATGTCATTTGCTGTGTTACTTCCACAGCTCCGTATTTGTTGATTCGGTAGGTCAACGCCAATTTTGCAGAAATCTCCGGCATATCATATTGGGCTTCAACAACGATGAACTCTCCATCCGCTTTGTGTTTCAAAGAAGTCAGCTTCATTTCCGGATTCTTCCATACACGATATTTGACTTGAAGACTTGCTCCCATGTCATTATCAGTCGGTGCACGCCAGAAATTAGGACGCAATTCAGAACCTTTGCAAAGGATAGACTGGCCGTTCACATCATACAAGCTGATAAAACCGCTCTTGCGATTGATATCAATTTGGAATCCTTCACCTTCCACAATCAGATAACCCGTATCATTATCCTTCACCTTTGGAGATGCCGTATCATCGTATGCCATCTGGCATTTGTCTTTACAATTACTTTCTACCATCAAATCCTTAGGAGCTTTGTAGTCCTGTATAGCCAACTGTGCTTTAGCTACTATATGGCCAGCTGGCAAGAATGATTCCGCTTGCTTCTGTTTGAAATAGACATTCAACAGAACCTCTTTACACGCACAGATGCCATCCAATGTATAATCTAACTGAACATTTGCAGACTGCTGAGGAGCTACTTTCAAATCGGTAATAACTCCAGACTTGATAGCTTCACCATTGACCTGCAACTCCCATTGTGCATAGTAATCACCCAAATCACGGAAGAAATTCTCATTGTAAACGCTTACGATACCTTTCTTCAAATCCACCGGATTCACCCAGATATTCTGATAATAATAAGCTACTTCATCTGCATGAGGATTGAACACACGATCCGGACTAATCAATCCGTTGTCACAGAAGTTCTGGTCGGAAGCATCATAAGCATTGAAATCACCTCCGTATGCATAGAACTCTTTCCCGTCTTTCGTATAACGACGAAGCGATTGGTCCACGAAGTCCCAAATGAAACCACCTTGGTATTTCGGATATTTGCGAATCAAATCCCAATACTCCTTGAATCCGCCCTGTGAATTACCCATAGCATGTGCATATTCACACTGGATCAAAGGTTTGTCTATGTCACCTTTGGCATATTTCTCACATCTATCATAGCCACTGTACATTGGACAATAGATATCTGTAAAGTCATTTGTTCCAGCCTGTTCATACTGTACCGGACGAGTCTTATCCTCGTTCTTTATCCAACGATAGCAAGCCTCAAAGTTCGGACCAAATCCTGCTTCATTACCCAATGACCAGAAAATAACAGATGGATGGTTGTAGCTACGCTGCACATTACGCTGGTTTCTCTCCAAATGAGCTTTCGCAAACGATGGATTCTTTGCCAATGTAGTCTCATCGTAACCCATACCATGAGATTCCAGATTGGCTTCTGCCACTACATAAAAACCATATTTATCACATAAATCATACCAAAGGTTATTATCTGGATAATGGCAAGTACGAACCGCATTGATATTTAATTCCTTTAACCGGATAAGGTCTTGAATCATTCGCTCTTCTGATACATAATATCCATAATCAGGATCAATTTCATGGCGGTTCACTCCTTTAAACAAGACAGGCTGACCATTTATCCAAACCTGTGAATTCTTCAATTCAATCTTACGGAAACCGACTTGGATTGGAATGGATTCTATCACCTTTCCGTTTTCATTTAAATTAGCTATTAACTTGTATAAGTTTGGCGTTTCTGCTGTCCACTTAGCTGGATTGCTGATATTCATTGTCACACTCTGCTTTCCAGAACCTTTGACTTGGGAAGTAGCCACCTCTTTTCCTGCCTTGTCCAACAATTTCAAATCGACAATGCCTTTTCCTTTCATCTGAATATCGACCTGCAAAGTTGCATCCTTGTATTGGGCATCCAAATCAGGTGTTACACGAATGTCCTCGATATGGTTTATTGTACGAGTATATAAATAGCAATTGCGAGACACTCCGGCATAACGGATTAAGTCTTGGTCTTCCAAATAAGTTCCATCACACCAACGGAACACTTGGAATACAATCAGGTTTTTACCCGGCTTAAGGTATTTCGTCAAATTAAACTCAGCTTCCAACTTACTGTCTTCGCTGTATCCTACAAACTGTCCGTTCACCCACAAATACATATTGGATGTCACTGAACCGAAATGAGCTATGATTTCACGACCTTTCCATTCAGACGGAATGGTAATCTCTTTCCGATACGTACCGACATGGTTGTTCTCAATCGGGACATACGGAGGATTGTTTTCGAACTGGCTACGCCAAGCATAACCTACATCAATATAAACAGGATCTCCATAACCATTCATTTCCCAGATTCCTGGCACTTGCATCGTACCCCAACCTTTGTCATTGAAATCTACTTTGTAGAAATCGGTCATCGGGCGTTGGTCAGCATCCTTCACCCAATTAAACTTCCATGTTCCATTCAAAGTCATATAGTTACCTGAAGCGACAGGACATCCTTTCATTGCCGCATTTTCTGACTCGAACGCAAAGTAATTAGTGTGCATCGGGGCACGGTTAATAGCATTGATATTAGGGTCTTGCCATTCATTCTTTTGGGCGAATGCTGTCACCCCTGCCAAGGCAAGAACACAAAGCAACATGTTTTTTCTCATAACACTCGTTTAAATTTATATAATTAGAAGACAATATGTCATAATTGCAAACTGCTGCGTTGTTTACGGTATTTAACTTCAGTCATTTACATCAGTAAACTCCTGTCTGTTCCATCCTCTTCTCCTAACATTTTGCTAATTCTGACACACCTTAAAGGGGCTGCGTCAAAACAATTGTTTTGACACAGCTCCCCCTTAGTTCAATCGTTATCTATTATGGATTAAAACTGATGTTGAACAGGTTTAATCACAAATTTGAATCCATAATCCTGATATGGCAACATATATTGATCCAACGGAAGTGTTCTCCAGCTGGTAACGCAACCTAAGCCCATTTGAACTTTATCAATACACAAATTGACATAGTCTGTCGGATCAATCAATTCTGAATGGCGATTAGTTTTTTCCAATCCCTCATCCAAAGATTCAATAGAATAGTTCAATGCACTAATAGAGAACGGAGCTTCTGCTACGAATTGCACACCATTTCCAGCTCTGTTCACTTGATTCCACCAACGGATATCGCTCTTCGTTCCTGTTTCCTGCGGACGGATGTATGGGAAGAACTGTTCTTCAACAGTCTGGTTATATCTGCCAATGAATGTACTGGTCTTTCTGTCAGAATAATTCTCTATAGAACCTCTACCATAATATTGAATGTTTGTCAATCTCTTGTTCAATTCAGCACGCATACCGAAACGGAACATATTAGGAACTTCTACACCTTTTCCAGCAGTCATTTGCTGTGAAACTTCCACTGCACCATATTTGTTGATTCGGTAAGTCAACGCTAATTTTGCAGAAACTTCAGGCATATCATACTTAGCTTCAACAACAATGAATTCTCCTTCTGTCTTATGTTCCAAAGAAGTCAGCTTCATTTCCGGATTCTTCCATACACGATATTTAATCTGAAGATCTACACCCAAGTCATTGTCGGTCGGAGCACGCCAGAAGTTAGGACGCAATTCAGAACCTTTGCAAAGGATAGACTGGCCGTTCACATCATACAAGCTGATAAATCCGCTCTTGCGATTGATATCAATTTGGAATCTTTCACCTAACACAATCAAATAACCCGTATCGTTATCCTTTACCTTTGGAGATGGAGTATCATCGTATGCCATCTGGCATTTGTCTTTACAGTTGCTTTCTACCATTAAATCCTTAGGAGCTTTGTAGTCCTGTATTGCCAATTGTGCTTTAGCTACAGAAAATCCAGCTGGCAACAAAGTTTCTGCTTTTTTCTGTTTGAAATAGACATTCAACAGAACCTCTTTACATGCACAGATGCCATCCAATGTATAATCTAATTGCAAGTTCACTGTCTGCTGAGGAGCAACTTTCAAATCGGTAACAACACCAGATTGAGTGGCTTCACCATTGACCAACAATTCCCATTCTGCATAGTAATTGCTCAAATCACGGAAGAAATTCTCATTGTAAACACTTACGATACCTTTCTTCAAATCTACCGGTTTCACCCAGATATTCTGATAGAAATAACTTACTTCATCTGCATGCGGGTTTGATATACGGTCTGGATTGATTACACCGTTATCACAGAAGTTCTGGCTGGAAGCATCATAAACATTGAAATCACCTCCGTATGCATAAAACTCTTTACCATCCTCGGTATAGCGACGCAAAGATTGATCCACGAAGTCCCAAATGAAACCACCTTGGTATTTCGGATATTTGCGAACCAAATCCCAATATTCTTTGAATCCACCTTCAGAGTTACCCATTGCATGGGCATATTCGCACTGAATCAATGGTTTGTCACCATCACTTAGGAGATATTGTTCACACTCTTCGTAATTATAATACATCGGACAGAAGATATCAGTAAATTCATTCAGTACAGACATTTCATACTGCACAGGACGTGTTTTGTCGTCGTTCTTTATCCAACGATAGCAAGCTTCGAAGTTAGGACCGTATCCTGCTTCGTTACCCAATGACCAGAAGATAACAGATGGATGGTTATAGCTGCGCTGTACATTGCGTTGGTTTCTCTCCAAATGTGCTTTTTCATACAAAGGATTCTTTGCCAATGTTTTCTCTCCAAAGCCCATACCATGAGATTCAACGTTTGCCTCTGCTGCCAAATATATACCATATTGGTCACATAAATCGTACCATAAGTTATTATCAGGATAGTGGCAAGTACGAACCGCATTGATGTTCAACTCTTTCATGCGTTTGATATCCTGAATCATACGTTCCTTTGAGATAATGTAACCGTAATCAGGATCCACTTCATGACGGTCTACACCTTTAATAAGGATAGGCTGACCATTTATTAAAACTTGTGCGTTCTTCAATTCAATCTTACGGAAACCGACTTGGATTGGAATGGATTCAACCACCTTCCCGTTTTCAGTCAAATTAGCTACCAACTTATATAAGTTAGGTGTTTCTGCCGACCATTTAGCTGGATTGCTAACATTCATTGTTACGCTCTGCTTGCCAGAAGCCTTGACTTGGGAAGTAGCCACCTCTTTTCCTGCCTTGTCAAACAATTTCAAATCGACAGTGCCTTTTCCCTTCATCTGGATATCCACCTGCAAAGTAGCATCTTTGTATTGGGCATCCAAATCAGGTGTCACACGAATATCTTCTATATGATTAGCTCTACGGGCATACAAGTAGCAATCGCGAGCCACTCCTGAATAATGGAAGAAGTCCTGGTCTTCGAAATAAGAACCGTCACACCAACGGAACACTTGGAAGGCAATCAAGTTCTTACCCGGCTTAAGGTATTTCGTCAAGTTAAACTCAGCTTCCAACTTACTGTCTTCGCTGTATCCTACAAATTGTCCATTCACCCACAAATAGATGTTGGATGTCACAGAGCCGAAATGAGCTACGATATCACGACCTCTCCATTCTGCCGGAATAGTAATCTCTTTTCGATACGTACCTACATAGTTGTTCTCGATAGGAACATAAGGAGGATTGTTCTCAAACTGGTTACTCCAAGCAAAACCTGCACTTTCATATACAGGATCGCCATAACCACTCAATTCCCACATTCCTGGGACTTGCATCGTATCCCAACCTTTGTCATTGAAATCAACTTTGTAGAAATCGGTCATTGGGCGCTGGTCTGCATCCTTCACCCAATTGAATTTCCAAGTACCATTTAAAGTCACATAGTTGGTTGAAGCAACACGGCAACCGTTTAAAGCAGCATCTTCTGACTCGTAAGCAAAATAATTGGTGTGCATCGGGGCACGGTTAATAGCATTGACATTCGGGTCTTGCCATTCATTCTTTTGGGCAAATGCTGTCAGCCCTGCTAAAGCAAGTGTGCAAAGTAAAATGTTTTTTCTCATGATGTTAATTTAAGTGTTTATAATTAAAGAGGCTGCACTGCAAATAAATTACGGCACAGCCTCTAATCTATCCGTTAGTCTAATAAGAGTAGTTTAAAACTTATGTTGAACCGGCTTGATAACAAACTTGAAGCTGTAATCCTGGTAAGGAACCAAGTATTTATCCAAAGGAAGAGTTCCCCAGCTGGTTACACAACCTAATCCCATCTGTACCTTATCAATACACAAGTTGACATAATCTGTCGGAGGAACCAATTCCGAATGGCGTTGATCCTTATTCAAGCCGTCATCCAAAGATTCAATAGTATAGTGCAATGCACTTGCTGTAAATGGAGCATCAGAAACCAACTGAATTCCATTACCAGCTTTATTCACCTGATTCCACCAACGTATATCTGTCTTGGATCCATTTTCCTGCGGACGGATATAAGGATAGAATTGCTCATCGACCGTCTGTGAATATTTGCCTATAAATGTGCAATTGTTTCTATCAACATAATTTTCAATCGGGCCTCTTCCGTAATACTGGATGTTTGCCAAGCTCTTATTCAACTCTGCACGCATACCGAAACGGAACATATTAGGAACTTGTGCACTCTTATCAGCAGTCATGCTCTGAGTAACTTCCATAGCACCCGTCTTGTCAATGCGATAAGTCAAATCCAATTTAGCAGAAACAGAAGGTATATCGTATTTAGCTGTGACAACAACATTATCGCCTTCAGTCTTATGTTCCAAAGAGGTTAATTTCATTTCCGGATTCTTCCAAACTCCATATTTATGCTGCAAACCAGCACCCATATCATTGTCTGTCGGAGCACGCCAGAAGTTAGGCTTCAACTGAGCACCTTTATTCAAAATGGACATACCATTCACATCATACAAACTTACAAATCCATCTTGACGCTTGAAATCAACTTGGAATCTTCCACCCTTAACGATTAAATATGATTGATCATTGTCTTTTACTACCAAAGCAGGTACAGCATCGTTAGCTGCAACACTCTTGGTTAACAATTCTTTCGGGGCTTTGTAATCTCTTACAGACAACTGTTGTTTGGCTACTTCGTATCCGGCAGGCAACAATGTTTCTGCATTCTTCAATCTGAATGACAGGTTCAACAGAACTTCTTTACAATTACAGATGCCATCCAATGTATAACCTAACTGAACATTTGTTGTTTGCTGAGGAGCCACTTTCAAATCTGTAATAATACCAGACTTGACAGCTTCTCCATTCACCAACAATTCCCATTGTGCATAGCAGTTGCTCAAATCACGGAAGAAGTTTTCATTATAAATGCCAACTTCACCCTTTTGCAAATCTACAGGTTTAACCCAGATATTCTGATAGATGTAACCTACTTCGTAAGCATGAGGATTAAGGGCACGATCCGGACTAATCAAACCGTTATCATTAAAGTTGTTGTCAGAAGCATCATAAACATTGAAGTCTCCACCATAACCATAGAATTCCTTACCATCTTTTGTATACCAACGGTTGGATTGGTCTACAAAGTCCCAAATGAAACCACCTTGGAACTTCGGATACTTACGAACGATATCCCAATATTCCTTGAAGCCACCTTCAGAGTTACCCATTGCATGAGCATATTCACACTGGATCAATGGTTTGTCGATATCGCCTTCTGAATATTGTACGCTTCTTTCGTAGTTGAGGTACATCGGGCAATAGATATCGGTAAACTCATTGGTACGAGCTTGTTCATATTGAACCGGACGAGTCTTGTCGTCATTCTTTATCCAACGATAGCAAGCTTCGAAGTTAGGTCCAAATCCGGCTTCGTTACCTAATGACCAGAAGATAATGGACGGATGGTTGTAACTGCGCTGAACATTGCGCTGGTTTCTTTCCAAATGAGCCTTAGCATATAATGGATTCTTTGCCAAAGTCTCTTCTCCGTAACCCATACCATGAGATTCGATATTCGCCTCAGCCACCAAATATATACCATATTGGTCACACAAATCATACCATAAGTTATTATCTGGGTAGTGGCATGTACGAACCGCATTGATATTCAACTCTTTCATGCGTTTGATATCCTGAATCATACGCTCCTTTGAGACTACATATCCGTAATCCGGATCCATCTCATGGCGGTCAGCTCCTTTGAACAAGACAGGTTGTCCATTCACCAACACTTGTGCGTTCTTCAATTCAATCTTACGGAAACCGACTTGGATTGGAATAGATTCAACCACTTTTCCGTTTTCGCTCAAATTAGCGACCAATTTGTATAAGTTCGGTGTTTCAGCTGTCCATTTAGCTGGATTGCTGATATTCATTGTCACGCTCTGCTTGCCAGAACCCTTGACTTGGGAAGTAGCCACCTCTTTTCCTGTTTTGTCTAACAATTTCAAATCGACAGTGCCTTTTCCCTTCATCTGGATATCCACCTGCAAAGTTGCATCCTTGTATTGGGCATCCAAATCAGGTGTCACACGGATGTCTTCTATATGATTAGCTCTACGGGCATACAAATAGCAATCGCGAGCCACACCTGAATAACGGAAGAAGTCTTGATCTTCCAAATAAGAACCGTCACACCAACGGAATACTTGGAAGGCAATCACGTTTTTACCCGGTTTCAAATATTTAGTCAAATCAAACTCTGCTTCCAATTTGCTATCTTCACTGTATCCTACATATTTGCCGTTTACCCACAAATACATATTAGAAGTAACTGAACCAAAATGAGCCATGATTTGTCGTCCATTCCAATCAGAAGGAAGAATAATCTCTCGGCGATAAGTACCTACATGGTTGTTTTCAGTAGGAACATAAGGGGGATTGTTCTTAAATTGGCTACGCCAAGCATAACCTACATTAACATATATGGGATCACCGTAACCATTCATTTCCCAAACAGCCGGAACTTGAATTTCATCCCAACCTTTATCGTTGAAGTCAACCTTGTAAAAATCAGTTGTCGGACGCTGGTCAGCATCTTTCACCCAATTAAACTTCCACGTTCCGTTTAATGTTAAATAATTATCAGATGCTAACCGACAACCATTTAACGCTGCTTTTTCAGA